>JADMIO011385316.1_pt1 | contig 74414 bp, 63 predicted proteins | sample 8958161 | NCBI WGS metagenome assembly JADMIO01 (sample SAMN16585339, study PRJNA669376) | soil metagenome | isolation source: Crop rotation soil | place: USA: Cullars Rotation, Alabama | collected 2011
CGCGACTTCAAGTCACGTGAATTCCAAGCTTCGGATCCCACTGTGCTGGAAAGCGCTTCATCTCTGCCTGTTACCCCGGCAGCAAGTAATTCCCTTGCCTGTTTTCTGATAGCGAGATCATCGTTGTTCATAAGAGTAACGATGTGCGGCCAACTGATAGCGGTGGCTAAAATTTGTTTTTGCGCAATTGCGCTCAATAAAATTTTTGTATTCGCGGGTGAAGAAAGAAATATCTGCACACCTGTTTCACGTGCATTGTATCCAAGGGTTTTCCAGTTGCGCACAATGCTATTACAACAAGCTTTTGGAGATGCTTTGTTGAAAGATATGAGTGCTGCCTGGATAAGACCTTCATCGTTGTTTGCATTGCTCACAATTTGCTCGAATAGTGATGTATACTCCCCTCCTTTATCAAGACCTAATATTTTTATTGCATCCTTGCGATATTCAACATCTGCTTTTTCATTGGCCGCTATTGTCTTTGCCTCAGCAACGGCATTTAACCACGCATCATTTTTAGATACACCTAACACGGATAATAATTCAATTGCTTTATTACGAACCAGCGGTGGAGTGGTTGCAGAAAATTTTGAAAGCAACAAAGCTCTTTCTTTATTGAAGTCTGCATTAGGAACACCTCTTTCTGATAAAGCCCTTGACAAACCATTCAAGCAGGCGCTTTGCCACCAGTCTGAAGCATTTGTGTTATTCGTTGTTGACAGTGTAATCACATTCTTAATATCATCAACTCTTTGAGATAAACCTACCGCAGTCGCACAGTTTGTAAAGAAGGTTGCTTTGCCATCAGATGGTTTTGCTGAAAGCGCAGGAACAGAATTTTTTATCATCGTAAATTCTTTTCCCTGCGCAGAACCAAGCGCAGCAATCTGCACCCATTTGTCTTCAATGTCATGCATCAGGATATTTTGTTTTGCAGCATCCGCTTCATTATCCTGTAAATCGCCCAATGTGCAGAGCAACTGGTAACGTACTTTTGAAGCAACATCATTTTGCATGGCTAAAAGATCTTTTTCCAGTTGCGGAAATTCTTCCAGGTGCAGCTCAGCAATTTTAATAGCACTCTCACGTACTCCTGCTTCGTTATTGCGAAATGCTTTTTGCAGATCTGCAGGAGTTATAGCCTGAAAGCCATCGAGTAACCACAACGCATGGACCACTGCAGTGGCACTATTCGTTGTATCGAGTAATTTTCGCACAAGCGAAATTGTTTGCGTATCTTTTTTATCCATCAACAAGCGTTGACTATTTCTGCGCCACCAGATATTGTTGCTTGCCAGGTTTTGTACTAATTGTGCTGTTGTTTCACTTCCTAATTGCAATTGACTGCACCAGTTCATCTGTGGCGTGTTTGCAGGAGTGATGCGATAAATTCTTCCTTTATCATGACCATTGTACAAGGCTCCTGAATTGATAACACTATCACTCAACCATTCCGGATGCTCAATGATCTGCCTGTAGTAATCCAAAACATATAATGCGCCATCAGGACCGATATACATCATTACCGGCCTGCTCCACGCATCAGTTGAAGCAAGAAATTCTTTTTCCCGGTACACACGTGACGCATTAAAGCTTGCACCTTTATCCGTTATCCTGTCTGCATGAATGATATTACTCTGCGGCTCTGCAACAAAAGTTACATTGCTAAAACTATCGGGAAATATTCCGCCATTATACCATGTAATGCCACATGCCGAAGTAATAACACCAACGTCTGTGAGCAATTGATTTTGCGGATCAGTGGTGATGGGAAAAACTTTACACGCTTCACCGTGATCACTGATATAATCACAAGCATTATCTATCAAAAGATCAGGGTTGCGTTGCAAATATTTTGCGCTGATGGCTTCTTCAAAAATATGATCTGCATTTTCTACGCAAAAATGATGACCCCAGTTATCAAATGTTTGCCCGTACTGCGATTGACCCGAACACATTTCGAGTTGATGTGTGTCAGGGTTGAAACGGATATTTCTTCCGTCTGCGTTGCGCGGCAATTGCGGCGCTGAAGTATTATCAAGATATCTTACAATGTTTCCGCTGTCGCTAAACATCATTGAAACTTTCGGCGTGATACTCCCCATATGAGCGAGATATATCCAGTTATCCAAACCGTAAATCGGTGTATTAGCTATATGCTGGGGATTGGTCAGCGCAGCACCCGTAAGAATAACTTTGTGCACATCAGCTTTGCCATCGTTATTGGTGTCTTCGAGATACAATACATCCGGCACATCAACAACGATAAAACCTTTTTTCCATCGCATTATTCCGGTGGGCATACGCAAGTTTTTTTCAAACACGGTGCTCTTATCGGGAATACCATCCTTATTAGTATCTGTCAATAATTTTATCACACCTGAACCCATTGTATCCAAAGGATATCCGTGCAACTCCACTATATACATATTTCCCCTTTCATCAATATCCATTGCGACAGGATCTGAAATGAGCGGCTCTGAAGCCACCAACTCTATCTTAAAACCTTCGGGCAATTGAAATGTTTTCAATGCTTCCTTTGCAGAGAGTCCGCCGTTTGTTGTTTGGATTTCTTGATTACAGGAAAGAAAAATAATTAAAGCAGGCAATACAGTTAGTAATTTCTTCATGGCAGTAGATTGGATGTAATATAAATAAAGTGACGAAATTTTTTACAGCTCATGGAAGAATTAGTATAAGTCTTTAACGGTTAAGATTTAATAAAACAGAAAAACGAAAAAAAGAAATGAAGGCAATTAAATTTTTGAGTGACTGCTAAATTTAATCACATACGCAATAAAAAGTTTGTATTTTACTACTGCAAACTTCTTCAATGTTTATAATGTTTTTCAAACCTCGCCTTCAAAAAGTTTTTGCCTAAAAATTATCAGCCTTTTAATCCTGTTATCCTTGAAATTTTCCATGAGATTCTAAATGGTTTTTTTAAAACCGCGTACCGAAGTCACGTTAGAAACTCATCTTTTTTATAGAGAATTATATGGGTAAAAAACTTTGAAATGGTAACTACTTATAAAATACCACCGTGCTCTTTGCTCCAACCTTTTGTGAGCTGCTATTTATTACGTGAATTTGATACCCATGGCATCGATTTAATCAGGCCATGGTTTGCAGACCCTGTAGTATATCTAAGCTTCTTTCTTAAAGATATGGGGTCGCATTTGATTAATGAAGAAACAGGTTATTTTGTAAAAGGTTCAAATTTAGATATGCCATTCCAGGGATTAGGAACGCAGTTTAATGGCATTATGATATTCAATGGATGCTACTCTATTTTAAATATCTGTTTTAAACCTAATGGCTTATATAAATTATTCCATTTTCCTTTAAATAAAATAACCGATAAACTTATTAACACAGACGATGCTTTCAGCATTCCTGCAAGAAGGCTTTATGAACAGTTGCTAAATTCAAAGGACATTAAAGAAATGGCAACTTATGTTGATGCTTTTCTTCTCTCTTTTCTAAATAAACAAAAGAGAATTGACCTACAGGATAGCATTACCGTAGTTTCCAATATCATGTTACAGTATGCTGGCTTTGTAAACGTTGAAAAATTTGCTTATGAAGCTAATATGAGCATACGAAATTTTGAAAGAAGATTTTCAGAAAATATTGGTATTTCTCCAAAATTATATTGTCGTATCATCCGGTTTAATCACGCGTTGGAATTGAAATTGAAAAATCCTTCTACAAATTGGTCTTCTATTGCTCAGGAATGTGGATATTTTGATCAAATGCATCTTATTAAAGACTTTAAGGAATTTGCCGGAGCAAGCCCACACGTATTATTGAATCAAACTCCACCTCCAAAAGAAAATTTTATAGGTGTTAAGCGCGTAACGTAAAATTTGGCGGGTTTTTACTATCATTCACTTTCTTTCGAAATTAAATTTGTGTATTTATATCATACACATAAGATATTTAAATCGTTGTTTACGCATGTTCACTTTTGCTTAAAAGTTAGGTATAATTAGCATCGGAAATTGAAACCCGAAAAGCTGTTCAAATAATAAACATATTAATTGTCATGGAAACTAAATATAGCAATAACCTTAGAGTGCTTTTGCTAAGTTTATTATTTCTTATAGCACCTGTGATCATTTGGGGATTATGGATTTATGTTTTTGAAAATAATCCTGATGCTTCGCAATCTGAAAAAGTAAAAATATATCTGTCATATTTCCCAGTGTTTATGCAAAACATTTTTAGTCTTGCTCTTATAGTGCTTGGTTCATCTTTGATTGCTATCGGCTTTGCTGCAATAAGCATCAGGAAGACATTTGTAAATCAAAAAATAATTAGTGTTACTATAATTGTTGCGGCTTCATTAATTGTTCTGCTACAATTGTTTTCAATGATGTAGAATGCTGTTCCCGGTATTCTCAAATTTGTATAGGATGATCTTCCAATTCCTTCGTTGAATCTTAAATCGCACCTCGCTTATCAGTTCAATTATAGTTGTAAAGGATAATGATATGCAAACTGTTCATCCACATACAATCAAAAAAATTTCAGTTGAGAAAACACATCTTACAGAAACAAAAAGACCACCCGTTGTTTCTCCCGGTAAAAAATTGATCAAAAGAAAACGCTTTAAAAGACTTTCCCCTTTTTTGCTGTTTTCATTTTTTTTGCCTTTGCTGTTTATGTATTCATTATTCACGGGAATAATAAATGGCAGCAATTTTTGGTCTCAACTCTCAATACTTGTTTTTACAGAAATAAATGTTTTATTCGCTGACTTCGCTGTATGGAATTATTACCGCTATAAAAAAGTTTTCGGCATTTGGGTGATAGAAAGTTTGATAGCAGGTGTGCTTGCTTATGTGATAATCTGAATATTTTTCCATTGTTTAAAGGAAAGGAAACATTCGTGATCACCTGCTCTGCAATCCTTAAAAAGCAATCTAATCTTTGAAACACTTGTTGTCTTAACAAAATTTATTTAGTAAAACTTACTGCTATGAAAACAAAATTCATATGCTTAGTTATAACTATTATGCTGTGGAGTCAGCAAAATTCCAGGGCACAAACCCATTCAAATTACTGCGGCAGTTCACGCTTTGATACAGCAGACGTTTTCAATAATGCACAACTGCAATCCAGTGATGTAATTTACGGGCATAACACTGATTGGAAAGGAAAAAACGTCGATTTGCACTTGTTACTATATTACCCCGATAAACAGTTTGATACATTTTCCAAACGTCCTTTAATGGTGCTGATACATGGAGGCGGCTTTTTAACCGGTTCTTATACCGGAGAAAAAGATGACGAAAAATATTTTGCAAGAAAAGGTTTTGTAACTGCAAGTATTGATTACAGGCTGGGATGGAATGATCAATGCATACCCAATAATATCTCGATCACCGATGCGGTGTACAGGGGCATGCAGGATGCAAAGGCCGCCCTTCGATACCTTGTAGCAAATGCTCCGGTTTATAAAATTGATACAGGATTCATTTTCCTGTTTGGAAAAAGCGCCGGGGCCGTTGCAAGTCTGTTTATAAGTTTTATTAATGAGGATGAATATAATCTTACTTGTCCCGGTACTACCAGAAGGCTTGGCCATTTGGATAATGCAACAAATTTTCTCAAAAATGTTTTTTCGATAAAAGGAGTTGCGAGCAGATCAGGTGCAGTTTCTGATACATCGTTTATAGGCTCAAACGAATCAATACCTGTTTTAATGTTTCATGGAACTGCAGATCATACTGTGCCTTTTGCAACAGGTCATCCATATGACTGTGTTTATGATCCTATTTTACAAGGTTCATCAGATATTCAAAAACGACTTAATACAATTGGAGAGGTATATGAATTAGATTACGATGTTGGCGCGGGTCATGGAGATGTTTATGAAGGTGAAGACTCCTTTTTCTATCACAGGTTATCACATTTTTTCAAAAGAATTCTGTGCAACAGATTTCGTGAGATTATATATGAAGACATGACCTTAATTCAAAATTCTGCTTCACCGTGCAATTCACTTCTCGCCACTGTAAAAAGCAAAACAAATGTTAGCTGTATAGGCGGCACCGATGGTTCTATCACAGTTGGTAAAACAGGCGGCGAATCTCCTTTTCAGTATAAATTAAATAATAAGGCTTATCAAACAACAAACTTTTTCGGCGATCTTAAAGCTGACAATTACACAGCAACAGTAAAAGATAATCGAAATTGTGTCGCCTCGATAGCTACAAAAATTGCTGACGGAAAAATTTCTTGTATTAAAACACAACAAAATAATCGTGCGGCTTCTTCTTTACTTTATGCAAAAGTTTTTCCTAATCCTTCCGCTTCTGCATTTACGCTGATGATGACAAACAGCAAAAGAAATTATGCGATTGAAGTAACTGATGTATATGGAAGAACTGTGTTGCATACAAATGAAATTGCACAACAACCTTACATATTTGGACAGAATTTTATACCCGGAATATACATCGTTAAGATAACTGAAGACGATAATATTACAACCTTGAAAGTGATAAAAGAAAAGTAAACGATAATTACCATTTCTCTGTCGAAGGTGTCATAAGAAATCACTTTTCATTCTTCAAATCATTCAATTTTTTTTGAGTATCAGGAAAAGATCTTATCGATAAAGCTTTGCTGTAATATGCAATGGCATTGTCTTTATCTTTTTTTGTTGCATAATAATCACCCATGCTATCATAAACATTAAAGCTTTGAGGGTAATTATCGATATTCAATTTAAAAAATGCATAAGCTTTATCCTGCATGGAATTTTGCAAACATGCATAACCCAATCCATTCACCATTTGTTCGGGCGGCAAAACTTTATAGTTCATTTCTTTTGATACTTCGTTGAAATGCTGCTTCAGCAGAGCCATTGCAGAATCTGCGCTAAAAGAAGTATCAAATATCTTGCTCATAAAAGGCATTGAATAATAATCAAACATGAAATGCAAAGCATCATATTCAGCGATCAGTGGTACTGAACCATGTGTATCATTGTTATAATATTTGTAGTTCCACTTTAAACCATTAGAAGGATTTGCATTGAGGGTTTTCGCAAATTCAAGAATGGAACGAATGTGTAACGTATTGCCGGTTGTGTCGCTTATTACCCGCGTTGTATCCATGCCGGGATTCATTGTATTGGCAATAGCAAGGAATAATGTTTTGTTGTCAAATTTTTTTTGTTGCAAAACTGTTTCAGCTTGTTTCAGCAACTTTTGATTATCCCACCACAAGCTGGGGTCAATGGCAAGATATGCATTAAACAGATCAGTATGATTGATCAAAGTATTTACAACCATTAAACCACCCAAAGAATGTCCTATCAGCATTCTGTAAGGGGCGGTTGGATACGCAGAATCGATATACGGAATCAATTCCTTTTCAATGAAGCTTGTAAATTTTTCTCCGCCGCCAGAAGTTTTGACAAAGTTGCTGTCAACATAAGGAGATGCGTGTACATGCGTTGGTGTAAGATCTCTTGTTCTGTCTGTATTCGTAATACCAACAACAATCATTTGGGGACAAACTGTATTGCCGTTAACCTCACTTAATTGCTGTATCATTCCAACAACAGAATAAAAATGTGCATCGCCATCCATCAGGTAAACCACCGGATATCTTTCCTGGCTAAATACAGAATTTTCCTCCTGGCTATTTGGAACATGTATCCAAATTGTTCTTTCTTCTCCCAAAAAATTTGAATGAATGGTATCAATGGTGCCTATTACTATTTTGTTACTATTGTTTTGTGCATGCAATGAAAAAGAACACAATATTGCGAATGCAAACAGTAAAGTTTTCATAGCCTGATTTTTTCCTGAAAATAAAAAGGAGTTTTAATAATTGAAAATATAAAATGATGTACGGAGCAAAACTTTGAGAACGTAAATGAACCAACGTTTCAGATGCGACGCAACAGAAATTGAAAAGGATTGAAACCGGCGAATCAATATTTATTACTTGCTATTATAACTACTCAGCATGTTTTGTAAAAATGAAAAGTGGTGGTATTGTTGTGCGATATTGAATTGATTGATAAAACGGCGCAGAACAGAAATTTCTTTTCCCGGTTTTATTACCGGTCGCCTGAAATCATTCCTAGGAAGTCGTGCTTCTTTTTTATTTTCTTTTGTGATATAATATAATTGAAGCGCTAATTTATAATTAGCATTTTTAGAAATTGATCGGTACAAAATTTCATCTCTTGCTTTGATTCTGTTAAACCGGCTTGTACTGTTTTGGTTTGGTATTCTTCTCATTTTAGGGGTTTATTTGCTTCTTTTGTTTATGGGTTAGCATACATAAAACACAAAATTCATTCCACAATATTATGATTGTTTGATCTTTTGATCAAGGTAAGCACTACTCCCGCATGAATAACCGCTATTGCGGCAATAACTACTACTACCGGATTGATGGTTGTCATAAATACTTGTTTTAAATCAGTTGCAAAATTGCTCTACCGTGATCTTATAAACAAGGTGAAAAATCACGGAAAGTGAGGAAAAATCACAAGTGTGTAAATGAGGTAAATCGGAGTTTTTATGAAGCAGAAATTCGTATTATAGATTTTAAAATGTGGACAACTTTTTTTGGTCCTATTAATCTATCCAAACAATTATTTCTCTATATTACATTCTCTACCTGCAGTATCCGTGCTGTAGTGATCCATTCAACTGCTTCTGAGTATTATCTATTATTTAATTAATTAAACAAAAGTTTTATGCTGAAAGAAAATTTTCATAACGCTGTGCGCATGCTTGAAACGCAATTGAATGAAGAAAAAGAAAATTATAAAAAAGCAATGAACAAAAATCGATCAGTAGATTTGGAACAGATAAAACAAAGAATTATATGCCTGAAAGATTTATTGACTTCATTAGAACATGGCCCTAAGATATTCGTGAATAAACCAAAAGATCTTAGCCCGCAACTTTTTTAGTGTTTTATAACGATAATCAAATCATAAACTGTTGTTTCTACACACTTCAATTTAAATGCCAGCCTGAAAAAGGTTATCCTTTTGAAGTAATTTATTTGAATTAATAACCGGGTTAATTCTTAAATAATACTGCGAAAAAGTTTCACGCATGCAGTGATAAAAGCAAGTTAAAGCATCCGGTTCAGAAAGATTTGAAAAATCTGCTTCGGTTTTTTTTGAAATTTCTTTTTATTTCAAATTGTTTTTATCAACTTTGTAGTGCCTACCTTTAAGGTTATTACTCCACACTTAAAGTGAAAACATACACCGTTTAATTTTCCTGTAATACTCATACTAAACTTTGCCAAATGAAAAAGAATATTTTTCTACGCTTGCGCGTATGCTAAAATCGCAGCTGGTTGAAGAAGAGGAGAATTATAAACAATCATTAAACGAAAAAGAATTTGAGCATTTAAAAAAAAATAAAACAGAGAATAAAGTCTCTGAATAATTCACTTCGATTGATCGAAAACGTCTGTCAATTAGAATCACGTAGTATCTAAATTACATAACAATCACACACGGGCCGGGTTTCTACCTGGCCCTTTTTTCATAATGAATGTATGGTTACAAGTGCGGAGGATTCATAAGCGGGATTGTATATTTATCACCCCTGGCAAGCAAATGCACTTTTAAATTCCGGATAGAAACAGGTTGTTTTTCTCCTGCCTCATCAATGTTGGTATAATCGATATCAAATCCTTCTATGACAGTGATAATACCACTTCCCAGCACCTCAACGTCTGTTCCGTTGCGTACTATCAAAGCAGTATCTTCATCTATGCCAAACCCTATAGATGTAGGGTTTGTAGCGAGTACCTGCGCCATACGAATAAATCTTGCCCGATGTATAAAATGAGTATCTACACACACGTCTTTTAAAAATTCAAGTCCTGTAGTAACTTTTATTTCACCGCCCAGCTGTTCTACTTCTTTTCTTCCTGCATAAATCATCGGCGTTGAAAGTGCCATAGCTCCTGCGCTGGTTCCCGCAATAACTATTTTTTCAGAGATGTATCGTTGTTTGAGATCAGTCAGAAATTTTGAACCGCCGTACATTGCTGTAAGTGTTAGCTGGTCACCACCGGCAAAGAAAAAAGCTGCAGCGTTCTTTACCCGATCTTCAAGATTATTATCCTTAAGATCTCCTCGGTCTTTGTGGTGAAGGTGATTGAGCTTTTTAAGTCCAAGATCAGTAAATACCTTCTTGTATTCATCAAAAGAGAGATCGCCTTCACTCGTTCCTGTAGTAATTATTTCAACAGGAGCTTCTTTATTTTCTATTAATTCAACAAAGGTTTTTAACACTGTCAAAGGATCATAGCCTTCTGGTTTTTCATGATTTTGCGGCGCTTCATCTATTTTTCCTTCATGTCCACCTATGATTAATAGGATCCCCGCCGGTGTTGGACACGTTGATTGCTTATTTGCCATCTTTTTTTTAAAAAGGATTTTGCAAAACACATACTAAGCCTTTACGCTAAAAAATAAATGACAATGCTATTTTTTATTCCCGTTTTTTAATTCTTCTACTCATGATGTGGGTTTTATTCCTCAAATTGAGGAAGAGAAATTATTTTCTTTAGATTTTTTCGTATACAATAGTGAAAATTACTGGCATAATTTTTTTCATACACAGCTAAGACTTGCAATAGTTTATACATACAATTTAGCCAATCCCAAAAATTATAGAACCAATCATTTTAATTATAAAAATTTTATATGAAAATACTTGATGTCAGGGTTATGCGCGGACCTAACTACTGGTCAAACTACAGGCAAAAATTAATCGTAATGAAATTAGATCTTGAAGAGCTGGAAGACTTTCCAACAAACAAGATAGTTGGTTTTGCAGAACGGATTGAAAAATTAATGCCTTCATTATATAATCATCAATGTTCAGAGAAAGTGCCAGGTGGTTTTTTTATGCGCGTACGGGAAGGCACCTGGATGGGTCATGTGATAGAACATATCGCATTGGAACTACAATCTCTTGCAGGCATGGATTGTGGTTTTGGAAGAACACGTTCTGCCGGTGAAAAAGGTGTTTATCATGTAGTGCTGGCGTACCAGGTAGAAAATGCCGGCATTTACGCAACAAAGGCGGCAGTGAAGATTGCAGAAGCGCTTTACAAAAATTTGCCATATGATCTTTCAGGCGATATTGAAGAATTGAAATACATAAATAAAAGAGATGGTTTGGGGCCAAGTACTATTTCTATACTCAATGAAGCAAGAAGAAGAAATATCCCTTATCGCCGTTTAAATAATGGTTCATTCATAATGCTTGGACAAGGTGTACATCAAAAATTCATAGAAGCAACAATTGCAAATACCACGAGTTCCATTGGCGTTGATATAGCATCAAATAAAGAAGCAACAAAAAAATTACTTGCGGATTCATTTATCCCTGTGCCAATTGGTACAAAGATCAGAACAGAAGAAGAACTTGAAGATGCGATAAACGAAATCGGTTTTCCGCTTGTGATAAAACCGCTTGATGGCAACCAGGGAAAAGGAATTACTACAAATGTTACATCAAAAAAACAAGCGTTAAATGCTTTTGAGCATGCAAAGACTATCTCGAAAGATGTGATTGTTGAAAAATATATCGAAGGTCAGGATTTTCGTTTTCTTGTCATCAATTATAAACTTGCAGCAGTTGCAAAAAGAACACCGGCAATGATTGCAGGAGATGGAATGTCAACAATACAGCAGCTTATTAATAAAGCCAACAGCGATCCGCGAAGAGGTGATGGTCACGAAAAAGTTTTAACTACTATAAAAGTTGATAATGTAACAAAATCAATTCTTGCGGAAAAAAATCTTACGCTCGATTCCGTATTGCCGAAGGGTGAAGTATTATATTTAAAAGATACTGCTAACCTCAGCACCGGTGGTACATCGAGAGATGTTACAGATCTTGTTCATCCATTTAATATTTTTCTTGCAGAGCGTGTTGCGCGTTTAATGAATTTGAACATTTGCGGCATTGATATAGTTGCCAAAGACATTCAAACACCTATTACAGAAAAAACAGGAGCAATTGTAGAAGTTAATGCAGGACCGGGTTTTCGCATGCATCTTTCTCCCACAAAAGGTTTGGCACGAAACATTGCAGAGCCTGTTATAAAAATGTTGTTTCCTGAAGGAACACCTTCACGCATTCCTATTGTTGCCGTAACAGGAACTAATGGTAAAACAACAACAGTGCGTTTGATCGCTCACATGGCGAAACACGCAGGGCATAATGTTGGCTTTACCACCACCGATGGAATTTATATAAAAGATAAAGAAGTATTTCATGGAGATTGCAGCGGGCCTGCAAGCGCAGAAGCTGTGCTTCGCGATCCTATTGTTGATTTCGCTGTGCTTGAATGTGCAAGAGGTGGTATTCTTCGCTCAGGATTAGGTTTTGATAAATGCAATGTGGGCATTGTTACAAATGTAACAGAAGATCACTTGGGTTTGGATGACATCTATACAATGGAGCAATTGACACGGGTGAAATCTGTTGTGCCGCGAAGCACAATGGATGATGGTTATGCGATCCTTAATGCAGACGATGATCGTGTATATAACATGAAGAATGATCTTGATTGCAACATTGCATTATTCAGTATAAAAGATAATAATGAAAGAATAAAACAACATTGCGAGAACAAAGGTATTGCTGCCTATATTGAAAAAGGATATTTTACAGTGAGCAAAGGGCAATGGCGAACAAGAATTGCAAAAGTGAAAGACGTGCCGTTAACATTTGAAGGGACCGCAGAATGCATGATCAAAAATATTTTGCCTGCGATACTTGCAGCAACAGTTCGTGATTTTCCGGTGGAAGTTATCCGCACTGCGTTGAAAACATTTGTTCCTTCTGTTGAACAAACACCGGGCCGCCTGAATCTTTTCAATTTCAAACATTGTAAATTATTGGTTGATTACGCACATAACATGGATGCTTTTAAAGAGCTAAAAAAATTTATTGATAACCTACCAGCTTCTGTAAAGACAGGAATTATTGCAGGAGTGGGAGACAGGCGTGATGAAGACATTCGCAATATCGGGTTTTATTCAGCGCAAATATTTGATGACATTATCATCAGGCATGATAAAGACAGCAGGGGAAGAACAAACACAGAACTCACTCAATTGCTTATTGATGGTATTATTCAATCAAATTCAAAAGCATTGGTGAATATAATATCGGATGAATGCGAAGCGATACAATATGCTATTGACAATGCAAAAGAAGGCTCATTGATCGTTGTATGCAGTGAGCACGTAAAGGAAACACTTCAATTTGTGCAACAAATAAAAGAAGGCGAAAGATGTGGTGAAAATAGTGTAAGTGCAGGAAACTTTAATATGCAGCAAATACAACAATCTTAAGGTAGACATAACATGGGAAAAATAGGCATCGCAATTCATGGAGGAGCCGGTCCTGATTCGCTATTTATAAAAAGTAATGTTGATGGTTACAGAGAAGGTTTGAAAGAGGCGATAACAAGCGCATATAAATTTTTGCAGGAAGGAAAACCGGCGATAGATGTTGTTGAAGAAGCGGTTCGAAAACTGGAAGATAATCCTTTGTTCAACGCAGGAAGGGGATCGGCGGTAAACAACAGGGGGGAAGTAGAGATGGATGCTTCTATTATGGATGGAAAAACCTTGAAGGCCGGTGCAGTCTCAATGGTGAGAAATGTAAAAAATCCTATCACACTTGCAAGGGCAATCATGGAGAAAACAAATCACATTCTGTTGTCAGGATACGGCGCTCTTGATTTTGCCAGGGATATGAGAGATATAGATATTGAGTTGGAAGCAGATGCATATTTTATTACAGAGCATCAGTATGATGAGTATATGGAAGTAAGAGATAAAGAAAATCTGCAGGACCTTTTTCGTAAATATATTGGGGGGACAGTTGGTGCAGTTGCTTTGGATAAAGATGGAAATCTTGCCGCTGCTACATCAACGGGCGGCACTACAAATTCTTTAGCGGGAAGGATCGGTGACAGCTGTTTGATAGGTGCAGGTTGTTATGCAAACAATAAAACCTGTGCGGTATCAGGAACAGGTGATGGGGAATTTTTAATAAGCGGTGTGATAGCACATTCAATTGCCTCTGCTATCGAATATTTGCATTGCAGCATGCAGGAAGCCTGTGACTTTGTTGTACACAAAAAAAATAAAGATGTGCCGGGCAATATCGGCGTTATAAGCATTAACTGGAAAGGAGAGTTTGGCATCAGTTACAATAGTTCGCGCATGCACCGTGCATGGATAAGTGAAGATGCACCGTTACATATTGCAAGTTATAAGGACTGAATGGTGATGTGATAAAAAAATTTATAATTGATCTTTTTTTAAAAGTTATTACTCGTTATTAAATTATTTGATGAGAATATAACAGAAAGTACAAGTGAGTGACACAACGAAAATGCCATATATTCTATAGCTCGTAACATAAAAATCACATAACATAAAATAAAAAGCTGCTCTAAAAAATAGAGCAGCTTGGTCTTTATAGAATACTGATAATCTTTATGAATCATCATTCGTTGTGCACAACAGTGCCGATACTTAACGCAGCAGAACCGGTATCACCTGTAAAACCTTTTGCATAAAGTGTATAAATTTTACCACCTTCAAATGTTACAGATGTGGAATATAAAACAGTGGAAGTGCCTGCAACACGCAATTCAACTGAATAAGTTCCGGGTGTTAAGTAACTGAAACGAGCAGCCGCAGGGTTCACAGAAATATCATTGTAACTTCTGGCGGAAAATAGAACCGTCGTACCATTTGCAACAAGATCAAGAGCAGGTGCATTAGGACTAAAATTGAGAAATCTTGCTTCAACGGAATCAGATGAAGGAACTGCAGCACTATCAACAACAACAGCAGTTTGCAAATGACTTAGTGAATCAATAGCGAAAACAGAATACGCAGTGCCTGGCATAAAACTCACACCCTGGTCAAGCAAAGAAGTAGTAGTGCCTGAATCTGCAAACGACAATGTGTATGTTCCGGGTGTAACAGTAAAATAACCTGTGTCAGCGCCGAATGCTAAATTTTTCACAACAGGTCCACCGTTAAGATACACATCAAGACTATTGGCATCAGGAGATGCATTAACTACACCAAAAGAAGATATTGGTGGTGCAGTATTGTTGTCGTCATTATTACAACTAATAACTCCTGCAGCAACAATCATTACAAGCAAAGAAGCAAAGAACGTTTTTTTCATAGATCAAATTTTTGAGCAAGCTTGCCCAATCATTATGCCAACGATTAGAAAAATTTTAATAGAAATTGTTAAACGATTTTATTTCTCATTGACAAAATTTTCAGATAATAAAACTGATTTTTTTTCGTTGCCGATAATAAGTTTATGTTGAATTAACAGGATGATAAAATTGTATTAAATTTTTTTTCACCAACTGTATTGCTGCTATGATGCTTCTCTTGCGTCGCACTCTTCAACTGCTGAATTTCTATCGAACAGAATTCTACAAATGAATTTTTACATGCAGTACTATTAGTAGATGAGATTATTATTTGATTATACAGTTGTGAATACTATTTCAAATTACGTTTCAAGTATTAACGAAAAGATTGTAATGTTAGTAACAGCAAGTGAAAACAAACGTTAGCTTATCCGTTTATCTAAAAACTCTCTATTTTTTTGGTGGACTAATGTTTCTTGTATTATTTTGCACATCCAATCGGTAAACACCATGATCAATTTAAAAATCCCAGCACAATTTAACTGCAAGCGTTGTTGTACCTGTAAGCGTTGTTGTATGTGTTGTTGTTGTTGATACACATAGCATCTTACCACCTTCTGCCTTTTAATTCAGTCTTTACCAAAAACATTCTTGCAAAAAATTTTTATGACATACGCTTCAGATTTTAAGTTGAACACTTTATCCCACCAAATTAGTGGACTAAATAAAATCGACGCAATTTCGTTACTTGCAAATGCATTTGCGGGAGAAGTAGTTTTTTCAACAAGCTTCAATTTAGAAGACCAGGTAATAACACATCTTATCAAAAGCAACAACATTCCTGTTGAAATTTTTACTGTTGATACAGGAAGGTTGTTCGAAGAAACATACAACGTTTGGAATCAAACAAACATTAAATACAACATCAATATAAAAGCATTTTATCCGCAATTCAACACCCTGCAGGAGTTTATTGAAGCAAATGGACCGAATGCATTTCATCAATCAGTTCAGCTTAGAAAAGAGTGCTGTTATATAAGAAAAGTTGAACCGTTACAACGAGCGTTGAAAGGAAAAACAATTTTGATAACAGGATTGCGCGAAGAACATTTACCTGAAGGAAGACATGTTGATCAACTCGAATGGGATGCAATTAACCAGGTAACAAAATTTCATCCGTTACTGCATTGGACGTCAGAACAGGTTAGCTCATTCATTTTTGAAAATAATATTCCATACAATGCCTTGCACAATAAAGGATATGTAAATATTGGTTGCGCTCCATGCACAAGAGCAATAAAACCTGGTGAAGCATACAGCGCCGCGAACTGGTGGTGGGAAAAGAAGCAGGCAACAGAAAAATTAAATGCAGTGTATGCTTTGTATTAAATCGTGAATCGTGAAACGTCAATGGTCAAATAAAAATTGTTCACAATTGACGATTGACGAAAAAAAATTGTAGAACATGAAACACGCTCATTACGGAAAAATTTATTTTATAGGAGCAGGGCCTGGAGATCCTGAACTGCTTACTGTAAAAGCTGTGCGTGTATTATCAAAAGCAGATGTTGTAATTACGGATCGTTTAGTGAGTGAAGAAATTTTATGTGAATATGTAAATGCAAAGGCTGTAATTATTCGCGTTGGAAAGCAAGGCGGAAGCTATGCATCAACATCTCAGCGGCAAATAAACGATCTTATTGTTCAATCTGCATCAAAACATAAAACAATAGTAAGATTAAAAGGCGGCGATGTTTCTTTGTATTCAAACATTCTTGATGAACTCATCACCGTTAAAGAATATAAAATTTCTTATGAAATAATTCCCGGCATCACTGCTGCTTCAGGTGCTTCAGCATACACAGGTGTTCCGCTTACGGCGCGTAAACTTGCAACAGGTGTTCGCATTCTTACTTATTATAAAGACACAACAATACCAGATGATGCATGGAAACATCTTGCATCGTTTGAAGACACGCTGGTATTTTATATGACAGGAAATGCATTGCCGCAATTAGTGCGAAAATTATTGCAGGCAGGCGCTGATAAAAAAATTCCTTTTATTGTTGTGGAACAGGTAACAACACCCCATCAATTTGTACAACAGTTTACATTAGAAGAATTTGATTCTTCAGAAATTCATAGAGAGTTTGTAAGTCCTTCATTGGTAATTATGGGAAAAGTAACTACGCTGTATAAACAATTTGCATGGCTTCCCAACAACAATGAAAGAACATCATACTTTAAACCTTTGGAAAACAATGCTGAGTTAATAGAATTGATAAATAATATACAATCACAAAATGTTAGCAGGGCCTAAATTACAATCGTTAAATGAATTATTGCAGGGCGCATCAAGAGATGAACTTATCTGGATCAGCGGTTACGTTGCTGCATTAACCGCAGCACAACCACAAGCAAAGAAAGAAGCGGCTGTAAAAGAATTTGTGCAGGATGCTTCTTTCACAATGCCTGTTTGCACCGTTGTTTACGGAACAGAGACAGGTAATTCAAAAAAGATTGCAACAGATTTCAGCAACAAGCTGAAGAAGCAAGGTGTGCAGGTAAAACTGAAAAGTCTTGACCAGTATAAAGCAAATGATCTTGCAAAAGAATCATGCATGATCGTTGTGATGAGCACGCAAGGTGATGGCGATCCTCCTGCCGGAGCAAAAAAATTCTATGATCAAATTCACCAGAATGAATTTGCATTAAACCATTTGAAATATGGTGTGCTTGCATTGGGTGATTCAGCTTATCCGTTATTCTGCAAAGCAGGTGAAGATGTTGACATTCGCTTGCATCAATTGGGTGCAAGAAGAATTACGAATTTAAAAAAGTGCGACACCGATTTTGATGGTGATGCAAGTGCATGGATTGATGAATTTATTGCTGCTGCATTAAAACCTGAAGCAGCGCCTACGATGAATGGTGCCGTTAAAGTAAAAGCTCCGGCGAAACCAGGAAAGAAAATTTACGACGGAACTATTGCAACAATCATCAATTTAAACGACAGAGGTTCCAGCAAAGAAACATATCATATTGAAATTGCAACAGAAGAGCCGATCACTTATGAACCGGGTGATTCGATCGGCATTGTTGCAAAGAATAATAAAACTGCTGTCAATAAAATTTTTGAATTGCTTGAGTTGAAAGGTGATGAAGAACTTTATTATAAAGAGCAACCGTACAGATCATTTGAGTTGTTCATTAACAAACTTAACATTCAGTTTCTGCCGGAAAGAATCGTTCAGCAGTATGCAAAGCTTGTGAAGAAAGACATTCCTTCTGTGAAGATGGATCTTGCAGACCTGCTGCGCATTTATCCTGCTGATCAGAAATTAAATCCACAGCAACTTGTAAATATTCTTGATCCGATTACGCCGCGTTTATATTCTGTTTCTTCGTCACCTTCTGCGCATGGCGAAAATGAAGTGCATGTAACGGTGAGTCGCAGCATGTTTGATGTTGGCGGGCAAACACGTTATGGTTTGTGTTCTGATTTTTTGTCGTGTCTTGAAGAAGGCACTTCATTGCAATTTTATGTGAACAAGAATAGTTCGTTTCGCCTGCCCGATAGTAGCAGTGATATGATCATGATTGGTCCGGGCACGGGCATTGCACCTTTCCGTGCATTTCTTTATGAACGCGATGCTCAAGGACACCAGGGACGCAATTGGTTATTCTTTGGTGAACAGCATTTTGTAAGTGATTTTTTGTATCAGACAGACCTCGTATCATTGCTTGATACAAAAGTGCTCACAAAACTGAACGTTGCTTTTTCAAGAGATCAGAAAGAGAAAGTGTATGTGCAGCATAAAATGCTGCAACAAGCGGAGGAACTTTTTCATTGGATAGAAAGTGGCGCACACATTTATCTCTGCGGTTGCAAAGACCCCATGAGTTATGATGTTGAAAAAACATTGACAAATATTATTTCAACACACAAAAATGTAAGCGAAGAAAGTGCTTTAGAATATTTGCAATTGATGGAAGAGGAGGGCAGGTATCATAAAGATGTTTATTAAAATCAGAACCAGGATTTGTCTGATTTATCGCATAATCCTGATGAAGTGGTTTTGAAAAATCAGCTTTATCAGGCTAATAAGGTTAAAATCATGGTTCAGACAATGCTGCACAAAGTTCAGATCGTTGAAGTGAGTGACACAACAGGCGATGCCACGAAGAATAAAAGCCGGCAACAAAAAAATTTTCAAGAACTAAAACTCTAAAACCGAAAAAACATAAAACTTAAAAACGTAGAACGTAAAACTTATAACATAAAATGGCAAATGAATCATCTGTTGAACGAATAAAAAAAGCGAGCAAAGGTTTGCGCGGTACATTGAAAGAAAGTATGCAGGATGAACATACCGGCGCCATTCGCGAAGATGACCAGGCATTGGTGAAATTTCACGGCATGTATTTACAGGATGATCGCGACAGGAGAGAGGAGCGTGCCGCAAAAAAACTGGAACGCTTGTATTTTTTTATGTGCCGTTTGCGTTTGCCGGGAGGTTTGGTTACACCGGAGCGATGGGAAGCGTTGCATCACGTGGCAGGTGAACATACAACAGGCGTGATAAAAATTACAACGCGGCAAACGGTGCAATTGCACGGCATTTTGAAATCGCATGTGAAGCCAACAATGGCTGCGTTTAACAAAGTTGGCCTGGATTCAATTGCTGCGTGCGGCGATGTGAACAGGAACGTGATATGCAGTGCGCATCCGAAATATTCGCCGATTCATGAAGAGATTCACGCATTCGCAAAAAAGATCAGCCAGTACATGTTACCAAAAACAAGAGCATGGTATGAAGTGTGGCTCGACGAAGAAAAACTTGCAGAGGTAACAGAAGAAGATCCATTGTATGAGGATCGTTATATGCCGCGCAAATTTAAAGTTGCAATTGCGATTCCTCCGTACAATGATGTGGATGTTTTTACAAATGACGCCGGACTAATTGCTGTTGTTGAAAAAAATAAATTGGTCGGATTTAATGTTGCCGCTGGTGGCGGCATGGGAACAACGCATGGCAATCCTGAAACGTATCCGCGACTTGGAACTGTGTTAGGTTTTGTAAAACCTGATGATGTAATAAATGTTGTTTATCATTTAGCAACCGTGCAGCGTGATTATGGTAATCGCGGTGATAGAAAATTGGCACGTCTAAAATATACTATTGACAGGATGGGTGTTGATGTTTTTAAAGCAGAAGTGGAAAAGCGCTCAGGAATAAAATTTGAACCTGCAAAGAAAATTGTGTTTACTGAAAGGCAGGATCAATTTGGCTGGTATCAGAATCATGAAGGACTGTGGTATTATACTGCATTCATTGAGAATGGAAGAATTTACGATGATGAGAAAGTGCAGTTCAAACAAGCATTTTATGAAATAGCGCAGTCAAAGAAAGCGTTATTCCGCTTTACATGCAATCAACATTTAATTGTTGGTGATATAAAGGATGAAGACAAAAAATTTGTAGAGGATATTTTAAGCAGGTACGGTGTGATTGATTTCACCAACAACGCATCAATTGTTCGTAAAAATGCGTTGGCTTGTGTTGCATTGAATACCTGCGGGCTTGCACTTGCAGAAGCGCAAAGATATCTTCCCTCTTTAATGACGAAGATTGAAGTGTTGCTTGCAAAACATAAATTAGAGAATGAAGGCATAACGATGCGCATGACCGGTTGCCCCAATGGTTGCGCAAGACCGTATGCTTCCGAAATCGGTTTTATCGGAACGGCGTTGGGCAAATATAATTTGATGCTGGGTGCAGATGTGGTGGGTACAAGATTGAACAAACTTTACAAAGAAAATTTGAACGAAGAACAGATACTAAGTGAACTTGATGTGCTGTTCCAAAGATTTGCAACAAGCAGGAAGAAGAAAGAGTCGTTTGGTGATTTTGTTGTACGTGAGCAAATAGTTGGGTAGTTGATTGATTGAATAGTTGATTGAGTTTTTAAAAAATTTCAATAACGTTTTTTCTCATGTTGACTATAAGCCGAATCCCAATCTCCTCTCTTTTCAGGGAGGGGAAGCGGGTAAGGAAAGTATTATGAAAGAAATCGAAACAAATAATTTATTCCCTGTTTTTCTAAAGCTTGAAAATCTTCGCGTATTGTTGATAGGTGCGGGAAATGTTGGTTTGGAAAAATTACAAGCTATAGTAAACAATGCGCCAAAGACAAAAGTAAAAGTCGTTGCAAAAGAAATTTCTGAAGCCTTTGCAGAATTGGCAAATCAATTTTCAACAATAGAAATAATTACCGCTGAATACAACGCTTCTTATTTAGATGATTGTGATATTGTGATCTCTGCTGTAAATGATCTGCAATTAAGTGAGCAAATAAAAAACGATGCAAAACAAAAAGGAAAACTTATCAACGCTGCAGATAAACCCGAGCTCTGTGATTTTTATCTTGGTTCCATTGTCACAAAAGGAAATCTAAAACTTGCCATTTCTACGAATGGAAAATCTCCAACTATTGCAAAAAGATTGAAAGAAATTTTTAATGAATTGCTGCCTGAAGAATTAGATGAAGTACTAAACAACATTCAACAAATACGCGAAAATTTAAAAGGCAATTTTCAAAATAAGGTGCATGAATTGAATGAGATTACTAAAGTGCTTGTAGAAAAAAAGAAATAATTTTGAGCCATTAAAGCGCAACTCATACTTAAACCAACCTTCGTATATTTTTCATTTAACACATCCATTATTACAAACTCTATTTTCTGTGCTTGTTCTTTAAGTGGATTTTAATGTTATTTTCATCTCCATAATCTCCTCAGGCATAATTTTTGGTTTTAGCGGCGAAAATTTGAACAAGGAAAAAACACAACTATGAAGACGGTTAACCTTTTGTCATATTAAGTTTTGTGTAGCAAAAATAAAAATCCGGATTCCTCCGGTCTTTTAATCATAGCATATTTGTGTTTTTAAGTTGCTCCTTTTCCGATGAATTTTTTTATTGGTCCGGTGTACACGTAATTTAAAGATTAGTGACTATATCGCTTTGTCTTTAACTCTTCCTCCTTGCTCAAAAATCAAAACACATAATATCCTTTGAAGCCAATGCTTTTCAGTTCTTGAAAAGTAAAAGAGAATTTTTTTCAAAATCAGCGATATATAAATAATCACATTAAAGAAGTATAACTAAAATCCGCGTAATGAAAAAAGTAATCCCCGCATTAAGTCTTTTCATTTTTATTATTTCATCATGTGTAAAAGATGTAAACGATCTCTCAAGAAATCCGGTTGATCAATCCACACTTAACAGTAGTGAAACAAATGCTGCAACAGCCTCATCCACAAAATTCGGAGCTATGCAGGCAGGAAATTATACAATAGATGAAAAAGAAAATATTTACCGCAAGCTTGGTGTTGATTACATAAGGTATTCTATTGTTATGGATAATTGGAATGGCTCTAATAAAGGTTACGAACGTTACACAAAAGACGGCTTTCATGTAGTACTCAATGTAAATCAGCATGAGCAGCCAACAAAAGAGAGCAGGCCTTTGCCTTTTGCAAGAGATACGGTTGCCTACAAAAAGAAATTGGGGGCAATATTGGATAAGTACAAGCCTGCTGTTTTGGTGATAGAAAATGAGGAAACCAATCTTACTTATCATTATGGCTCAATGAGGGATTATATCAACATGTTGAAGGCTGCTATTACTGTTGCTCATGCAAGAGGTATTAAGGTAGCTGATGGTGGTATTCATCCGCGTGGCCTTTGCTATTTCATCTGGAAAAAATACATGAACCAGGGTCAAACAAAGAAAGCAGATGATTGGATGAACTCAACGATGAATTCGCAAATGCAATTTGCAGCACAGCATCCTGAAAAAAAGGATAACCAGATAAGAATTTACTGGAACAGGCTTGATACGCTTTTGAATGCATTTACAAATATGAAGCTCGATTATGTGAACATACACATTTATGAACCGATAAATAATGTGGGCACCGGAAAGGTTACTGTTCCCGGCGCAATAGCTACGATGGCTGATTATGTAAGAGACAGAACAGGCAAACTTGTAATGTCTAACGAATGCGGACAACATAATACTTATCCAACTTGCGTAACAAGTATGATGAACGCATTTGTAGATGGTGATTATAAATATGCAATTTGGTTTAGCGGTGATGGCACAAATGCAATGGCGCTTACCAACAACAATGGAAGTTTACGCACAAATGGTGTTGCATTCAAAAACTTTATGGCTACATATTAATATTGCGCAGCTATAACTTACTTCATTTACCGTTTTCTTTATTCTTTGAATTGGTGTTGTGAGCAATTTCAAGCAGGTAAACAAATACACAGTTCATACCCGATGCAGTTAAAACAGTAAATATGCCATCGAGCACACTTATTTTGTAAAGGATAAGATAAATAATAGTTCCATAATAAGGTGTCATACAAATAGGGCAACTGAAGACAGGTTTCCACAAAGGTTCCGGCAGCCAGGTTTTAAACCACCTGTATAGAAAATGAAAAATCATTCCTTCTGTCATTGTCATATAAAAAAACAAAATTGTGAGGCTGATCACCAAAGCGTGTTCAATCATTCGTGTTGAATTTATCAAACCGATTCACTAAAAAATCATGCCTGCAATGTTTTTGATTTTTCCTTTTATGTAATCAACAGCATTACTACTATGATACTTTCGTTGTGTCACTCACTTGTACTGTAGCAAAACCTTCGGCAATAAATTTCAAAATTTCGCAATTCCAAAATTTCAAGATGATAAATGTTCCGAAAGTTGAACTGAGTGACACCCGTCCGAACGGCGTTCAGCCGGGCGGGCAACAGGCGATGCCATATGCACAACTGTTGGTAACATAACATTCATTCCTTACATCGTAATAATTTTATTTTAAAATCAAATAACTTTGCACCTCGTTAAAAACAAGGTGATGACAACAGTTGAGCTTTCACGAGTACAGAATGATTACGGATTTGAAGCAACAGATGCGCACGGACACACTGTGCGTATGGATACAAGCCCCGAAAGTGGCGGACATAATTTTGGTGTGCGTCCAATGCAAATGTTATTGATGGGGCTTGCGGGCTGTAGCGCTATTGATGTAATAAGCATTTTGAAAAAGCAACGCCAGGATGTGAAAGATTATAAAATGATCGTGAAAGGAGAACGGGAGAAAGGCGCCGAACCCTCTCTTTGGGTTGATATTTTTATTGAGTTTCACATTTACGGCAATGTTGATGAAGATAAAGCCAAACGTGCGGCAGCATTGTCGATGAACAAATATTGTTCTGTTTCTGAAACTTTGCGACGCTCCGGGACCAACCTTCAATGGAGCGTAATCATACACCCGTAAAATATATAAGGACTTACATAATGAGCGAGCAACACAATGAACTGAATCCTTTATCAAAAGCGGTTCGGATTCAAACACCAAAGACATGGCAGATGGAACATTCCACGCCAATGTTTCTCAGCAGCAGTTTTACTTTCGATTCAGCAGAAGAAATGCGTGCTGCATTTGCAGAAGAAAGTGATGATAATATTTACAGCCGTTTCAGCAATCCAACAGTTGATGAGTTTGTAAAGAAGATGTGTGCACTTGAAAATGCTGAAGCGGGTTTTGCTACTGCATCAGGCATGGCTGCCGTATTCGGCTCTATCTTCGCATTATTAAAACAGGGCGATCATTTGCTGTGCTGCAGTTCTGTTTTTGGCAGCACATTTACTATCGTTACAAAATACTTACCGAAATATGGAATTGAATATACTTTGGTTCCTGCTGATAATAAGGCTGCATGGGAAAAGGCTATAAAGCCTAACACAAAAATGATCTACCTGGAAACACCAACTAATCCGCAGCTTGAGATCATTGACCTGGAATGGGTAGGAGCATTAGCAAAGCAGCACAACTTAATATTAAACGTTGATAATTGTTTTGCAACACCTTTGTTGCAACAGCCCACAAAATACGGTGCCCACCTTGTTGTTCATTCTGCAACAAAATGGATAGATGGACAAGGTCGTGTGTTGGGTGGAGTAATTGTAGGCGACGCAAAATTGATAAGAGACGTTTATTTGTTCTGCAGAAATACAGGTCCTTCGCTTTCTCCGTTCAATGCGTGGATATTGAGCAAGAGCCTTGAAACACTTGATGTGCGTATGCAACGTCATTCTGAAAATGCTGTGAAGGTTGCGCATGCATTGGAAAATCATCTGAAAGTTTCTTTTGTAAAATATCCGTTTCTTAAAACACATCCTCAATATGATATTGCTGTGAAGCAAATGACCGCCGGTGGCGGAATTGTCTGTTTCGAAATAAAAGGTGGCATTGAAAGCGGTAAAAAGTTTTTGAATAATTTGAAAATGCTTTCGCTCACTGCAAATCTTGGTGACACAAGAAGTATTGCATCTCATCCTGCAAGTACAACACATTCAAAGTTGAGTGAACAGGAAAGATTAGCCGTAGGAATCACACCGGGATTGATACGCGTTTCTGTCGGTCTTGAGTACATAGATGATATCATGAACGATATTGCGCAGGCACTTGATAAAAGTTAGAAGAGTTTGAATGTTTGATTGTTTGAATGTTATCCAGATCGCCCAACGTTAAACACTCAAACTTTCAAATGTTTTTATTCAGCAGTTTTGTAAATTCTTTTCGGGGAATCATTTTTGCTCCAAGGCTTTCAACATGTTCTGTATAAACCTGGCAATCTATCAGCGCTACATTTTCTCTTTGCAGTTGTTGAATATAATTTATAAAAGCGTACTTGCTTGCATTGCTTACAAGGCTAAACATGCTTTCACCAAAAAATATGTTTCCTAAACGCACACCATAAACGCCACCAACCAATTCATTGTTTAACCAAACTTCAGCACTGTTTGCAAATCCTTTTTCATGTAATTCAATATAAGCCTGCTCCACTTCATCAGTTATCCATGTACCTGATTGACCAAAACGTTTTACAATTTTACAATGATGAATCACTTGCGCAAAAGCAGTGTTTACCGTAAACCTGAAAGCATTTTTTCTGAATAACTTTTTCATACTCCTGCTTACTCTCAATTCATCGGGGAACAAGACAAAACGTGGATCGGGACACCACCATAAAGGAACATCACCTTCATACCAGGGGAATATACCATTTTTATAAGCAAGCAAAAGTCGCTCTGCGCTCAGATCTCCGCCAATGGCAAGTAATCCATCATCCAGTGATTGCTCAACGGGAGGAAACCATAAACGGTTATTTAATGCATATAAAGGCATGATAAGAAGTTGCAGGTTGCAAGTTACAAGGAAGAAGATTCAAGGATCAAGAATCAAAAACCAAAAAACAAAATTCAAAAAAGAATTGATCAATCGGGAAGTTTTCAAGGAAAGATGGGCTATAAACTTTAAACTACAAACTCTACTCAACTCTCAACAGTAACTTCTATCGTTGCGCCGATACCGCGGTCGGTAATGGCATCACACATAGGTCTTAGTGTATCATAGTCACCATTTTTTACCGCACATTTTCCTTTGAAATGAATGATGAGCGAACATTGTTCTGCTTGTTCAGGCGTATGACCACATACTTCTACCAATGTTTCTATCACCCAATCAAATGTGTTTACATTATCATTCCAAACAATAAGATTATAAGGATATTGTTCATCCGTTAGCACATCTGTTTCTTCAGATTCAAAAGGATCAGTATCTGTATCGTGAAGTTTAAAATTCATTGCCGCATCAAAATTACAGAATTTGTTTTCTTGTTTCCTCACCGCGTATCGCGGAATTAAATTTTTAGCGTTAAAAAATTCTCTTACAAAAATTATCTGCCCATTTGTTTCAGGAATGAAACATGCGAGAACACTGCATGATGCATTCGTTTGTATTCAACATATTGAATATTGTATTCACGGCAGGCCTGTTTGATAATAGGACTGATCTCAGGATAATGTATATGCGAAATTTTTGGAAACAGGTGATGCTCTATTTGGAAATTCAAACCTCCTACACACCACGAAAGAAATTTATTTTTTGTTGCAAAATTCGCTGTTGTCTTTAACTGGTGAATTGCCCATTCATCTTCAATTTTCCCCGTGCTTTCATCAGCAAGCGGAAAAGAAGTGTGTTCAACTGTATGCGCCAATTGAAATACGATGCTTAACACAAATCCTGCAACAAGCGTTGAGATGAAAAAACCAACTATTGTCGGAATTAAACCTGCAAAAATTATTGGCAGCACTATCATCAAAGAATAGCTAAGCACTTTATAAAACCAGAAATAGAAATGATCTTTAAATTCCATTTTTTTTAAAGGCACATCACCAATCTTTTTTTCAAAATATTTCTTGAAATCAGAAAAGAAAATCCAGTATAAATAAAGCAGGCTGTAGAAGAACCAGAAATACCAATGCTGGTAACGGTGCATCTTATATTTTTTTTGCGTTGATGCCATACGCAACCACGGCTTTGCATCAATATCATCATCAATGCCATCAATATTTGTGTAGGCATGATGAATAATGTTATGTTTTACATTCCACATAAAATGACTTCCGCCCAAAAAGCCAAGCGTTACAGCGGCCATCTTATTCATCAACGGATATTTACTAAAACTTCCGTGCGCACCATCATGCATAATGTTGAAGCCAATTGCAGAAGTCACCAATCCAAACAAAACACATTCAACAATAGCCCATCCAACTGCAGGTGTAAAGAAAACCAAATGAATATAAAGCAGTATGTATATTGATAATAAAATAAAAGCTTTACTCCATAGTTTATAATTACCAGCTGTTGATTTACCTGTTTGATTAAAATACTCGTTAATGCGTCTTTTTAACTCTGTATGAAACGATGGCTTTGGCTGTGCGAACTTTGGAATTTGCATAATGTTAAGATGTCTCCTATAATTTTTTGCGCAAAGGTGCATTATTATTGCCAGTTATCCCTCACAAAATGCGATTATTTCTGTAGTAACTTCTACAATTAACATTAAATGTATTCGTTACAATTACAGTAATATTTTTATAGAGCTAAGCAAGAAAAATTTTTTATGGGCCCAACTGCAATGCATGATTCGGCTTTTGTTGCGTCGCACTCTTGTACTTCTTTTATCGCTATTCAGCAAAAGGAAGCGTTAATAAAAGTGATAACTCTTTCTTTTTTAGATAACAATTTATTTTGATTATGCTATCTTTATTCGTTTGATTACAAAAAGTAGAATCCACCTATGTAAAGATCATTGTCAGCGGCATCTTTCCCATGATGCTGCTTTTTTTTCTTCTAACAAACAAATCATGACAAAGGAAGATGAGCCTGATTCATAAAAAATCCGCAAACAATAAATTGAATGCGGAATAAATTTTACTGAATATAAGAAGCCATCAATTTCAACTTATCCTATTGCAACTCCCATGCAAGTGCGCTTGCCCCCAGTATCGCAGCATCGGATTCTTTCAAATGGCTCACTAGAATTTTTACTTTGTTTTGAAACACTTGGATAAGATTAGCTTCCATGCTTTCCCTTGTAGGCTTTAAAATTAATTCACCGGCCTTTGTAAGACCACCAAAAAGAATGATCGCTTCAGGACTTGAAAACATTACAGCATTTGCCAACGCAAGACCAAGAATGTTACCGGTGAATTCAAAAACCTGTTTGGCAAGTTCATCGCCTGCTATTGCAGCCTCATAGACTACTTTTGAATCGATCTCTTCAGGATTATAATCTCTCAGAACGCTTGGCGTTTTTGTCTTTTCAAGCAATTCAAGTGCAGTTAATCTCACGCCGGTTGCGGATGCATAACTTTCGAGTGAACCTCTTTTACCGGTTCCTTCGTGCATGCGGCCTTCAGGAATAACAATCGTGTGTCCAAGTTCTCCTGCAAAACCATCGTGACCATAAATTAGTTTTCCGTTTGCTACAATGCCGCTGCCCACACCTGTTCCAAGCGTAATCATGATAAAATCTTTCATGCCCTGCGCAGCGCCATAGATCATTTCACCTTCTGCAGCAGCATTCGCATCATTGGTTAAAATAACAGGCAGTTTAAATTTATCCTGCAACAATTTTGCAAGCGGAATAATTCCTTTCCATGGAAGATTTGGTGCATACTCTACAGTGCCTGTATAAAAATTTCCATTAGGTGCACCAACACCAATTCCTTTTATTCGACCAACGCCGCCAGCTTTATCAATCAAAACTTTTAAACTCTCATACAATTCATCAATAAACGTTTCAACTTTTGCATGTTTCTTCGTTGAAATTTCACCAGTGAATAAAACATTCCCTACGCGGTCAACAATACCAAATTTTGTTCCTGTTCCGCCAATATCAATACCTATTGCCAAAGCGTTCAGAGCAGCGTTTGATGTAGCCATTTCTTTTTCCAATTTATTATTTATGATTTACAATTTTGCCATAGAAATTATATAAGCACTTATATATCTCCTGAAGCTTGATTCATTTCACGCAACTCCAAACTATAAACTACAACCTTTTAATGTCCTCCTTCAAGTTGCGCATCAAAATCAAGACCTTGTGCTTTTAATATGCCTCTTACTCTCCATGCAAAGAAAGCTAGATAAGCAAAACAAACAACCGCAACAACGTAAGAATCGTGTATGCCTATGACATCCGCAAGTTTACCCTGGATAGGAGGAATAATAGATCCGCCCAATATCATCATAATCAAAAATGATGACCCTTGTGTTGTATATCTTCCGAGACCGGCAATGGATAAAGCAAAAATACATGGCCACATAATTGAACAGAATAAACCGCCGCTTAAAAAAGCGTAAGTTGATATTATACCTGTTGTAAGCAATCCGATTACCATTGCAATAATTCCAAAAACTGCAAACAGGAACAACATTGTTGCCGGACGTTCCTGTGAAATGAAGAACCCTGCGATTTGTATCAGCACACATACAACATACCAATACAAAGGACTCATGTCATTTTTTGCAATAGCATTTACTGCGAGTATCACGCCAAATCCAAACAGAGGCACAAGCACCAGCAGGAAATTTTTCATTCGTTTTGAAGGATTAAAAACAGGAATAGAACCGGCCCATCTCCCTATCATTAAACTTCCCCAATAAACAGAAACAAAAGGAGCAATGGTTGCAGCAGGCATGCTTCCGTATTCAGGTTGTTCTAATAAGGTTCCGAGATTACTTGCAATGGTAACCTCAACACCAACATAAGTAAAGATGCCAAGCATTCCAAGCACGAGTTGAGGATATCGCATAGCGCCCCATCCGTTGCTATTCTTTTTCGCACGCATGTTAGCATAAAATATACTTATCACAATTACAGCCAAAGATGCAAGCAACCATTTTAAACGATACATTTCCAAAGCATGTTTTTCTGCATCGTTTGCAGGTATTGTTTTATAACTGTAAAAAACAGGAATAAAAAATCCAATCAATAAAATTGTCATAACGATAAGAACACCTGTTGCTTTACTTGATCTTTCAATGGATGCGTCTGAAGTGCCTGCCGGAAGTTTTTTGGATACAATAAAAAGAATTGCGGCTAATAAAAATAATCCGCCTACGCAACTATAAAGAATAGTAACCTTATCGAGATTCAACGAAGCGATTTGTTCATCCGTAACAGTAGTTGAACCAAACAATGCAAATGCAACGACAATAGGTCCTATCATCGTCCCAAAAGAATTCACGCCTCCGCCTAAATTCACACGATGAGAACCTGTTGCAGGATCTCCTAAATCAATTGCGAAAGGCTGTGCAGCAGTTTGCTGTAATGAAAATCCAAGCGCTACGACAAACAGCGCTGAAAGAATGGCCGCAAAGCCGCTAAAGTTTACAGCGATGATCATAAACACCGCACCAATTACTGATAAAAATAATCCGTAAATAATTCCTTTTTTATAACCCCACTGCGCCATGAAATCCTTGCCACGGCTAACTCCTGCAATGTATAAGAATAAAGCGCCTATATAATAAGCCAGGTAATAAGCAAAGTCTATCAACTGTGATTGAAACTGATCTAGATTGAAATAATGTTTACAGAAAGGAATGAAAATACTATTGCTTGCAGCAATGAATCCCCAGAAAAAAAATACAATCACTAAAGTTGCCAGGGCACCTGTGTTTGTTTTTATCGGAGTTGCAGTTGCTGAAGTTGTTGTGGCGGAGATTGATTGGCTCATTGCAATTGTTGTTGGGTTATAAAAATAATCGCGTAAATTAAATACATTTTACATTTCTAAAAATTTTAAATCTTTTAGTATGAATTACTATATTCATTCTATATTTCATACATAAAACAACCACTTTGATCCATGGAAATAATTCATGTTAGCGCAGAGTGTTATCCCGTAGCAAAGGCAGGTGGTTTAGGTGATGTGGTGGGTGCTCTTCCAAAATATCAAACACAAATGGGGCATGATGCGAAGGTTGTAATGCCGATGTATCGAACAAAATTTTTGTACGAGCATGAATGGGTGATAGATTTTAAAGGACGCACCAATCTTGCTGACTGGTGGTTTGATTTTACCATCATAAAAGAAAAACACAATACACTTGGCTTTCATCTTTACCTTGTAGATATACACGGATTGCTCGACCGTGAAAAAGTTTATGGCTACAGCGATGATACAGAACGTTTCACGGCATTTCAAATTGCAGTAGCGAATTGGTTGAGCCACTGGCAAAAAAAACCTGATATTGTTCATTGCCACGATCATCATACAGGACTTATTCCTTTTATGATGAAGTATTGTTACGATTACAATAGCCTTGCAACAGTTCCTTCAGTGTTTACGATTCACAATGCACAATACCAGGGATGGATGGGATGGGATAAAAGTATTTACATACCAAGATGGGATCCGTGGAAACGCGGATTACTTGAATGGGCCGGCTCAATTAATCCTTTGGCATCCGCCGTAAAAAGTGCATGGAAAGTAACAACAGTAAGCTGGAGCTATCTGCAGGAACTTAAATATAACTCTAATGGTTTGGAAGCATTATTTGAATATGAGAAAGGAAAATGTGTCGGTATATTAAATGGTATAGATACTGATGTTTGGAATCCGCAAACTGATACTTACATAGAAAATCATTACGCTGTTGAAACGGCTGATGATGGTAAACTTGCCAATAAAAAATTATTGTGTGAACAGCATAATTTGAATATTGAAAAGCCTTTGATCATTTTTATCGGAAGACTTGTGGGGGAAAAAGCCGCAGATGTTTTACCTGATGCAATTCTTTCTTCCATGTACACTACAAAACATGGAGTAAACTTTTTGATACTTGGAAGCGGCGAGCCGCATGTGGAATGGCAATTGAGCCAACTGATAAATTACAATGGCTTCAAAGGCAATTATAATACGATGATCGGTTATAATGAAAAGCTGAGTCATTTAATGTATGCAGGCGCAGATTTTTTATTGATGCCGAGTCGGGTAGAGCCATGCGGATTGAATCAAATGTATGCAATGCAATACGGCACAGTGCCAATGGTAAGAAGTACCGGCGGCCTGATCGACACTGTTGTTGATATGGGCGATTTTGAAGGTTGGGGCATTCGTTTTGATCATGCAAGTGTGGCTGATATAACTTATTCTGTTAATCGCGCTATGGATCTTTATTATAACGATAAAGATCATTTACATCGCATGCGGCAAAGGATGATGAAGATCGACAACAGTTGGCAGCAAGCGGTGAAGCAATATATTAATGTGTATGAGAGTTTGAAGTAAGCCTTGAGCTGTGTACTTCGGACTTCGAGCTTTTCCCGCAGTTATAGCTCACAGCCCGAAGCTTTGTTGAATAACGTTTCGAATGTACAAGTGAGTGACACAAGAGGCGATGAGTAAAGTGATAAAGCCGGTAACATAAAATTTATCATCAATAATTTTTAGTGAGTGTTATAATCGTTTTATATTACAGAACATTTCAGATACAATCGATTAATCTTCTAAATTGTTAGCTCTATGTATGCACTTTCAAAATCAGTTGTAGCCGTAATTCTTGGCGGCGGCGCAGGTACGAGATTGTACCCGTTAACCGCGGCTCGTTCAAAACCAGCAGTACCCATTGCAGGGAAATACAGGTTAGTAGATATTCCCATCAGCAATTGCATCAATTCAAACATCAACAGAATATTTGTTCTTACGCAATTTAACTCTGCTTCGCTGAACAAACACATAAAGAATACGTATCACTTCAGTGCATTCAGTACCGGTTTTGTTGACATTCTTGCCGCAGAGCAAACACCTGATAACCCCGGGTGGTACCAGGGAACTGCAGATGCGGTGCGTCAATGTTTGCGCCATATTGCCAACAACGATTATGAATATGTTTTGATACTGAGCGGCGACCAGTTGTACCAAATGGATTTTGCAGAAATGCTGGACGCGCATAAAGAAAAAGGTGCAGATATTTCTATTGCAACCATCCCTGTTGCCAGTCGTGAGGCGCCTGAATTTGGTATCATGAAAAAAGATGCTGAAAACTATATCACCACTTTTATTGAAAAACCTAAAAAAGATATTTTGCATGAGTGGGAAAGTGATACCGGTGATGAGATGCAACGGCAGGGAAGAAAATATCTTGCGTCAATGGGTATTTACGTTTTTACACGAAGTGTGCTTGAACGTTTGTTGAAAGAAGAATTTCCCTCAGCAACAGATTTTGGAAAAGAGATTATTCCAAGTTCTATCAATGAATACAAAGTGATCAGTTATCAATACGATGGTTATTGGACAGACATAGGAAATATCTATTCTTTTTTTGAAGCGAATCTTGCGTTAACGCAGGATATTCCTCCATTCAATTTGTTTGACAGTAATAAAACGGTTTACACACGTGCAAGACAATTGCCACCGGGAAAAGTGAGCGGTACAACACTTGAAAAAACAGTGCTTGCAGAAGGTTGTCTTGTATTCGCAAGTCGCATTGAAAACAGTGTGCTCGGTATTCGTTCACGTATTGGTCATGGCACTACTGTAGTCAATTGTTATATGATGGGCGCAGATTATTATGAAACATTGGAGCAGATGGAGAACGACGTAAACGCCGGTGTTCCAAAACTCGGTATTGGTGAAAGATGTTACATAAAAAATGCGATCCTCGATAAAAATTGTCGTATCGGCAATGATGTACGCATCAACGGCGGTCATCATCTTGAAAACACTGATCATACTTTATATACAGTGAAAGATGGTATTGTGGTAGTGAAGAAAGGAGCGATACTGCCGAATGGATTTGTAATATAAAAACCCCTGCCACTAAAGGGGTTCAGAAATACAATTATAATATTTCAAAAAAGAGAGTAGAATCCCGCTCTCTTTTATATTTTAAGTTCACCAATTTTTATAACTCCCCTTTAGGGGTTGGGGGTAAACCAATTGCTATGTCAGCTCTTGCATCCACTGCAAAAGGTTTTGTGAAGCCGCGATTAAAATTATCCCAGGTGTTTAATATGAGTTTCGGATTTTTCGGAATTCAGTTTGGCTGGGATTTGCAACGGGCAAACATGGGACCTATCTATGAATATTTAAAAGCATCACCCGATCAGATTCCTTTATTATTTCTTGCAGCACCATTAACCGGTTTAATAGTGCAGCCGATCATCGGTCACATGAGCGATAATACCTGGCATCCGCGATGGGGGAGAAGAAGACCTTATTTTTTTGTCGGTGCATTGCTTAGTACAATCTGTTTATTTCTTATGCCCAACAGCGGCTCACTCTGGATGGCTGCAGGTTTATTATGGATACTCGATACATCGGGCAATATTGCAATGGAACCTTTCAGGGCTTTCGTCGCAGACAAGTTGCCCGAAAGCCAACGCACAACAGGATTTGCCATGCAAAGTTTTTTAATAGGTTTAGGCGGAAGCATTGCCTCTGCATTGCCATGGATCATGTCAAACATCTTTCATTTATCAAGTGCTTCAACTAATGGCAGCATTCCGGCTTCTGTAGAATTTGCTTTTTATGCTGGCGCAACTATATTTTTTATTGCAGTCTTATACACAATTTTAACAAGCAAAGAATATCCTCCCACTGATCCTGATTGGAAAGAAAAATCGAAACAAAAAAAAGAATCAAGCGGGTTTAAGGAAATACACCATAGCATAATGAACATGCCAAAAAAAATGAAGCAACTGGCATTGGTTCAATTTTTTACATGGCCAGGATTATTTCTGATGTGGTTTTATTACAACACAGCGGTTGCAAGAAATGTATTTCATGCAGTTGATACAAATGATCCGGTTTATACAAAAGGCATTGAATTTGGCGGATTAACACTATCCTATTACAATATCGTTGCTTTTGTTTTTGCATTGCTCATTCCTATTATTGCAAAAAAACTTGGAAGAAAACTAACACATACAATTTGCCTTTGTATAGGTGCACTTGGATTGCTTGCTGTTGGTTTTGTCACCAAACCTTTTGAGTTATATTTCTGCATGACAGGTGTCGGTATTGCATGGGCAAGCATTTTATCGATGCCTTATGCGATGCTTGCAGGCGCATTACCGGAAAACAAAATTGGGGTGTACATGGGCATATTTAATTTCTTTATTGTATTGCCCGAAATTATTGCTTCATTATTTTTCGGATGGATCATGGAACATTTATTAGGTAATGATCGAATGCTTGCAGTGCAGATCGGTGGTGCAATGATGATTCTTGCAGGATTGATCTGTTATTTTTTTGTGAGTGAAAGAAAAGGTGAAAAGGTTGATGAAGAATTGGTAGCAACAATGGAAATAAAAGAAGAAAGAACAGTGTAAATAGCCGCGAATACAAGAAGGAGAACCAATAAAAGAAAGACTGATGCTTATGAGAAAAATTTTTATCCCGGTTATTTTATTTTTTATTACAAGCGAAGCATTTTCTCAATACGCCGACATCTATCCAACCAATTGGTGGGTTGGAATGAAATGGAATAAAGTGCAATTGCTAATTCATGGTAAAGAAGATTTCAATAATAAAAAAGTTCAAATTAATTACCGGGGAATAAGTATCAATAATATTCATCAGTTTGAAAACAAAAAATATCTTGCCGTTGATATAACTATCGCTCCTTCTGCAAAACCCGGAACTGTAAATATTCAGTTCATCAACAATGGAAAAACAAATACGGTTGCATGGGAATTAAAACAAAGAAGAAAAGGTAACGGCACTTCATACGCACAAGGTGTTACTTCTTCCGATTTTATTTATCTCCTGATGCCGGATCGTTTCAGCAACGGCGATACAACCAATGATCGCATTCCGGGCATGAGAGATCAATCTCTTGACCGCGATTCAATTTTTCTAAGGCACGGAGGAGATTTACAAGGCGTAACCAATCATCTTGATTATCTGCAAAGCCTTGGTGTTACTGCCCTATGGATGACGCCCGTGATTGAGAACGATATGCCCAACCGCACTGAACATGGATACGCATTTACCAATCATTATAAAATCGAACCGCGTTTAGGTGGTGCAAATGCTTATAAGAAATTAAGCGATGAATTACATAAACGCGGCATAAAACTGATACAGGATGCTGTGTACAATCATATGGGTTTGTATAATTTTTTGCAACAGGATCCGCCTTCAAAAGATTGGGTGCATCAATGGCCAACATTTACCAATCCAAATTATAAAGATCAAACATGGTTTGATCCGCATGTTGCGGCAAGCGATCTGAAAAGAATGGCTGATGGGTGGTTCACTCCGCAAATGCCCGATCTCAATCAAAGAGATCCTTATGTTGCTGATTTTTTAATTCAGCATGCAATTTGGTGCGTGGAAGAATTTGGTGTGGATGGTTGGCGCATCGATACATATATTTATGTTGATCTTCCTTTCATGAATCGCTGCAACCAGGCTTTGCTTGATGAATATCCGAACATTACCATGTTTGGCGAAGCATGGGTTGATGGTGTTTCAAACGAAGCATATTTTACACGCAACAACATCAATACTCCTTTTAAAAGCAACTTGATCGGCGTTACAGATTTTCAATGTTTGTTTCATGGCATACAACCTGCACTTTTACAGGCACCGTATGGAGTAAATCAATTGTATCAAACATTAAGTAACGATATGTTGTATAAAGAACCAATGAACAATATTATTTTTCTTGACAATCACGATATGACACGTTTTTATTCTCAAATGAATGAAGATATTGCAAAAGATAAAATGGGGATTGAATGGCTGCTTACATGCCGTGGTATTCCTGAAATGTATTACGGAACGGAAGTATTGATGAAAGGTATTTCAAATCCTGATGGCTGGGTGCGTTTGGATTTTCCCGGCGGTTGGAATGGTGATAAAAAAAATGCATTCACACAAGAGGGATTAACGAATGATGAAATAGCGGTGCAGGCACTTGTGAAGAAGCTTGCAAACTTTCGAAAAAAATCTTCGGCGATAAAAACAGGAAAGATGATGCAGTATGTTCCTGTTGATGGTATGTACGTGTATTTCCGTTATGATGAAAAGCAAACCATCATGTGCATCATGAACACAGACAGCACTTCAAAGCGAATTGATTTTAAAAATTATGCTGAACGTACAACGGGATTTTCAAAAGCTGTGAATGTAATAAATGATAACAGCTACACAACTTCTGAAGAACTTACAATTCCTGCCAAAGAAATGTTTGTGCTTGAACTTGAACAATAAAATTTTTTCTTTTCCATACGGAATTTTTACTATTCAGTTGTACTGGACTTCAGAAATATGTATCTTCAATTAATAAGTAAATGTCTTTTGAAAAACCAAACCTCCGTAATGATGGGAAGAAAAACTTTTTTAATACTACTGTTTGCCGCTTCAGTTTTAATTGCCTGCTCTGATAAAAAAAGTAAAGTTGTTTCATTTGTATATGGCGCTCACTATGATACTTCATGCGCTATACTGGAAGGAGAAATTTATCACTACAACCCGCAACCTGATTCGAAAGATTCACTATGGCCCTTATCCGGCGCAATGATACAATCATTTGATTCTACAAAAACACTTTACAAAACAACACTCACAGACTTGAATGGAAAATTCACCATGAGCTTTTTTTCTAACGGTACATACTCGTTGAAAATTTTAAAAGTAGGTTATCAAACCATCGATGTTACCAATTACATTGTTGACACGGGACAAAGTTCGAAAGTGAAAATAATTCTTGAAAAAGATAATACTCTCTTTTGATAATCACTTCTGCTGAGTAAAATTGTTGATGTGCAAGTGTGCGACGCAACCGCTGCTGAATAGCATTACTCCTGCTGGGTACAAAAAAATAATACTTATTCAGGAAACGTGTTCAGTCGTTTCGAAGATAGCGTTTACTTTCTCTATCGTCATTGGCTTGCAGATAAATTCAGAGATTTCTTTTATGTTTTTTGCACGATCCAAATCCGCATCATCAACAGATGAACTTACCATGTAAATAGTAATTGGCTTTGGAATTTCCTGTTTTATTCTTTTGAATGATTCAATGAATTCCCAACCATCCATTACCGGCATATTGATGTCGAGAAAAATAATATCCGGGAGAAGATGCTTGTCTTTTATATTTTCTTTTATAAATTCAATTGCGTCAAGGCCATTGAAAAACTCGAGTATTTTATTGCCTTTGTATTTTTTCTCTATCACTTTCCTGATGAGAAAAAGATACACTTCATCATTGTCAACAAAACAAAGAATTGGTTTCATCAAAATGTAATTTTAAATATTGAGCCTTCGTCTGCTGTGCTTTCAACTTCTATTTTTCCACCCATGCTTTCAATTTGGTTCTTTGTGATATAAAGACCTATTCCTTTTGCTTCAGGATTATTATGAAATGTTTGATACAAATTGAAAATTTTCTGCGCATTTTGTGTAAGATCAATGCCAAGACCATTATCTGAAATTTTCAAAACAGGTCTTTCATTTTCGATACTACTTCTTATTTTTATCAGCACCTGTCTTTCAGGATGCCTGTATTTTATTGCGTTTGAAATAAGATTCAGCATGATGCTTTCGAGATAAGCGGGAACATATTCAATACCTGGACATGTTGAAAAATCAGCATCTATTAAAGATTCGGTTTTAAGAATGTCGACACTCAAAACTTTCATTACCGAATCGAATGCCTGTTCAAAACCTACCTGTGCTTTTTCATTTTTGGTGTCTGTTTGAACTTGTACAATTTTAAGAAGATCATGCAGCGTGTCATTTAATGAGCTTGAAATATTCTGAAGCAGTATAAAAAGTTCCTGTTTTATTTCTTCGTTTGTTTCATTTTTGGTTAGCTCTATCAGTGAGCTGATATTCCCTGAATGATTGCGGATATTATGCGAAACGATGTGCGCAAAATTGGTTAACCGCGCATTTCTGTCTGCAATGATCTTTGAAGATTCCTGTAATTCAAGCTGTCTTTTTTTCTGATCGGTAATATCCTGTATGCTTATTCTTCTTTTAATTACTTCATCAGATTTATTTTTTAATGATTTTGCAATTATTCTCACCCATTTATGATTGCCCTTTGCTGTAATCAATTCCGCTTCCATATCGTAAGGCTTATCATATTGCTCAGCATCATTAATATGCTGGAGAAGAGCCGCTCTGTACCCTTCTTTGTAAAAAACAAGATCCTTTCTTAAACCCGGTATATAATCTTCATTCACTTCATATAAATGATACAACTCTTTACACCAATAAAGTTTTTTTGAAGACACGTCATATTCCAATGCTACTACTTTTGCAAGATGATTGGTTGCCTGCAAAATTCTTTGGCTATCTTCCAATCTTTCACGGTATTGTTTTAAAGTCAGCTCTTTTTCTTCTGACTCCATGGGTTTAAATATTGAATGGCCGGCATTGTTTTCTTCATAAACAGAAGAAGGATATTGCTGATCGAACATGTTGAGGGGTTTTTAAATCGCACGTGAAAATATGTATTTGCCGTTCCTCTTCTTTACCACAAATCAATTTTAATTACATTTATAAAAGAATTTAATTTTTGATGGAAAACAGAGTTTTTGGGTGAAGGTTTATTTTCATTATTTTTATTTATGTGAAATCCAATTTAGCTATAACCTAAAATCCAATTTGTCTTATGCAGAAAATGATCTTAATGGTTGATGACGATCCCGATGATGTTCAGTTTTTTTGCAACGCTTTATATGAAAGTAACCAGCCTTATTATTGTATTTCTGTTTCAGGTGCAGAAGAAGCGTTGATGTTTCTTGAGAACACACTTATCATCCCGGAGTTTATTTTTCTCGATCTTAACATGCCGTGTGTTAATGGAAAGGAGTGTTTAAAGAAATTAAAATCCAATCCTCAATCCAAAAATATTCCTGTAATTATCTACAGTACTTCATCGCAAAAAAAAGAGGTGGAAGAGTTGTATAAATTGGGTGCCTCCCAATTTGTTACAAAACCTTATAGCATGAAGACACTGATGAACACAATCTGCGATATTCTCCAAAATAAAAGTTCTTCTTATTCAGCCGTGTAGGAGTAAGGGTTGAACGGAATCAAATGTTAATAATCATTCGGGCAATCATAAAAAAAACATTAATTCTATTCAATATAGCTGCACATCCTCAAATTGATTTGTGCAAATGCGGTGAATGCCGCAATTTTGCCGCCACCTATGCAAGAGGTTCAGCAGGTTTACGCATTATTAAAGCAAACAAAGAAGATTGTAATTACCACGCATCAAAAACCGGATGGCGATGCAATGGGTGCTGCACTTGGATTATATCACTTTTTAGATAAGCTTGGTCATGATGTAAAAGTAATTTCTCCCACTAACTGGGCAGGCTTTCTTGACTGGATGCCCGGCTGCAATCTTGTATTAGATTATGAGGCGAAGAAGGATGAGGCTGAAAAAATTATTTGTGATACAGATATATTGTTTTGTCTCGACTTTAATATTATGCACCGCACTAGACGGATGGAACAAATTCTCACAGAAGTAAAGTGCATAAAAGTTTTAATAGACCACCATCAACAACCGCAGGAAGAGGCTTTTGACTATGGCGTAAGTGATGTTTCAAAAAGTTCTACGTGCGAAATGGTGTATGACTTTATTGCTGAATCTCCTTACAAAAATTTTTTGAATAAAGATATTGCCACTTGTTTATTTGCCGGCATAGTAACTGATACGGGTTCATTTCGTTTTTCTTCGGCAACTGCAAATGTGCATCGGGTAGTAGCGGAATTAAAAGAGTTTGGAATAGATCATACAGCAATCTTTGAAAATATTTACGATAATTTTTCTGAAAGCAGACTTCGTTTTATTGGCAACGCATTATTGAACAGGCTGGATGTTTTATATGAATATAATACTGCGTTAATGGCAATTCCTAAAAGAGATCTTATAAAATTTGAAATCAAAACGGGCGATACAGAAGGGTTGGTAAATTACCTGCTTACTATTGAAGGTATAAAACTGGGCGCTTTATTAATTGACAGGGTAGATGAACGTAAATGGAGCTTTCGCAGCAAAGGCAATTTTGATGTAAATGTTTTTGCAAGAAATCATTTTGAAGGAGGCGGACATAAAAACGCCGCAGGCGGAAGAAGCAGCGAAAGTCTTGAACAAAACATAAAAAGATTTAAAGAAGTTCTTCAACAATACGAACAACAATTACAATAACAAAAAATGAAAAAAATCATCTTCGGCGCATGTGCACTTATTTCTATCGCTGCATGCAACGTGAATTACGAAAAAACTCCTTCAGGATTGGTTTATAAAATATATCCCGGGAAGGGAGGAGAGAAGCTCCAGGCGGGAAAGTTGGTTAAATACAATGTGAATTTTGTTTTAACAAACCGTTCCGGTAAAAAAGATACCAGTTTAAATCCGGGCCCTGCAAAACCGGGTTATATAGAAGTTGATACAAGCAAACGCTATGAATATTCGTTTGTAGAGATACTTCCAAAACTCAGTGTGGGTGATAGTGCGGTGGTTGTTTTAAGTGTAGACACACTTAAAAAGATGAGACAGATCGATCCCAATGATAGTACGCTTTTTGTAAAAGGAAGCACAATTCAATGCAGACTGAAGATATTGAAATCGTTTAAAGATCAGGCTGAGGCAATCGCAGATTACCAGGGAGAAATGGACAAACAAAATAAAGAGGAAATAAAATCTGTTGAAGATTATATGGCAAAAAAAGGGGTAAAAGATGGGATAAAAACTAAAAGCGGTGCTTACGTAGTACTTGAAAACCCGGGAGACCAAACACAAAAAGCAGATTCCGGTAAAGTGGCTGTTATAAAATATAAGGGTTATCTGCAATCAAATGGAGAAGTATTTGATACAAATCTTGATTCTTCAAAAGGGCACCCGGAACCTTTATCTTTTATTGTAGGCAGACAGCCGGTAATTACAGCCTGGCAAGAGGGAATACCTTATTTTGGAAAAGGTGGCTCAGGAAAAATATTTGTGCCTGCATTTCTTGGTTACGGACCGCAGGGAAATCCTCCTGTAATTCCGCCCGATGCCAATCTTGTTTTTGATATACAAGTTGTGGATGTACAAAATGCTCCACCGCCATCAAAGCAAAATACCATGCCGCAGAGTGAACATGAATCTGCTGATTAAAGTAATTGATAAAATCCCGCTTCAAATAGCGGGATTTTAGTTTGTGAAAATTTTTTTAAATCAGCTTTATTTATTCTATCCTTGTGAACAACTAATTCAAAAAAATTTCATTTTACTTTGGTAATTCGTTGGATTTCCCGACCTTCGCCGTCCGAAAAAATTACTGTCATGGCAAGAGTATGTCAGGTTACTGGTAAAAAACCGTTGAAAGGTCATAAAGTTTCACACTCAAACATAAAAACCAATCGTCGCTTTTTACCCAATTTACAAACAAAGCGTTTTTATTTTGAAGAAGAAGACAGATGGGTTACTTTGAAGGTTTCTGCAGAAGCTATCCGCACTATAAATAAACGTGGATTGGCCACTGTAATAAAAGAATTAAGAGCGGAAGGACAGCACATCTAATCTTAGTTTCAATTTTCAAATTATCAAATTATCACAATGGCAAAGAAAGGTAACAGGGTTCAGGTTATTCTGGAATGCACCGAGCACAAGAACAGTGGATTGCCCGGTACAAGCCGTTATATCACCACCAAGAACAAAAAGAATACTCCTGAAAGACTGGAGTTAAAGAAGTATAACCCTATCATGAAAAAAGTAACTGTTCATAAAGAAATTAAATAAACGTGCTGATTTGAAAATGTGCTAATGTGCAAATGACATCAGCTTCTTTTTCAAATTTTCCAATTTCCAAATTCTCAAATTAGCGTTATGGCAAAGTCAGCAAAAACGGCGATCAAAACAAAAGACCAGAAGGCAGCAGCAGAAGCAAAGAACTGGACAAAAGTTATCAAAACTGTTCGCAGTCCTAAAACTGGTGCTTACACTTTTAAAGAACAAATCGTTCATAAAGACAAAGTGAAAGATTTTTTAGCCGGTAAATAATTTAAAAGAGATAAACATATTTAAAGGCTGTTCGTTTTCCTGAACAGCTTTTTGTATTTCTGTTGTTATATTTTTTGTGTTACAAGCTTTGGTAATTCTATTGAACTTCCGTTGCGTCGCACGCTTTTACAGAAACAGCTTTACTCAACATTTCGTCATTGAAGGCAGCAGTTCACAATACCAAAATCCTTTTGTAATTACATTTGAAGGAAGCGTGCAGTCATTTGTTTTTATTTCAAGTTGTTTATAAACTTTTTCTCCAATCTCAAAAGAAATTTCTTTCTTGAAAATGGGTCCTGCAAAACAAAACGTGTGAAACTCTCCGTTCTCTCCGCAGGGATCAACATTTGCAGGCAACGCTTCAACAAAATTTTTATTTATTTCTTTTCCTGCCCATTCTTCGCCAAGATAACCGTCATTCGTACAGCATACAATTGTTTTAAAACCCTGTTTGATAAAATCATTGATAAGATATGTTGTGTCCATTTTCCAAAGAGGAAAAATTCCCTGCATTTCAACCTTTGCTAAATTGTTTTCACGGTATTGCCTCAGATCTTCTAAAAAAATATCACCAAAAATTACATGTTCAATTCCTTCTACTTTTGCTTTTAGTAACGCTGCTTCCATTTGCTTTTCATATTCTTCGTTTGAACCTTCATGAACAAAAACTTTTAGAAGAGGAATACCAATTGATTCACTTTGTTTATCCAACAATTCTTCACGAACTCCATGCATTGAAATCCGGTTGAAGGAACCATTAATTGTAGTAAGCAAATATTTTACATCATATTTTTCTTCCTGTAAAACTTTATGCAAACAATAAGCGGAATCTTTTCCTCCGCTCCAACAAAAAATTGCTTTTGATTTATTCATCAGAAATTGTTGAATTACAAAAGAAGGAAATTATTTTCTTTACAGCACGTGAATGATGAATAGCGGACAAGGCGTTGAAGTGAGTGACACCTGCCTGACCGGCAAGCAGGCAACGAAGCTTAATTGTAGTACTGCAGCTAAGTAAAAAAATCCTTCGGCTTTACGACTAACTACTCAAACCACATTGCTTCATAAAATCATTTGTAAAAACTTTTTGTGTTGCAGCGTCCATTAATTGGTTACGGCTGCCTATCCATTTATCAACGGTAACTTCGCCATACATTTTTTTTATACGGTCAGCATTAAGATTGAAATTAAATTTACCCCAGTGCAAAGTGTAAGGAATATTGAGTGCTTCAAGCCGGACCCAAACCTTTTGAAAAAATTCTTTTGTCTGATCGCAGTCAACGCCATCCATTTCCAGCACACAGGTAGCAGGAAATTTTGTAAAGGCAAGCAATGCCTCTGAGCCTTTTACAAAGCGTAAAGCCAAAGCACCTGGAAAAGGAGTTTGCTTGTTTATTGCAATGATTTCTTCAACCACTTCGCTTGCGTCGCTGCGGTTCATACCGATGGCACCACTGGCGGCCTTGCCACGAAATTTTGTGTTATTGAAAGTTTCTCCGATTGTGCCGAACGCAGGTGAAATTGGCTTGAAAGCAAGCGGCATCAATGTATTTACCAAAGGCGGAACAAGAACTTCTGAAAAAACGGGGCCGATTGTATCAAGAATTGTTTCCACAAGGCCTAATGTATTCTCACCATAGGTAAAGCCTTCGCTGTCTCTCTGTCGTTTTGGGTAATCAGGCGTGTAGGGAATTTTATACATGACTTTAAAAAAAACTCCTTTCTCCGCATTACCCAGTTCAAATTTGTGCGGGTTGATCAGCACTTCGAAATGATACAACTCTTTATCCGGTGTATTAACATCATATGGTAAGAATTGCTGAATAGCCGTAAAGTCGGCGTTGTTGATAGCATTGATGAGTGATTGATCGTAAGGTATTTGACCTGAACGATGTTCTTCCAATAAAAAAATGGGTTCCGTTTCAATTAATATTCCATGAACAAATCCGAAACATCCAAAACTTACAACCGCAGAATTAAAGATATCATCATCACTGATTTTTTCTGCTCCAAGCCAATTGATAAAAATATCTGATGCAACAGGATGTCTCGTCCTGAAATAGGTTGACTAAAAATCGCCTATTTTATGGACTTAAAGACACAAATTATCGCCGAATATTTAACGCAGGGATCAGGCTTTAGAAAGCTTGCCAAAAAGTATGGCATCAGTCGAACCACCATCTGCAAATGGGTGGCCATTCACCAGGGAATTCATAACTTGCCGCCCACAGAAAAGCAAAAGAGATACTCAAGGAGCAGCATGAACAGTTCACCAAAAAAATCATCTTCCCAGGAACAATCAGTTGAAGAATTACAGCAAAAGATTGCCGCACTTGAAAAGCAACTCGAGTGGGAAAAACTTCGCTCTGAAGCACTGGATACCATGATCAACATTGCAGAAAAAGACCTCAACATTCCAATACGAAAAAAGCCTGGTGCCCAACAGTAAAAGCAATCAAACAAACGCACAGCAACATAAGTGTACAACAGGCGTGTAAACTGTTGGGCTATTCAGCACAGGCTTACCATAAGTACAATAAAAAATCATTACTAAAACAGGTAAATGAAAGGTTTATTCTTGAGCAAATTGATTTGATTCGCAAACATCAGCCAAGATGCGGCGGAAGAAAATTATTTATAGAGCTTCAGCCATTTTTTAAGGAGCATAATATTCGTATGGGAAGAGATAAGTTCTTTGATATGTTAAAGCAAAATAAACTGTTAGTGAGAAAAGCAAAACGTAATGTTTATACTACCATGAGTAAACATCACTTTTACCGCTATCCCAACCTGGTAAAGGGTTTTACGCCATTGAAGGCACATGAGCTTTGGGTATCAGACATTACTTACATACCGCTGAAAGAAAGGTTTGCATATTTGTTTTTAATAACAGATGCATACTCAAGAAAGATCGTTGGTTTTCATGTAAGCGATGATATGAAAGTGAGTAGCGCAGTAGTGGCATTAAAGAAAGCGCTGGCACAAAAACCGGAAGAAACAATTGTTATTCATCATAGCGACAGAGGGGTTCAGTATTGCAGCACCGAATATGTAAACTTACTCAGGCAACACAATGCGATGATCAGTATGAGCGATAACGGAGATCCGCTTGAAAATGCGATAGCAGAAAGAATAAATGGCATTTTGAAAACAGAACTTATCAGCAATTATTACACCACCATTGATGAAGCCTCCCTGCATATATCAAGATGCATCACCATCTACAATTATAAGAGAAGACACAGCAGTTTGAACTGGCAAATACCGGCAGAAGTGCACACACAAAAAGGACCACAGATAAGACGATGGAAAAACTATTATCAACCACCAAAAAACAAGGAGGAAATTATGCAGACAACGTAACAGCCCACGCACAAAAATATTTTCTTTAGCTTTTGAGGGCTACGAAAATATTTTTTCCAACACACAGCAAACAACAAAAGAATCAACCTTATTCAGGATGAATTATCTTAGTCAACCAATAACAGGATTATTATCAAAAACCAGTCAACTTTTTTCAGGACGGGTCAGGATTTGATTTTTTTTCAATCCATACATGACGGTTTGGTCCTGTAATAATATGCAAGCCAACAATTGTATCATGCACTGCGCCTACTTTATAGGCAGAGCCGTGCGTGCCTGTAGCAGTTGCACCAGCAATAGATTGGCCGTTGCTTGCGCCGGATGCTTTTAGTGATCTTCCACCTGCTTCCAATTTTTCATTCAGTTGCAAAATGCTCATGCCACATTGCACAAAAAAAAGATCAGCACTTTTTTTGCCGCTGTTTAAATATTCCGTTGCAACAAAAGAATCACGCAGGGCAAAAGATAATCGCAAGGCTTTTGTATCTACTACGCCTCCATCGCACACAGCAACTTCTGAGAATGACCATCCATTACCCATTGCACGCATTTGTAAATTATTATCAAGCGCATGTTGCATCAGCCACATAAAATTTGCAGTAGTGGCTTTATATTTTTCAGAACTCGTGGCAAGAGAATCAGGAAGCGTTAATTTAAAACTCGCATCTTTTGTAAATTGAACGGTAAAATTCTGATGCGCATTTTCCCATTCTTCAATCGGCCATAGTGTAATGCCTTCAGGTAATGTAAGTGCCATAGCGAAGATTTTTATAGAGGAATATTTTATGCTACAGGCTGTAGTAGTTCTATTAAACTTTTGTTGTGTCACTCACTTGTACGTTCTGTTCTTTATTCAGCAAGTTTTACCAGGTTAAATTATTGTATACTGCTCTAAACTGTTTACTGCTTACCGCTCACTGTTCTGATTTTACTTGTTCCCAAAGTATCAGTAGGAATTTCCTGGGGTGCACAACACCATTCAACATGCTGCGGAATAACAATGCCAAGCGTTACAACGGAAAGAAGTGTGTAGCCGAGATTTGTTTTTACAGTCACTTTATTCATGTGATTAAAAGATGCTTCGCAGTGCGGATCAATGTCTTTTGGTTGCACAAGTCCCCATGCAAAACTCCATGTAGTTTTACTGTTTACATTGTTGTTTGCTACCGTATTACAATCATATTTTGAAACAATGTTTACTGTGCTGCAGCCTTGCGAAGCAAAAAACAGAACAAGCAGAAACAATAAGCTTTTGGTAGTTTGGTATTTATTATTCATGTGTGAGGTTTAGCGAGGGATGAGAAAATTGGATTATCGTTTAAATATACAAAACGGAAACAGGATTCACAAGTAATGGTGTAGAGGATTTGGATTTTAAAAACTTCAACCTGCGGTTTTAGCATAAGCACCACATAACAACAAATTTTAATTTCTGCTTTTCTCTGCCGTAATTTTTTATAATCATTCTTATATTTACCTCGTGAAACAATCGCTTGTCATTCTATCGCTGTTCATTTACAGCGCCACTTGTGTTTATTTTTCTTCCTGTTCTGACAAAAAAGAAGATAGCAGTGAAAAGATCAGCTACAATTTCCAGGTGCGGCCGATTCTCTCCGACAAATGTTACAAATGTCATGGACCTGATGCCAACAAACGTGAAGCGGGTTTGAGACTGGATATTGAAGCAGAAGCATACAAAGCTTTGAGAGATCATCCACGTGCACATGCTATCGTTCCGGGTTTTCCGGATTCTTCCGAACTCTTTGCACGCATTACTTCAACAGACACATCTTACAGAATGCCGCCTGTTGAAAGTTACATGACACCATTAACGGAAGATCAGATCGCCATCATAAAAAAATGGATCGAGCAAGGTGCACATTATGAAAAGCATTGGGCATTTCAACCGCCTCAAAAACCTGCGGTTCCTAAAGTAGACCATAAAGATTGGCCGAAAAATGAGATAGATTATTTTGTGCTGCACAAGATGGAACAAAATGATCTTTCACCCAATGAAGAAGCAGACAAAGAAAGATTGTTGAAACGTGTTTCATTTGATATCACCGGTCTTCCGCCAACACCTGAACAAACGGAAAAGTTTGTAAACGACAAATCTCCTGATGCATACGAAAAAATTGTTGATGAATTATTAAAGCAACCAACGTACGGTGAGCGCATGGCGGTTGACTGGATGGATATTGCACGTTACGCAGATTCACACGGATACCAGGATGATAATTACCGCACGCAATGGCCATGGAGAGATTGGGTGATTCATGCATTCAATGAGAACATGCACTACGATCAGTTTGTTACATGGCAGCTTGCAGGAGATCTTTTACCGAATGCAACAAAAGAACAAATACTCGCAACAGGATTTAACCGCAATCACAAGATAACGGAAGAAGGTGGAGTGATAGATGAAGAATATCGTGTGAGCTATGTTGTTGACAGAACAAATACATTGGGTCGTGCATTTCTTGGTGTTACAGTTGAGTGTTCAAGATGCCACGATCACAAATTTGATCCCATCTCACAAAAAGATTATTATTCACTTTCTGCATTTTTCAACAACATCCAAGAAAAGGGCCTTGAATCTACAGTAGGAGGACCGGAAACGTATGCGAAGAACCCACGCATGGATATTACGGATGAAGATCTGAAAGGCATTTTGAGTTTTGTAAATAAAACGGACACCAATAAGTTGGAGGTATCTGTAATGAAGGATAGTGATAGGGTAAGAAAAACATATTTGCTTATTCGTGGGAATTATGACCAGCATGGAGAAGAAGTAACGGCAGGAACACCGGCATCTATTTTATCTTACTCTTCAAATTATCCAAAGAATCGTTTGGGTTTGGCAAAATGGTTGTTTGATAAAAATAATCCGCTCACTGCAAGAGTTTATGTAAACAGGATGTGGCAATTATTTTTCGGAAGAGGCATTGTGAAATCATCTGCAGATTTTGGTATGCAGGGAGATCTTCCAACAAATCCTGAATTGCTTGACTGGCTTGCGGTAGATTTTCGTGAACATGGATGGGATATAAAGAGATTGGTAAAACAAATTGTAATGTCTGCAACCTATCGACAATCTGCTGCAACCACTGATGAAAAACAAAATATCGATCCTGAGAATATTTATCTCTCACATGCACCGCGTGTTCGTTTGCAGGCGGAATTTATTCGTGACATGGTTTTATCAAGCAGTGGATTATTGAGCAAAACGATTGGCGGACCAAGTGTAAAACCATATCAGCCGGAAGGTTTATGGGAACTTGCTACATCAGGAAGAGGAATACTGACAACGTACAAACAAGACACAGGAAAACTTTTGTATCGTCGCGGCTTGTACACTTTTATCAAGCGAACTGTTCCGCCACCGTCGATGATGATATTTGATGCAAGCAACCGTGATGAATGCCAGGTGCATCGAACCGAAACAAACACACCGTTACAGGCATTGGTGATGATGAATGACCCAACGGTTTTAGAAGCATCACTTGCAATGGCTGACCAGTTGTTGAAAAATAATGCATCACCTGAAACCGTAGTTAACACTGCTTTTAAGCGGATCATTTGCCGCACACCGGATAAAAAAGAAACGGATGTGTTGCTCAATTACTGGAATGATCAGAAGAATTATTTCAAATCAAATGCAGGCAATGCTTCAAAAGTGATAAAGATTGGAGAATATAAACCATCAACAAAAAATATTTCAGACCTCGCTGCTTTAATGCAGACAGTTGAAATAATTTATAACATGGAGGAAGCGATTACAAAAACGTGAGACGTGAATCGTGAAACGTGAGATAGATTTTGGTTCGGCGAAATTACTCACAACTCGCAACTGACCACTCACGATAAATTTTCTATTATGCAAAAAGAATTATTAGAACATGGACTCAACATTAACCGCAGACGTTTTCTTTCGCGGCTTAGTATTGGATTGGGCAGCGTGGCGTTGGGTTCATTGCTTATTCCCGGTTTATTCAGCGGTTCCGAGGAAGACGAAACGGATTTTCTTCCCGGCGTTCCGCATTTTGCTCCGCATGCAAAACGTGTAATTTATCTTTTTCAAAATGGTGCACCATCGCAATTGGAGTCGTTCGATTATAAACCATTGCTCACAAAGATGATTGGAAAAGATCTTCCCGCATCTGTTCGCATGGGACAACGTTTAACGGGAATGACTGCGGATCAAAAAAAGTTTCCTCTCGTTGGTTCATTTTATAAGTTCAATCAATATGGACAGGCAGGCGCATGGGTAAGTGAACTCTTTCCTGAAACAGCAAAAATTGTTGATGACATCTGTATCATCAAATCAATGCACACTGAAGCCATCAATCATGATCCTGCGCTTACATTTTTCCAAACAGGTGCACAACAAGGTAATCGTCCGAGTATGGGCTCATGGGTAAGTTATGGTTTGGGAACCGAAAATAAAAATCTTCCTGCGTTTTGCGTGTTGTTGTCAAGAGGAAAGGGAAACGGGCAGGGCGTGTATTCAAAATTGTGGTCGAATGGATTTCTCGATTCAGTGTACCAAGGTGTACAATTTAGCAGTGGTGAAAATCCGATCTTGTATTTACAGGATCCTGATGGAATGGACAGAACGCAGCGTCGCAAAATGCTTGACAAAGTTTCCGAGTTGAATGAAATGCAGATGAAAAATTTTGGCGATCCCGAGATCGGCACAAAAATTCAGCAATACGAAATGGCGTATCGCATGCAGACTGCAGTCCCCGAAATAATGGATGTTTCAAAAGAGCCTGATGATATCGTGAAGTTGTACGGCTCTGATTGTTTGGTGCCCGGAACTTTTGCTGCGAACTGTTTGCTTGCAAGAAAACTTTCTGAAAATGGTGTACGCTTTGTGCAGTTGTATCACCAGGGTTGGGATCAGCATGGTAATCTTCCGAATGAAATGAAAGGACAGGCAAAAGATGTTGACCAGGCTTCTGCTGCGTTGATTACGGATTTAAAACAACGTGGCTTGCTTGATGAAACATTGGTAATCTGGGGTGGAGAATTTGGCCGCACGAATTATTGCCAGGGAGAGATGACTCCTGATAATTATGGAAGGGATCATCATCCAAGATGTTTTTCAATCTGGATGGCAGGTGGTGGCATAAAGCCAGGAACGGTGTATGGTGAAACGGATGATTTTGGTTACAACATTGTCAGCAATCCTGTGCATGTGCACGATTTCCAGGCAACGGTACTCAATCGCCTCGGTCTCGATCATGAGAAACTCACATATCGTTACCAGGGCCGCAGATTCCGATTAACAGATGTTGAAGGAAAAGTTGTGAAAGATATTTTAACATAGGATATTTATTGACCCAGCTTTTGTTTTTCATAGCATCGCCTCTTGCGTCGCACACTTGTACAATAGCAACATAGAGCAGCAGTTCGCATCAATAATTCTCAATCATAAATTTAAGCTCTCAGTAATTTTTAAATAATTCATGCAAGTACTTAAAAAAATTTTCGAAGGAATTTTATTAGGTGGTTTAATATTCCTTCTTTTTCTTTTGGCATTTGAAAACAGGTTACAGTTGCCGACATGGTTAGAGGTTGTTGGCAGAATGCACCCGATGTTTTTGCATTTTCCTATTGCATTGCTTATACTTTCTTTTCTGACTTTATGGTTACCGATTCAAAAAGAAAATGAGTGGTTGCATTTCTTATGGTTGTGTGCTGCTTTGTCTGCAGTCATCACAAGTATCATGGGTTTGCTGTTGTCGTTGCAGGAAAGCAGCGACAGTGATGTTTTGAATTTACATAAATGGGGAGGCGTCGCTATTGCGCTATTTGGTGCTTTCTTTTATTGGTTTCATTCATTCTTCAGAAACAAAAAAATTGTTGGCAAAACATATACTGTTCTTGCAACTGCATGTATAATTATTGCAGCGCATTGGGGTGCTGATATTACACACGGACAAAATTTTATTCTCGCACCTGTTGAAAAAAAGGAAGTAGTGCCCGTTGACCAGGCGATTGTTTTTAAAGATGTAATAAAACCTATTCTTGATGAGAAATGTATGAGTTGTCATGGTGAAGCAAGCAAGAAGGGAGGTTTGTTGCTTGAGGATGTTGCTGGCATTTTGCATGGCGGAAAAACAGGACCATTATTCGAGCCGGGCAAACCTTCTGTGAGTTTGATCATTCAGCGGATTCATTTGCCTTTAAATGATAAGAAACACATGCCACCTGCATCAAAAGAACAGTTGACAGAAGATGAAGCATCATTGTTGTGGGCGTGGATAAAATCAGGCGCGGTAATAGATAAAAAAGTAACAAGCCTACCCGTTGAAGATTCATTCCGCATTTTGGCAACACACTATCTTGTTCCTTCTGATAACTTTATCCCCGATCAACCTGTGTATGATTTTAAAGCAGCAGATGAATCAAAAATAAAATCACTCAACAATAACTATCGTGTTATCGAACAGCTTGGAAAAAATTCTCCTGCGCTATCGGTAAACTTTTATGGCAAGAGCATGTATTCTTCAAAAGCCTTGCAGGAGTTGTTGCCGTTGAAAGATCAGATAATCGATCTCAACCTTGCACACATGCCTGTGAAGAATGAAGATTTGAAAACGATACAACAAATGGTGCATCTGCAAAAATTAAATCTCAATTACACAGATATAACAAAGGAAGGATTACTTCAATTAAGTAATTTAAAAGACCTCGAAGAATTATCGCTGTCAGGCACAGCAGTTAATGCAGAAGCATTGCAAAAGCTATTATCATTATCACGAATAAATTCACTTGTTATCTGGAACACAAAGGTTGATAGCACACAGGCAACTGCCTTAAGAAATCAATACAAGAAAGTAAACATAGAAACAGGGTATGTTGATAACGGTGAAGTGATGATGGCTCTAAGTCCGCCAATGATACAAACAAAACCTACTGTTTTCGATAGTACTATAGAAATAAAAATGAAGCATCCTTTTAAAGGAGCAGAGATACGATATACTTTGGACGGCTCGGAACCTGATAGTGTAAACGGTGCGTTATATAAAGAACCGGTGAAGATGAATACTTCTGCAACGCTTGTTGCACGCGCATTTAAAAAGGGTTGGTATGGAAGTGAACCCGCTCTGTCAGTTTATTTAAAAAAAGGTGTAAATCCTGATTCAATACAATTACTTACAAAACCGGATCCAAAATTTACATCTCCCAATGGTAAACTATTAGCAGATAATAACCTCGCTGATTTGAATTTTGGAAATAGCACCGGCGAGTGGCTTGGTTACAGAAAAAACGATGCTGCGTTTCTGTTGTATCTTAATAAAAATTTTGCTGCACAAAATGTTTATCTCAATATGCTTGAAAATACAGGTGGATTTATTTTTCCGCCTATAAGCGTTGAAGTGTGGGGCGGAACGGAGAAAAACAATTTGAAATTGTTGGGAAAGATTATTCCGCAAATGCCAAAGAAATATGAAGATGCGAAAATGATACAGGAGAAAATTTCATTTGCTCCGGCTGAAGTAAAATATGTGAAGATCGTTGCAAAGCCATTACAAAAACTTCCTAAATGGCATGACGGAAAAGGACAACGTGCATGGATTTTTTTGAGTGAGATAGTAGTGAATTAATCGTGAGACGTGAAACGTCAAAAGTGAGATAAATTCTCACGACTCACATCTGTCGTCGAAATAACTCTTTACAATTTTTATTAGCTTACAACTTGAGTTCAAATGTCAACCGCAAATTCCACTCGCGAAAGCCTTAAGAAGTTAACCACATAGACACTGAAACGCATAAGCTGTATGTGGAACTAAGTTTCTATGTGCCTATGTGGTAAAGAAAATTATTTGTTTAAAAGCCTTGCTGCGTCTGCATCGAGAAAAAATCTTACATCTTTGTGATTGCGTAACAGAGTTGTAGGAACTTGTTCTGAAATTTCGCCTTCAATAACACGTTTTGTTATCTCTGCTTTGTGTGCCCCATTGATGAGAATGAACAAATGTTTTGCTTCAAGAAGATTTGCTATTCCAAGCGTAATGCCTTGTGAAAGTTGTTTCTGTTCCGGGAAATATTTTTGAGCAACTTTTTGCGTGATCGGATCAACTGCGGTTACATGTGTACGCATACTTTCCGGCGTGCCGGGTTCATTTAAGCCAACATGCCCATTCATACCAACACCAAGAATTACTACATCAATCCCTCCTTGTTGTTGAATATATTTTTCAACACGATCACATTCCTCACTTAAATTTTTCGCATTGCCATTGAAAAAACAAATCGAATTTTCAGAGACATTCATTGGAAAGAAAAGATCATGATCCATCCTGTACCGGCAACTGCCTTCTGTTTCAGCACTCATACCAACCCATTCATCAAGGCCAAGAAACAACCAGTTTGAATGATCAAATTTTTTTTGCTGATGTCGCTCAACTAATTCTTTGTATAAACCAAGAGGAGAGGAGCCGGAAGCCGGCAACAGCAAAGGCTTTTTATACATACCCATAGTTTCTATCAATTCCCCTGCAGTTTGTTTTGATATTGCTTCATAAGTGTCTTTGATGATGATCTTCATGATTATTTATTGAAGTGTAAAAAATTTTGTTGTGAAGATAAAAATAAGATGACTTATTCTTGCTGAATAAAATTCAAAACGATGCAGTGAGTGACACAACCGGCGATGCCATCTGCACTGCAGTTCGATTCCTAATAATATTTTAACCTTTCCCACATACAATAAAGTAGAATATTTCGTTCTTAATCCTTCGACGTGTATTATTACCTGTTCATCTTTAAACCAAATAAAATGAAATCAACGAAATCCGTTACGGCTATTCTTGCTGCCATAATTCTTATAAACAGCAGTTGTCAAAAAAGTAACAATTCCCCCAAAGACGAAACGCAACTACAGGCTTCCGTTACACAAAATGCAGCGGATGAGTATAATGTTCAGTCTGGTGAACAATTTATTTCAGCAGATGCGAATACTGCTGTTGCCGTAAATCCTTCTTTCGAGATAGCGTCGGGAAATACAATGGATAATTCGATTATTGCAGGCGCTACGGTTGACAAAAGTTTGATAACGGCATTTGTGAAAAAAATAAAAATTATTTACAATGGTGTTGCTGTACTTGGTGTAACCCGTACGGGTGATATTACAGTTGAGTTAGTCAACGGCAATAGCTGGCTCAATGCAGGTGCGGTGCTGAAGATAACTGTCGATAATTTAAAAGTAACGTACCTGGGAAGGTCGTGGACCTATAACGGTACAGGTTATATTAAAAACGTAAGTGGTGGTTTGGCTTTTGTTGCGCCTGATATTGTTGTTCATTCTATGCGTGTAAACGGAACGGTAGCTTTTGATGATAATACAACACTGACATGGTGGAGTGCGAGAAAAAATTCTTACCACAAAAATGATCTCTCATTTTCAAGCGAAGGAGATACACTTATAAATGGTGAAAGCTGTACCATGGGTGGCATCAACAGGTATGGCACTGCGTTTCTTATAAAAGCGCCACAGGCAATTGTTTCCCATGCAACATGCGGTTTTGATAAACCTGTTGAAGGAACAAGAGTTCTTACAACTGATAACAGGAACACTACTATCACTTTTGGTGTAAATGAAAACGGGAATTCTGTGAGCAACGGTGATTGTGCCTATGGTTATAAAATTGAATGGACGACGTGGAGCGGGCAAAATGCAACGCTTATCATTTCTTATTAACTTAATTCATGTTTCATGACTTTAACCTGGGATGTTAGCATCTTAGGTTTTTGTTTTAATATTTAGTCTCTTCTTAGCAACATCATATAATTGCATTGCATCGGGAGTTAATTTGAATAAAAATATTGCGCCAATAAGAAGGGCTGAAAAAATTACGCTGCGTGCAATCATTGCAAACCAACCGAATTGTGAGCGGAATAAAAAATAGGCAATGAAGTATGCTGCAAATGCAATAACGATGGAATAAATTGTTTGTATGGTGAATGGCTGCATGTGAAATCTTCTCCGTAAAAATTCGTACCGGATATAATTGTAAACGGTGAGTGAAATGAGATCGCCGTACGCCGAGCCAATGATGCCGTATTTTTTGATAAAAATATAACTGAGTGGAACACGCAATGCAAGCATGATGATACCTGTGAGAAATTCGAAGCGCCAGAAGTTAGACGTCCCAATGATCTGGCCGTTTACACCCGTGCCGGCATCAATGATGCGAATGAACCCAAATATGAGTAAGAGCGGAATGCCCATTGCATATTGATCCTGCACGTGAAACACCTGTAAAGCATCAGCAATGTTAAGCCAAACGTTGCCAAAAATAAAGAAGGAGAGTAAGAGCATATTGATAGATGAGCGCTGATAAATACGTTGTATTTCAGGAAAATTTTTTTCTTTCCACGAGCGAACAAGCACACCAACTGAAATTGATTGAATACTTCGTTGAGGAATTTGAATAAGATTTGCAGTATACAAGGCAAGGCTATAAATCGCTGTGGGCGTAAGTCCGAGCAAACTTGCTATGATCATTCCGTCAACGGTTTGTCCCACAGTTGTAATAATAATGCCGCCAAAAATGAGCGATTGCATTGCAAAGATTTTCTTACGAAATTTTTTTGAAACGCGACTTGTTTTTAAAGTAAAATGAAATTTTTTTGTTCGTATCAAATACACCAGTAAAACAATCGTAATGATGATGTAAAGCATTGAGAACAGGTACATAAATCCGGGAAAGCTTACAACATCTAAAAAATAAAACACGATAAAAAGTGTTGTAAGCAACCGCACACCTGTTTCTTTCAAAAAGTTTGACAACACGGTTTTTTGCAAAGCCCATGCATAGCCTTCAAGCAATGAAAAAAATAACCAGCCAAATGCATAAGGCAATACCCAAAAGAAATATTCAACAAACAGCTTGGAGCGTGCACTAAATTTTCTTATTACAAGAGGTTCAAAAACATAACATGCAATGGCAACGAGTATAAAACCGAAGAATGCTTTTAAAAAGCTTCTGCCAAGCAAATCGTTTTCATGATCTGAAAGATTGTCTTTATAGTAAGGATAAAATTTATAAATCACAGGAATCACGCCAAGGCTTGCGAGCACATAAAAATTTTGTCCCATGTCATTGAACAACCGCGTAAGGCCATATTGATCGCTGGTAAACGCACCTTGCTTAACAAAAAAATAGGTATTCAGCGCGCCAAACGGAATACCAATGTAAACAAGTATGCTTGATATGATCGCTTGTTTGCGTATGCCTGACATGTAGTTTCTCCCGGCTGAAAATTATTGATAATTGTGTTAAGCGAAAGAAATATTTTTAGAGCCACAGAGGCATAAGACACGAAGAATTTTTTGAAGTAAATTAAGAAATAAACTTTTCAAGAAGTATTATCGCTCGCAACGCTTTTTTCTTCGCGTCTTCACGCATTTATACCTTAACATCTTATACCTTAAACCTTCCACCTTCTTTTAAAATCTTTCCAACTTAGAAAAAAAGAAATCACTTTCTATAATGGCGTTCTCATCACTGTCGCTTCCATGCACTGCATTTTCACCAACGGATGATGCGTATAATTTTCTCACGGTTCCTTCATCAGCTTTTGCAGGATCGGTTGCGCCGATCAGCTTTCTGAAATCAGCAACAGCGTTTTCTTTTTCAAGAATGGCCGCGATGATAGGCCCGCTGCTCATGAACTGAACAAGCTCGCCATAAAAAGGTCTTTCTTTATGAATAGCATAAAATTCTCCGGCTTGTTCCCTTGAAAGTTTTGTCCACTTCATTGCTTTGAGAGAAAATCCCGCTTTTAGTATCATGTCTAAAATAGCGCCTGAAAAACCTTTGCTTGTTGCATCAGGTTTGATCATCGTAAATGTTCTGTTGCTCATGTTGACTTTTAATTTGGCGCAAATGTAATTGTCTGAACGGGGATTTAAAAAGATTTTAGTCGGAACTACAATTTGCTTTGTTTATACAGATAAAATTATGGTTTAGAAAAAGCCGAATAAAGAATCCAACCGTACAAGTGAGTGACACAACAAAAGTTTAATAGCACTACAAAAGTCCGCTACATAAAGATCATTACTGAAATTTTATTTCAACAAAGACAACTTATCTTGCAATTTCATCATTCATATTAACCGCTATGAAATATTTTTTATTGAGTTTAATTGTAACAATAAGTATGACAACATTTGCACAAACACCCGGCGCATATACAGGAAAATACCCGGAAACAAAAACAGTTGACCGGGTTGATGATTTTTTCGGTACAAAAGTGAGTGACCCTTATCGCTGGTTGGAGAACGATACATCAGAAGAAACAAAAGATTGGGTGAAACGTGAAAATGCAGTGACGAATGCATACATGGCGCAAATACCTTTTCGTGAGGCAATAAAAAAACGTTTGACAGAATTATGGAATTATGAAAAATTTTCTGCGCCGTTCAAAGAAGGTAACTACACATACTTTTATAAAAATGATGGATTGCAAAACCAGAGCGTGTTATACAGACAACAAGGTGAACAACAACCTGAAGTATTTTTAGATCCGAATACATTTTCTGCAGATGGCACTACAGCGCTTACGGGCATTGACTTTACAAAAGATGGCTCGCTTTGCGCATATCAAATTTCAGAAGGGGGAAGTGATTGGACAAAAGTGTTGATCATGGATGCGTCAACAAAAAAATTATTGGACGATACTTTGCGTGATATAAAATTCAGCGGCATTGCATGGATTCATAATGATGGTTTTTATTACAGCACTTATGATAAACCAAAAGAAGGAAGTCAGTTAAGTGGTAAAACACAAATTCATAAATTGTATTATCACAAACTTGGCACGCCGCAAACTGAAGACAAATTAGTTTTTGGCGGTGAAACGACTCCTCGCAGATACATTGGCGCTTATGTAACGGAAGATCAAAATTATTTGGTAATATCCGCTGCGAATGAAACGTACGGAAACGAATTATACATAAAACATCTTTCAAAAAATGATGCGACAATTGTTCCAATCGTTACAGGTTTTGCAAATGAACAACAGGTTGTTTATGCAGAGAATAGAAAGTTGTATATCATTACAAATCTTCACGCGCCAAATAGAAAATTAGTAATAACAGATGCAGCAACACCAACACCGGGATATTGGAAAGATTTTATTCCTGAAACAAAATTTCCTTTGGGTGTTTCAACATGCGGAAGAAAATTTTTTGCGCAATATATAAAAGATGCGGTGAGCGAAATTGTTGAATATAATCTCGATGGAACGAAAGTTCGAACCATTGCGTTGCCTGGAGTTGGAAGTGCCGGTGGATTTGATGGCAAGCGCGAAGAGAAAGAAACTTATTTCACTTTCACTTCATATGTTTATCCGCCAACAATTTTTAAGTACGACATCAACAACGGAATTTCGTCTGTTTATAAAAAGCCCGCAATAAAATATAATCCGGATGATTATGAAAGCAAGGAAGTTTTTTACAATTCAAAAGACGGCGCAAGAATTCCGATGATCATCACGCATAAAAAAGGAATCGAGTTGAATGGAAAAAATCCAACGATGTTGTACGGCTATGGCGGGTTTGATATCAGTCTTACGCCTTCATTCAGCATCAGCAATTTGGTGTTTATGGAAAATGGTGGCGTGTATGCGGTTGCAAATTTGCGCGGCGGCGGCGAGTATGGCGATGCATGGCACAATGCCGGCATCAAAATGAAAAAGCAAAATGTGTTTGATGATTTTATTGCCGCTGCTGAATTTTTGATAAGCGATAAAATTACTTCCAAAGATTATCTCGCCATTCTTGGTCGCAGCAACGGCGGCTTGCTTGTCGGCGCATGCATGACGCAGCGCCCCGATCTTTATCGTGTTTGTTTTCCCGGCGTTGGTGTGCTCGACATGTTGCGTTATCATAAATTCACTGCAGGCGCGGGCTGGGCGTATGATTACGGCACTGCTGATGACAGCAAAGAAATGTTTGAGTATCTCTACAAATATTCACCTGTGCACAATGTAAAGAAAGGAACATGTTATCCTGCAACGTTTGTTGTTACCGCAGATCACGATGATCGCGTAGTGCCTGCGCATTCGTTCAAGTTTGCGTCTGCATTGCAGGCTGCGCAAAGCTGCGATAATCCTGTTCTCATCAGCATTGAAGCAAAAGCTGGTCATGGTGCGGGAAAGCCGACTTCAAAATTGATAGATGATGAAGCAGATAAGTGGTCGTTCATGTTGTACAATATGGGACTGAGTTATAATTCTCCAAAATAATTTTTGTGTAATAAAATTTTTTATTGACTGAGCTGCATTGCTACTATTAAACTTTTGTTGTGTCACTCACTTGTACGTTCTGTTTGTTATTCAGCAATAGATGCAATTGGGTTATTTAAAAATTACTTTTCTAAAAAAATCACCGATGTTATTTCTTATCGACATCTAAAACTGTTACAAACTGCAACAACTCTGCATGCATATCTTTATGCAATGTTCCAGATTTGATAAAAGCAGCCTGGTTTGCTCTCATGTAAGGATCATAATCAATATCATCTTGTTTATTAAACATCGCTTCATCTTCAAAAAAAATCAATGTGCTGTAATTGTAATCTGAACGTGACAAAGGAAAAATAAGCCTGTTGAAATTAAACGCACTTTCGAAATCTTTTTTAATCAGGTCCTCGTGAATCGGAAGCCAATCTTGCATTTCTGATGATTCGTAAACCATTTCTCTTCCTGACGCGGCTTTTATTTGTGTATTCAATAAATATTTAGGTTGCTTTTTCGGAGAACCAGCGCCTGCAAGCATTTCAAATATAGGCGTATGTACAATTTGAAATGAATCATTCTCACTTGCAGCAGTAGTATCTAACCTTCCTTTGGACAAACTGTAAAACACACCTGAGTCGTTGTTTTTGTATTGTGACAGGTAATCATTGAAGTTTTTAAAAATTGTTGCAACTACATACTGGTAATCTTTATTGTTGGGATTGACGCTTTGCCATACGGTACTTTGAAGCACCGAATGATCTTTTTCATTTTGCTGTTGTAATCTTTCACGGGTGTTTTCAATAATAGACGAAGAATCTGTCAGACCTGGTCTTAATCGCATATACTCCAGCAATAAATACTTATTTTGTGCAGAGCTTGTTGTTGCTAACATTAAAATGAATGAAAAGTAGCAGACGATTTTTTTCATAAGCGTTTTTTATAGCATTCAGAAAATTTATGCCAATTTCCTTTACAAATGCAGGTGTGCGTAAATTGTTGGTGATTTTAAGATTTTTTAGTGACAATAGTTTTCATCTTTCTTGCAAAAAATATATTGCTTCATTTTGCAGACAAAAAATTATCTTTAATCATCAACACCCTGAATTACCTTATGAACAAAATAATCTTTATTCTTTTATTATTTATATTTTATAAATCCACCTTTGCACAACAATCCTATAAAAGTGCGATCATTGCTTTTTATAATTGCGAAAACTTTTATGATACAATTGATAATCCTTTGGTGAATGATGAAGATTTTACACCTCGAGGTGATAAAAATTATAACAGCAGCATATACTGGAATAAAGTAGAACATCTTGCAACAGTATTATCACAAATTGGAGCCGAAGTAAATGCCGATGGGCCTGCAATAATCGGCGTTGCGGAAATTGAAAATGATACGGTCTTAAACGATCTTGTTAATCATCCTCTGTTGAAGAACCGGAATTATAAGATTGTACATTACGATTCAAGAGATATAAGGGGAATAGATGTAGCACTAATTTATAATCCGAAATATTTTTCCGTGGAAACAAGTAAAAAACTTTTTGTGCATCTGCCCTCAGGTGCAAAGGAAGCAGTCTTTACTCGGGATATTTTATATGTAAAAGGAAAACTGGGCGGAGAAACCATTCATGTTTTTGTAAATCATTGGCCAAGCAAAAGGGGAGGGGAAGAGCGCAGTGCTCCCGGACGTGAAGCTGCTGCACAGGTTGATAAAAATTTTATTGATTCGCTGGAAAAGACCGATGTCAATGCCAAAATAATTGTAATGGGTGATTTGAATGATGACCCGGTAAGTACAAGCTTTACAAAAGTGCTGAGAGCAAAATCTAAAATAGAAGATGTGCATCCGGGTGAATTATATAATCCCTGGGTTGATTTATACAGAAGAGGTATTGGTACATTAGCGTATGATGATGCATGGGGTTTGTTTGATCAGATCATAATTAATTACCCATGGCTGAACAAAGGTCAGCAAGGTTTTTTTTATTACCGTCAATCTATTTTTAATAAACCATTCATGATTGAAAACCTTGGGAAATATAAAGGATATCCTATGCGAACCTGGGATGGGAATACTTATAGAGGTGGCTACAGTGATCATTTCCCTACTTACCTGATAATGCTTAAAAAACTAACAATTATAAGTTCGAGGGAATAGCGGCTAAAATAAAAAAGCCTCGGCAAGAAAACCAAGGCGATTTTTTCAACCCTAAACCCTTAAAAAACTGAAAGAAATTTAGCAATAACCGTGCCTTATTCCTTTTTAAACAGAATTTTTTAAAAAAACTTTCGAAAACTAAAAAAGATTTTAAAATAGCGCGTGAAAGCACAAACAATGAAAAAACATGCTTATAACTTTTGAACAATTGAAAAATAAATTTGAAGCTATCCTTGTAAATTATGGGTTTTCAGTAGAAAGAGCTCGATTATGTGCTAACATTTTTGCAAGCAACAGCAGAGATGGCGTTCATTCACATGGACTTAACAGGTTTGCTTCCTTTATACAACATGTAAAAGAAGGATTTATTAAAGCACAAGCGAATCCTGAAGCGATTAATCGCGAAGGCGTAATTGAACATTGGGATGGAAAGCTTGCTCCCGGAATGTACACCGCAACGCTCGCTATGCAACAAGCTATTGCAATTGCGAAAGAAAATAGTATGGGATGTGTAACAGTAAAAAATACCAACCATTGGATGCGCGGCGGCACTTATGGTTGGCAGGCTGCAGATAAAGGATGCATAGGGATTTGTGCTACAAACACTATTGGCAACATGCCACCGTGGGGCGGAGTCAGGGCCAGGTTAGGGAACAATCCGCTTGTAATTTCAGTGCCGCGCAAAGAAGGCCATATAGTTTTGGATATGGCCATGAGTCAATTTTCATATGGAAAAATGCAGGAATACCAATTGGCCGGAAAAGAATTACCCGTAGCTGGCGGTTATGACGACGAAGGAAATCTTACAACGAATCCAGCAAGGATACGGGAATCGCAAAGAACTTTACCCATTGGTTTTTGGAAGGGTTCAGGTCTATCGCTCATGATCGATCTTTTGGTAGCTGGCCTTAGTGGGGGACGTACTGTTGGAGAAATAACCTCAATGAAAAATGAATATGGTCTTTCTCAGGTTTTTATTTGTATAGATGCGAGGAATGTTTCAGAATCAATAATTAACGATATTATTTCTTACACAAAAGGCAACGATCCTTTTGTTCGTTATCCCGGTGAACAGGTTCTTGCTACAAGAAAAAAAAGTTTAGAAGAAGGAATTATGGTTAACGATGAAATCTGGCAACAGGTTTTGATGTTATAGAAGGTGAGGCAGTTTCGTCTTCATTCTCTTTACTTTTGCAGGATGAAAATCCGCAATGATGATCTTGGAAAATTGAATGAATTGAAATTAGATCTCCTTTCTCCTCCTTACAGTTTCAGGCTTAGCACTATTGCCGCAGGATACATCAACAGCACAATTGAGATCCTCAGAAAATATACAGATGAAAACAACCAGTACATTGGAGAATTACAGGAACTTAAAGCTGCAATCGAATCAACATCAGACATGGCAACACTTAAAGAATTATGTAAACGTGCAGCTATGATCATTATAAACTTTACACTCTGATAATACAAGCCTTTAAAAGAAGTAATTTTATAGAAGCACCTGCTTTTGTAATAAACCATCTGAAAAACTTTGCTTATGAACAAAGGGTTATTTCACTCAGAAAAAATTTATCAACAACAATTCGCAAGAAGAGAATTTTTAACGATGACTGGTCTTGCAGTAATTGGCACTTCGCTATTTCCATGGGAAAATATAAAAGCAAACTCTCCTTCTTCTCCCGCTAAGATTGCCCTCCAATTATACACCGTCAGAAATCAAATTGAAAAAAATATTGCAGATACATTACACCGGGTGGCACAATTTGGATTTGAAGCAGTGGAAACCGCTTTCTGGCCCGAAAGCATCAAAATAAAACAAGCCGGAAAATATTTAAAAGATGCCGGTCTTGCCGTTTCATCTGCACATATCGAGTTGCCAACAGATGATAAAAAGAAAAGTGCAATGCTTGAAATAGCAGAAACCTTTGATTGTAAAAAAATGATTTGGCATGGCTGGCCTGAAGATAAACGCTACAGCTCTCTCGATGGCACAAAAGAATTGGTTGATATTTACAACGAAGCCAATCATTTTGCAAAATCTCATGGATTGCAATTCGGGTTGCATAATCATTGGTGGGAGTATAGAAATAAGGTGGATGGTCGTTTTGTTTACCAGGTATTGAAAGAATCTGTTGATCCCGATATATTTTTTGAGATTGATACCTATTGGGTAAAAGTTGCCGGTCATGATCCTGCAAAAATTGTTGCAGAGTTTGGCAAACGTGCACCTTTATTGCATATTAAAGATGGTCCTGCTCAATGGAATGATTCATTGCCACAGGACAATCCCGATCCAATGGTCGCAGTTGGACAAGGAACACAAAATTTTCCAGCAATTGTTCAAGCAGCAAATGGCAATACAGAATGGATGATCGTTGAAATGGATAAAACTGCAACGGATGTATTTGTTGCTATACAACAGAGCTACGACTACCTCATAAAAAATAAACTGGCAAAAGGCAAAAAAGCAGTTTCGTAAATAGTAAGTTTTACAAATCAATTTTTTTGATAAATTTTCTTTTAACAACCTTTTACCCGTCATAAATTTTATCGTTTTTATTTTGTTACCGACTGTAGTAATTTTGTTAGGCTTCTGTTGCGTCGCACTCTTCCTCTGAGGTAATTCTAATGAGCTTTTTTTAATAACAAAAGCACAGCGGCACCGGGAGGTACAAAGTGTAACTCCGTGTCTTTGTGTCTCAGTGGTTTAATTCCTTAATTAAGGCTTGTAGCTTAAACTCATCATACAAAAATCTCTTAACCAAATTTTTTATTTCATTACATAATCAGGCAAATATATTTTTCGTTTTACGGGAAATGTTGCAGTAGCATGTGAAAAACTTTACTCCTGTTTTGTTTTGTCAATCCTCGTAAATTTTTGTAGTATGAAACAGTTCAGTGTTATTGCATGCTGCGCATTGTTGTTTTTTTTAAACACATCCTTTCACGAAAAAAAATTTTCAAATTCATACTACATTGTAATAAATAAAAGCAAATACACATTAGATGTAATTGACGGAGAAGGATGGCTTGCTACTTATCCTGTTGTATTTGGCAGTAATGATCTTGGCGATAAAATGATGGATGGAGACAGGGAAACACCAGAAGGTTTATACACACTGGTAAACAAACATGTTCATGCAAAATGGGATAGGATGTTAATTATAGATTACCCGACAAAAGCTGATTCTGTAAAATTTCTTGAAAGAAAGCAGCTTGGCGAAATTCCTGCAAACGCTAAAATGGGCAGTGGTATTGGTATTCACGGTGTCTGGCCTCATGAAGATTATGTTGTAGATCAATATCAAAACTGGACCGATGGCTGCATCAGTATGAAGAATGAAGATGTAGAGGAATTATATAACACGGTTCCCGTAGGCACAAAAGTTTTTATAAGAAGATAAATCGTAAAAAAAATTTTTCTAAGTGTCGCTTATAAAAATATATAAGCGCTTATATATTTTTTATTTATAAAACTTTATCTTCCTTTTCGTTCTTTTTTATCTCTTTAACGATACGAATAATTACAGGCAAGGTTACTATGATAAGAAATATCGTTATGATATACGATGCATATTCTTTAAAAGTTGGAACACTTCCTACAACATATCCTGCCAACACAAACGGAGGAACCCAAAGCAAAGAACCAATCAAAACAAAAAATAAAAAACGACTGAAGCTCATATTGATAATTCCTGCCACGATGGGCGCAAAAGTTCTTGTGATAGGAAAAAGAAGTCCAACCGTTAAAGCAAAGTGTCCGTACTTTTTATAAAATGCATCAGCGGTTCTTAGATGTTGCTGCTTGAAGAATTTTGAATCTTTTCTTTCATAAAGTAAAGCTCCTGTTTTTCTTCCAAAAAAATAACCGGTGCTGCATCCTAATATACATGCAAACGTCAAATAACAGCAAGCGGTGAAAAGATCATGGTGCAGTTGACCTGTGGCAATGTATAATCCGCCGGTAAATAAAAAAATTCCGCTTGGCAAAAAGAATGAAAAGAATAATCCTGTTTGCGCATATACTGCAAGAAACACGATAATTAGTCCGCCATCGCGGATCAATGTTTCAACATTAAATTTTAAAAGAAAATGCTCAATTGTAAAAAGTATCATCAATAAGATTTACTGTTTGTTTGCAATTTTGGCGGAGTGCAAATAAACGCAGAAAGGTTTTCCGGTATTGCTAAGGTGATCTTCAATTATCAATTCAATCATCATATCGTGATCTTGTGCTGCGTAGCATAAAGGTCGATCAACTGTCCTAACTCACACGACATATCTGTTTGATGATTTGCCTTCAGATCTAACCAATGGCCGGCACCTTCATCATCTTCTGTATATTCTATTTCAAAGATTTCAGCCGGCAGAAAAACCTTAAAAACCACGTTATTGCACCTGTCAGGCGGTTGTTGCTCAATCATAATTTCCTGCTGCATGTAATCTATTACAAATTTGTTTTCCATGACAGAAAATTTTTGTGATGTAAAGGTAGATTTTAATTCAAAGAAACAGTGATATCACATAAAACTTTACCAGGCAGAATCGCCTGTTTTTCTTTAAAATAAATTCAATAAAAAAGTTTTTGTTATTTGCGTTCGTATAACGTTTACCATGTACAACAGAGAACCGGAGATTGATATTGTAAAAGCAATATTGAATGCTGTTTTGGAAGCTCAGCCCAATTCAACATTTGCAAAAAGCCTTTGGCATCAATACCAGGAGCGGGGAAGTTTAAGCAAAAAACAATTAGAAGGTTTATATGACAAAGCATCTAAAGTAAAAAGCATTTCATCAAGCTGGCTTGCAACATTGAATGCGCAAATAATAAAAAGACCCAATAAGTATAAATCATCTTTGCCACCTGTGAAGCCATTCTATGAAAAAAATGAAGCAGCGGGAAAAATGATTGAAGAAATATTACAAAAATACCCGCAGCACAAAAGAGTATTGTTTCTAAAAATGAAATATGACAACAATGAACCGCTCGGTGCAACTGAAATTAATGAGCTTGAAAAATTTTATAAACTGCTTGTAAAATAGTTGCCCAACGATATGCAGTACAAGTGAGTGACACAACGAAGACGAGTTGAAATACAAAAGCTCGTCAACAAAAATTCTTAAATAATATTCAACATTTTTTGTGTAGCCTGAATTGCAGATACAGTCTGATCGCTATCTAATCCGCGTGTTTTAAATTCACGGCCCTTATACATCCATGTGATGATCGTTTCGCAAAGTGCATCAGTTTTACCACCGGGAGGAATGCGAACAGCATAATCAGTTAGCCTGGGCAATTCAAGTTTCTTTAAGTCATACACTTTTTTTAATGCATTCATGAATGCATCATATTGACCATCGCCCTGGGCATGCTCTTCAAAAACTTCACCTCGTATGCAAATTTTTAGAGTAGCAGAGGGTCGCAAATTTTTTGAATGGGTAAGCACATAATTTTCAAGTTGCACCTTTTCTTCAATCCTATCGCTGTCAAGCACATCAGAAATAATATAGGGCAAATCATTTTGCGTGACCATCTCTTTTCTGTCGCCCAATTCTATTATTCGCTGCGTTACTTTTTTCAAATCTGCATCAGAAAGTTTGATGCCTAACTGTGCTAAATTATTTTCTATGTTGGCTTTGCCACTTGTTTTGCCTAAAGCATATTTACGCTGCCGGTCAAACCGTTCAGGCAGAAGATTGTTGTGGTACAAATTATTTTTCTTGTCACCATCTGCATGCACACCAGCAGTTTGAGTAAATACATTTTCTCCAACAACCGGTTTGTTTACAGGAATTCTAAAACCCGAAAATGTTTCAACAAGCTTGCTTACTTTATAGAGTGATTTTTCTTCTACAGATGTGGTTACATTTTTTTCATAATCATTCAGCAACGCTACAACACTTGCCAGCGGAGTATTTCCCGCTCTTTCTCCCATTCCGTTTATGGTAACATGAACACCATGTATACCAGCTTTTACTGCTTCAAGAACATTGGCAACGCTGAGATCATAATCATTGTGCCCATGAAAATCGAAATGCATGTCCGGATAATGTTCTGTAAGTTCTGCAATGTATTCATGTGTTTCACATGGAATAAGAACACCGAGCGTATCTGGTAATAAAACGCGTTGAATAGGCTGGCTTTTTAAAAAATCAAGGTATTGCAAAACGTACTCTTTTGAATTACGCATTCCGTTACTCCAATCTTCGAGATACACGTTACATTTCAAACCCTTTTTATTTGCAAGCGCAATCACTTTTTCAACATCGCAAAAATGTTGTTCAGGAGTTTTCTTCAACTGGTGCGTTAAATGATTTAATGAACCTTTGGTAAGCAGATTCATCACCTTCGCGCCGGCACTTAACATCCATTCTACAGAAGTATCTCCATCAACAAATGTCAGCACTTCTACATTATCGATATAACCATTTGCGGTTGCCCATTCGGTTATTTTTTTAACTGCTGCAAATTCACCTTCAGAAACACGTGCAGAAGCAATTTCAATCCGGTCAACTTTTACTTCTGTAAGAAGAAGTTGTGCTATTGTTAATTTTTCAGATGCAGAAAAAGATACACCGCTGGTTTGTTCACCATCGCGAAGCGTAGTATCCATTATTTCAATGTGACGCTGATTGATTCTCATTTTTGCTTGCTCCTCTTATAAATTTCAGGGCAGCGAATATAAGAAAATGTAGGGTGTATACTTTTTTTTTATACCTAACGACTCTTCATTAGTTTTTGTTTTTTTAAAATTGAAAGTTATTCAGAAGATGTGTGTAATTGGGGTTTTTTATGAAATGATGTTTTACTATTTTTGGCGCGAAGTGATGAATTAGTTTAAAAAACAAAAAAACTAAAGTATGATACAGAAAACGTATTTCAAGACCAAGGATTATTGCAAAGTAAAATTCACTTTTAAAGATGAAAGTGCAGAAACAGTGGAAATTCTTGGTTTGAATAGCGATTGGCAGAATGCAATTATTATGAGCAAGAAAAAAGACGGCAGCTTTACATGCGACGTTTCTTTACCAAAAAATACTCAACACGAATTTAAATACCGCGTTAACGAAGAATTGTGGCTTAATGAACCTGAAGCTGATAGCCAAAACCCTAATGCATTCGGAGGCAGCAATAGTGTTATTGTAATATAAACTTTCAGCATAATTGCATCTTTAAAAAAAGACCCGTTTTTTCAAATTATTTGATCAGTAAAAACTGGTTGTTAATACCCGTGATCATAACAGTATGGGCTGTTGTGTCGGGAGGTGTATTACCTTTTGTGCTGTTAAAACTTAGGGATGCGCATTATTACCCGCAGATCTGCAGATGTACCGTTTCAATCATTAATTCAGCACCACGTTATATTCTTTTGCTATTAAAAGTATTTCCAGTTGATAGAAGTTGTTAACGGTGCTAACCTGTTCCATTTCACTGTTGTAAACAGCGTAAAAACCTTTTTTCAGGCACTTGAGGTAAAGTCCTTTTCTAAAGTAAAACAAACTGTGTTCGCCGTGTGAGCCTCTCATATACACTTTCTCAAATTTGGAATGAAGTAGACTCGGCTCATTAATTTCTAAGAACATAGGGTTATAGTTTTTTGTTTTTTAAAAGCAGTTACTTTTTAAAATTCTGAAATCTAATTTAGATTGAGCAGATTAATTACCACAAATGAAATCGTTGAATGCGTTAAATCAATCGGCGAATGAGTGAATCTTTCGATAAGCGAATTTTAATGAAATTCACCCTGTAAGCTTATCTTGAAGCAAAGGTTTTGAAATAAAAAACCACCTTGTTATTCATAAAACAACAAGAGATAATTTATTTCGTTGGAAGAATATTGTTTCATCAACAATGTCCCAACGCCCAATAAATTATTACAAATACCACGATAGTTCCCAGGCAGCCGCCGCCCCATTTGTAGGCGCCGTACCCTGCAATTAAAGTTCTGAGCCAATCACGCATCGATAAAGATTTTCCTGTTTGAATAAAAAATTAATGCCAGCTTCCTGAATCCTGGTATCACATATAAAAAAAGTAAAAAATCGCCCTTTGATTTTTTACTTTTTATTAGTTGTTGTAGTGATCGGCGCAACAAACGAATAGCACAAAAAGATTCACTAAATTATATAAGCGCTTATATAATTTTATATTTATTTTTTACCGAATACTAATTGTTTTTTACCCAATTTGGGATAAGGCTTGGTGAAGATTCCGGAAGTGCTTCATTTGTGATGCGATCAAAACTATCTGTTCCTATCTTATACAAATAAACATTGCTTGTTGCAGGATTTTCATAATTGGAAACGCAAATGAGCTTGGAACTGTCAATTCCATTAGCCACCTTTCTCAGGTCTTTAATAAAAAATCCGGGCGTAGTCCAGTTATTGGTGAAGTTAGTAAGTTGCCTGGTAGAGGACCCACCAAGACTCGCAGCAAATATTTCTGAAGAAAGAACATTATTTACTATATGGCTTCGCACAAAATACACCGTTTCGTTTGTGATAGTTGGATAATCATCATAATACGTAGACTCGCCGGTAGTGATGCGATGTGCAAGTCCATCTGATTCTGCAATATTTACAAGAAATATACTTGATTCTCCTTTCTTTGTTTTTTGTGTGAATGCTATTTTCGTTCCGTCGGAACTGAAAGAAGGATAAGTCATTTCATAATTGCTGTGATATAAAACCGTTTTGTTCCCAAGCGTATCATACTTCAGCAATTCGTATGTATTTGAATCGGGCTGATCGATCAAACAGATCAATCTTGTATCGATAGATAGTTGTGGATATTTTGGATGCGGCAGAGATAATAAAAGTCTTGAAACTCCATCCAGGTTTGAATAACCTAATATCGAATCTTCCTTAATATAAACAACACGAATGTTTGTAGCGGAAGGATAAGTTGCATCAAACAAAATTGGTTTTACTGTTCCTGTTTTATAATCTTTCAAAACAACATTCCACTTTCCTGTGCCACCTTGTTGCCCAAATATTAATACTGTATCGGTTATCGTGTGGCCGCCCTGGTATGGCGTTACCGGATTTGTTTTTTGACACGCAAAAAAAACAGTTGAAATTCCAATTAAAAAAAGTAAAACTCTACTCAAAAGAGAAAGCTTTAGTATGTGCATGTTGTTGATTATTTTATCGGGTTATATAAAATTTATGCTCGTTGTATTTTTTGAGCATAGCACGCGGGCTAAAATGTTTTGTTTCGATATGCAGTTCGGTAAAAGGTTTAATGCTGTAAGGTTTGTTTTATTGCAGCCACGCTGCAAACGCAATAACAGTGTCTTCAGCGGTATAGTTAAACAAAATGTGCTGAAAATTTTTTTATAAGATGATAATGCGAGTACTAAGAATAGAAGAGTAGTAATAAAAAATGATGAAGATGACTATTGATGATAAGCGGACAAGGCGTACAAGTAAGTGACACAACGAAGTTCAATAGTAGTAATGCAGTTGATCAAATAAAAATTCTTTTTCTACTTTTTAAACTGAACAATATATTCCGAAATGTACTCACTGCTGTCTTTATAAATATCTTTAAAAAATAACCTTGCTTTTTCTCCAAGTTTTAAACAGGTATTTTTATTTGCAACATCAACATCGGAATTAAGTGGTTGCAATGAAGGATACCAAATAGTATGTCCGGGTCTATCTACAAGCAATTGTGGTGTTGACCATTCCTGGGAATTCTTTGCGCTTCCCAAATCTTCATTTTTATTGAAAGAAATATAAATCTTGCCTCCCTGCCATGAAGGCGCTTCTGCCGTTGCCATCATCATTACCCATGCATGCAAATAAGTATTCCAGCTAACAGAAGGTCCCCAATGATATTTCGAAGTAGGCGAAGAGGCAGGGCCGCCGCCTTCAGTTTTCGGAATTTGCAGAGCTGCAATTGGTTTTCCAACTCCGTTATAAGGAGCATCGAAACCGTTGCCATCCCAGCGTTTGGCTTTGCCTTGGGGATCATCAAGGTGATTTAAAGAAATGCGTGCAACGCTTATGCATTGACCGCCGTATTCTTTCACGGGATCGTATGTTGTAGAATCATATTTGCCGGGATAACCATATTCGCTGAAGAAGAGATATAAATAATTACCGCTTGCAACCGCAGAAGGATCACCGACCCCACCGGCAAATGTTACAGAGGTGTTGTGTGGTTTTAATATCATTCTTGGTTGAAGGTCTTCTATAAAAATTCCTTTGTTCACCCAATTTCTTCCTCCATCAGTTGATTTCATAATTCCAATTTTGCAAACTGCTGCAGGAGTTGCTTTGCCGGTAAGTCCCTGTGGCCAGTTCTTATCAGTATAACCTTCACCTGTTGATGAATTGTAAGGTAATGTTTGAGGATAATTTTCATTGTGATAAACTGCATACAACGTTTTACCTGTTTTATCTTTTGCATCCTGGTAGATGGTTTCAAACCAAACTGCACCGTGCAAACCCTCAGTGCCGGGGGGAACGTTCCTGGGCATAACCGGTTCTGTAAATTCATCAGAACTTCTTCCGAATGCTTCATCTGCATTTTTGCCATCCGCAAATTTCAAATCATGTGCATAGCCCCACAAAGGATCCTCACCATACTTGCCCGGGAATATTCTGAAAGTGTCACCGATCCATGCTTCTGCCATATTACAATCAACAAAAGAATTGAAATGAAATTTTGGTGTTGGAATAAGTATAGCTTCGGGTGTTTTCGTGTTGAACGTATTGAATGAATAAACAAAAATTGAAGCTGCAATTAATGTCAATAATATTATGCGAGTAAGTTTAGCTTTTATCATGGCAAGGTCAATCTTTTAAATGTTTATCGAAGCAATCTAAAACAAATTTGAAAAATAAAAAACTCCCCGAAATTATATAAGCGCTTATCTTTCCAGCACATTGGGATCCTAAGCTTAGAATTCCACGTGGACAAGTTGTCGCG
>JADMIO011678458.1_pt1 | contig 74413 bp, 74 predicted proteins | sample 8958161 | NCBI WGS metagenome assembly JADMIO01 (sample SAMN16585339, study PRJNA669376) | soil metagenome | isolation source: Crop rotation soil | place: USA: Cullars Rotation, Alabama | collected 2011
CACCCGAAGGTGAGCCAGTGTGATTACATTTGCGGCCTAACTGTGGCCAGTCCAGTTACGCTGGAGTCACTAGTATTTAGGTGACACTATAGAAGCGGCCGCGACAACTTGTCCACGTGGAATTCTAAGCTTAGGATCCCAATGTGCTGGAAAGAGTAAGGTCTTGATCGCAACGGCACGGCCGTCGGCCTCGGAGCGCGCGAGCATCACGCTGCCCATACCGCCCTGGCCGATCACGCGGATCATCTGATAGTTGGGTATCGGCTGCGGATTCTGTTTGAGTTTTTCACGGCAGGTCTCGCACACGTATGAAAGCTGGTCTTCCGGATGCGACGCTTCAACGTTCGCCGGGACGCCGCAGTTAAGGCAGGTCACCGTTACCACCGAGGGGACAGAAGGAGCCGCGGCTTGCGAAAATTCATCACCAGTCGTGACCTCGACCTCGAGAACGGTCTCGCCGCCCTGAATGCGGTCGCCGCTTTTCAAATGCGCGGTCTCGACGCGCATGCCGTTGACGTATGTCCCGTTGGTGGAGCCGAGGTCGCGCAGGAAAGCCTGAGGCGGCGCGATCTCGAGCAGACAATGATGACGCGAGAAAAAACGGTCGTGCGGCAAGCAGAATTGCGCGTCCTCGCTCCGCCCGATCATGAAGGTGTCGTGCTGGTCGAAGGTGAAGGAGCGTCCCGTTTGCGGACCGGCGACTACATTTAGGCTAACTCGCATTTGGGATTATCAACTATTCGCGATGATGGCGAAAAATGCAAAAACCAACGACGAAAGCAGACTGATGACGCCGAGCACCATGCCGCCGATCGCCATCCCGCGGCCGCCGTAGCGGGCTGGGTCGGCGTCGGCATTTCTCATACCGAGAAAGCCAACGATCGCTGCCGGCAAGCCAAGCCAAACTCCGCCGTAGCAACAAATGAGAAATATGCTCAGGATGCCTAGTATCAGCGAGATGGTTGGCATCGTCTGGTCGCGCGAACGGACAAAGCCGGGCGACTGGAACGGCGTGTTTTGCTGCATGTTCTGCTGCTGCCACGGCGCGGGCGGCTGGGCAGAAGGCGTTTGGGGCCAGTTGGTCGGATTCGTTACGCGCGGCTCGTTCATGAACAGCGTCGGCGGCGTATCGTCACGATAGCGCTCGGGCGGCGGCTCCTGTGCGAACGCGGTCAATAATTCGCCGTCCTCGAGGCAGAAATTAAGCTGATCGTCGCTGTAGGTTTGCTTACACCGGGGACACTGTTTCATATACGGTCAACGCCTGATCTCAAAATTCTTGAAGGCTATTTTTACACCTTGACCGACGTACAATCCCGGCACGCCGCCCGAGTAGCCATATGTATTCGTGATCGAGTTGACCTTAGTGTCGTTGATATAAAGGTCGACCGTGTTGTCGTGGTCACGCACCTCGAGGATATTGTCTGTGGTGCCCGAGTTAATAGCCGGCGATGATGTCCAACTGACAACTGCGCTTTCCTTTCCGGGTTCGTGATGGACGATCGAGTATTTACCGCGTTTTGTGTCGATCAGGAACGCATATCCCTGCTGTAAGGGCGTCGGATTGCTATGGAAGACAAGGCCGTATCCGCGCGCGCAGGGTCCGCCGGTCGTGTTCCTTACCGTCACGCGTGTATCCGCGTCCTCGTCCGGGTAGTCGTCCGGTGCCGCGAGTACATAATAGGCGATTCCGCTATTCGCCTTGATCATCAGCTCATTACCCTCGGTCTCGGTGGTGCCGTAGATCGAGAATTTCTGAACGAACATAGTAAACGGCAACGGCGTTATGTCCGTGCGGCTGCTGGTCGACGTCGAATTTGACGTTGATTTGTTGCCGGTCGTGTTCGACTTCGTATTCGTTGAAGTATTTGTGCTGACCGATTTGTTGCTGTTTTCCTGGTCAGCCTTGTAGCCGATGTACGCAAGCAGGCCAAAGCCGCCACCGCAAAGTACGATCACGAGCCCGAGAATGAGCAGCACCCAGATCCATGCCCGCGATTTTTTCTTCGGCTGACCGCCGTATTGTTGTTGCGGAGTGTTCCATTGTTGCGGTTGGCCCATCTGCGGCTGATTGGGATTGGTTGGCGGTGGATTCATCTGCACGGTAGGCGGGGGCGCACCGCCCGCCATTTGCTGAAGCGTCGCACCGTCCTCGAGGCAGAAATTAAGGTTGTCGTCCGTATAGGTCTTCTGACAGCGGGGGCAGATCTTCATTGATGGTCGTCTCCGGCAAAGGCTTTAGGGTCAGGGATGCAAACATTATACGCATAACGCTCATAATGTGCGACTTCTCAGTACTTGCGGTTTTCCTCGGGATAAAGGTGCTCGAGCGTATCCGGAAGCTGCTCAAATTCCATCTCGCCTTCATAGGGCCGAAGCACGTCGATATCGCCTTCCAAAAGCCAGAGTTTCTGCTCGTCCGGGCCTGAAAGAACGACGGGCATCGCTTTTTCGTGCAGAGGTTTCATAAATTCGTTCGGGTCCGTCGTGAACGACGCGAACGAATACCTCGGCTGACCGTTCTCGTGCCACGTGCTCCATAGGCCGGCAAGGGCGAACGGTTCTTTGTCCTTTACAAATACTTCGACGGGCGGAATGCCGCGGCCCTTTACGGGCCATTCGTAAAAGCTGTCCACAGGAAAGATGCACCGCTTTCCCTTTTGCAGCAAGTCCTGCCACAGCTTGCGGTCCTTCATCGTCTCGACACGGGCGTTAAACGTCGGATATTTTGCTTCCCAGGAATACGTGTTATCCCACTGGCACCACCAGCGAGCTTCGACCGTGTTGATCTTGCCGTCTGGATGGCGGGCGACGATCCACGCGGGCTCCGTCGGGCGCAGATTTCGCCGCGGCTCGAATGCCTCCGGGTGCAGCCACCGATAGATCTTGTCCTGGTACGCCTTTATCTCGGCTTGTGACGCTCGTCCGCACATGGTGCGATTGTAACGGCTCGCAGTTCGTTTTTCGAACTTTGCCGGTGTGTTATCGTATTGAAATCAAAGGACAATTTGCGTCCTTCGCCCGAATGAAAGAGCTTTCACTGGAGAATTGCCGGCTCGATAAACGGTACGACGTTCGCGAGCGGCTCGGGCGTGGCAGCTATGCCGAGGTCTTTCTCGCCCGCGACACATTCGCCTCCGAACGTTCGCCGCACGTCGACGTTGTAATAAAGGCGTTGAATGTCTTTCTCCAGGACGACCTCGACGACGACCTCGAGCGCACATTGGTTGAGAATTTTCAAAATGAGGCGATAGCTCTCGACCGCGTGCGCCACCCGAACATCATCAGCCGCCTCGGACACGGCACTGCACGCGACCTGCGCAACTGTGTCTTTCATTATCTCGTACTTGAATACTTGCCCGGCGGCGACCTGCAGGCGCTCGTCCGTGTGAACAAACCATCGCTCAAACAGGCGATGAACTATGTTGAACAGGTCTGCGCAGGCCTCGGCCACGCGCACGCGTGCGGCATCATCCATCGTGACATCAAGCCGCAAAACCTGCTGTTGACCGCCGATCGCGCCACTGTCAAGATCGCCGATTTTGGCGTCGCACGTGTCCAGCTCAACGATGCTCCTATTACGCGTGTCGGAACCAACATCTACGCGCCGCCGGAGCACAGTCCGATGATGGCAGGGCAAACGGGGGCTCTAGATTTTGCACAGCTGACACCCGCGGCCGACGTTTACTCGCTCGCAAAGACGGTATACATGATCGTCACGGGCGAATCGCCGCGGCCTTTTGCAAATGAGTGCGTCACGAGCTTGCCGGAGAGCATCGAACGCGAAGAATGGGCAGACGAGCTTTGTCGTGTCCTGCAAAAAGCAACCTTCAGTGACCCGCGCCGTCGACATCAGACTGTCGAAGAATTCTGGAACGATCTGGCAGTGGTTCGTGAGATTGCTGCCGACGGTGAAGACGAAACTGTCATCCGACGTCATTCTGTTCCACAGGCCCACGTCGCACGCGGCTACACACCGATCGCCCCGCAGCAGCCGCGGTTCGAGGCGGAACCGCCCCTGGCCGCGGGCGGAGCGACGGTAGCATTGAGCGCTTCGTCGCGCGATACGGTGCGTACCAATGCGAATGCGATCTTCGCCGCAGACTACACGCCGCCCGCTCCAAACCACGCTGCCCCGATGCCCCCGGTCGTGAAATATGACACGAGGCGCAAGAAACACAGCCGAGTTCGCAGGCTCACGGTTTTCGCTGTTTTCTTCCTGATGTTCATCGGCGTTCTTTACGGTACGGCAAGTTACATGCGGGGCCGGGGTATCCTGCCGGAGATCCGCAATCCATTCCGCACACAGACTGCCACAGCGAACACCGACGTCTATCTACGGCCGTCGCCCAGCACTGACAATGATCCGCTCGGCCTCGTGACAAGAAACTCAAAAGTGCGGATTGTAAATTCGCAAAATAACTGGTATCAAGTTGATGTGATCGAGCAGGGCCGCAACCGCAATGCAGCGGTCGCAGCGACGCGCGGGTGGCTTAACGGCAAGTACCTCGACCTCGATTAGACGAAAAATGAGCGTTCTCGAAAAGGTCAGAAGCTGGATAGACGGCGACAGCGCAGAGCGCGTGCTCGAACAGGCCGCGCGCGACGCCGCGGTCAAACCGCGCAGCAAGGCTGAAGAATTCATCGTCAAGATCGCGCGCGAGGTCGAGAGCGTAATGCAGAGCGAGATGGTACCGCTTCCGCAGGGCACGATGATCATTCCCGGTGAGTACGTCATTTTTCTTAACGAGGATGACGATAAGGAATGGCGCGGAATAAAGCGCAAGGGCCTCGAGCAGGGCCTCTATCACATCCTCGCGGAGCGTGCTAAAGAACTGGCTGGAAAGAAAAAGTTGGAGACGAAGTCATTCGTCATCGAGCTTCGCATCGACGGCACGCTCGAAAAAGGCGACGTTCGCGTTCAGCACAGTTGGGAAGAATCGGCGAGCAACAAGACAGGGGTGCTTTCACGCAAGTCTATTCCAGACATTCCGCCAGCGCCAAAACCAGCACCCTCGACCGATCCGAATTTTAAGACCCCGACGGTGCAGCCGGCGGACTTCCGCCAGCGGTCTCAAACGCCGCCGACAGTCCCGAACGTTCAGCAAGCCGTTCCTCTTCCGCCGGCCGCAGGTGAAGCCGAAGAAATGACACAGGTGAAATCGCGAATGAACGAGCTCTACAAGCTTGAAATATGGCGCGGTGGTGTCCGGCAGAATGTCGTCCCGATCTATCAAAATGAGGTCGTCATCGGCCGCGGTTCGAAATCAAAACCGGTCGACATTCCTTTATCGGGAGATGTCGAGATCAGCCGGCGTCACCTGACGCTAGTCACCGATGGTGTAGGGAATTACTGGGCCGTCAATGAAGGCAAAAATCCTGCTGCTCTCAACAACTACGAGCTGCCCGCCGGCCAACGAGTCCCGATCACGCCCGGCGTTCCCGTCAACATCTGCAGCTATATGCTGCGTATTCAGGCGAAATAGCTAAGAGGTTTGAGGCAGGTTGCCGCTCTCGATCATCTCTATCAAGCCGCTGAGCTCTCTCTCAACTGCACTTTTGATGTCATCGGGATAGCCGTACTTCACCGAATTCGCTTCAAAATCATCCCGGTCGAGGACCTGATAATTCATATCGGGCCAAACGACGATGTCTATATCGAGGTCGATGAAATCAACTACTGATCCGTCAAAAGCGGGCGGCATCGCTATGTTGCAATACCAAGCTTTTAATGTTCCGTCAGGTTCGTGAAAGCGAAAGATGTTGTGCCACCGGCCGGGCCAAAAATATTCGAATGAGACCGTCCCGCGGCTGATAAAGCCGAGATCCGAATGTTCAACGTCCTGGTCGAATCGGCCGACGAGAACGATCAATTCATCGGAACGGCTGACGAGGCCTCCCTTCCACGTTCGCCGCACGCGGCCGTCGTACTTGCGGGAATTTACGGTGATCTCCGTGCCGACGGCGGCGTGGAACGAATCTCTATTCATTCGTACGCACGACGAGAACGGAACAATGCGCGTGATGCACGACCGAGTTCGACACAGAACCAAGCAGCAGCCGCTCCCATGCGCGATAGCCGTGTGAGCCGAGGACGATCAGATCGGCTCGCATCTCTTCGGCGGTCTCCACAATTAGACTTTCAGGCGTGCCATAAAGTATGTCGCTCGACACGGCCACATTCTTGTCGCCAAGCAGGTCCTTCACCTTTTTTGTTGTGCCTTCGCAGACCTTTTCGGCGTTCTCGCGTGCTGCCTTCTCCAGATCAGTGGTATCGGGCAAATAGCCGCCATAGACATCGATCGCGAGCGGGACCGCGACGTCTACGACGCTGACGATCTTTACTTCGTCGCCGTCCTTGAGGTTGATGTTTGCCAATGCGGCCGCGGCCGCTTCGGCATATTTCGTTCCGTCTGTTGCAAGTAAGACTTTCATAAAGAATAGCCTCCTACAGACTCAGTTTACGCTTGCACGATAGGGAACTAAAGTGCGTTACATCACACTTCTTCATCGCCGTCGCCTATGCCGGTGTATGTCGTTCGCAGCTTGCCGAGCAAGTCGAAAAGGACCAGTCTTTCGGTCTCGGTCAGACCCGAAAGACAGCTTTCTTCGAGCTCCAGCCATTGAGCCTCGATCTCGCCGCGGATCGAGCGGCCTCGGTCGGTGAGGAAGATGCGCGTCGAGCGGGCATCGTTATCGATCCGCGAGTTGGTGATCAGGTTGACCTCAGCTAATCCTTTAAGTGTTTTGTTGACGGTCGGGGCAGAGAGGCTGAGGCGTTTAGCAAGGTCAACCTGGCGAAGGCCGTCTTGCTTCCATAGCTCCAGGAGGACAAACACTTGGCCGCCATGCAGACCGATCTCTCCCATGCGACGCTCAAGCTGGTTGCGAAACGCCGTTGTGACCCGAGCGAGCAGGAAGCTCACAGTTTCCTCGAATTTGATCTCCGACATATGCCCGCTAAGCCCCGACAGTTAGCGGCCTCATTAGAAATACTTAGCCCGCTGCCTATAGATTGTTAGCATGCTAAGTTTATATGATTAGCACGCTAATAATCAAAAGTTAGCACGGTATGTATTAATTCTGAAGTGAGCTAAGATTAATTTAAATGGAACCTGCTGAACGCCTCAAAAGGGCACGTGACATCCTCTTGAAGCTGCATAAATCGATGCTCGATCTCGAGCGGGAAATGTACGAAGGGATTCAGGGCAAGGTCAGCCCGGCCGACTTTCTGAATCTTCTAATGGAGGATGAAGATTTCGCGTGGCTGCGAAAGTTTTCCATGCTTATCGTCGAGATCGATGAGATGTTCGACCTCAAATCGGATGTTACATCAGAGATGGTCGACGCAAACCTTGCGAAGGTGAAAGAACTGGTTGAAATGAAAGAACCGGACGAGTATTTTCGGGCGAAGTATCAGTTTGCTCTGCAGCGCGATCCGAATTCCGCTGGCCTACACAGCCAACTCAAGCACTTACTAAATCAAAAAAAGGGTGACTAGTTTCTGCCGCTTTTCTTCCAATCCGCAAGAAATGCGTCCAAGCCTTTGTCGGTTAGCGGATGCTTGACGAGCTGCTGTATTACCTTGAAGGGAATTGTGGCCACATCGGCGCCGGCCAGGGCGCAGTCGACGATGTGCATCGGGTGGCGAATAGAGGCTGCCAGCACCTGCGTGTCGAAATCGTAATTGTCGTAGATCTGCACGATATCGCGGATAAGCTGCATTCCGTCGGTCGCCACATCGTCGAGGCGTCCGATAAATGGCGAGATATACCTCGCTCCCGCCTTTGCGGCGAGGATCGCCTGCGCGGCGGAGAAGCAAAGCGTGACGTTTACGCCAGTGCCTTCTTCGGTCAGGATACGGGTCGCCTTCAGGCCGTCGAGAGTCATCGGGCATTTGACGACGACATTTGACGCGACCTTGGCGTACTCACGCCCTTCCTTGAGCATCCCTTCGGTGTCGAGAGCGGTCACCTCGGCCGAGATATCGCCCTTTACCAGATCGCATATCTTCTTCAAGTGTTCCTTGAAGTCGACATCGCCCTCTTTTGCAACGAGCGACGGATTGGTCGTTACACCGTCGATCAGGCCAAGCTCATTCGCCTCACGTATCTCGTCAAGATTTGCCGTGTCAATAAAGAATTTCATCTTTTCAAATGTGTAACTTCAGATCTCAGATCGCGTCGTTACAGAGTTCCGCAGGATGCCGATGCCTTCGATCTCGACTTCACAAACATCGCCCGCCATAAGCGGTCCGACACCTGCGGGCGTTCCCGTGGCGATCACATCGCCGGGTATCAGCGTCATCATCCGTGAGATGTATCTTATCAGATAGTCGACGGGGAAGACCATTTGCGCCGTCCGGCCATGCTGCCGAACATCACCGTTCACGCTCGTAGTGACGGCGATGTCGCGAACGTCGAGATCCGTCTCGATAACAGGCCCGATGGGACAGAATGTATCGAACGATTTTGCCCGCGCAAACTGGCCGTCCTTCTTCTGCAGGTCGCGTGCCGTGACGTCGTTGAGGCAAGAGTAGCCGAGAACATACTCTGCGATATCGTCACTGTCGGTCAGACCTTTACAGGCTTTGCGAATGACGACCGCCAGCTCGCCTTCATGTTCGACTCGTGTGCTCTGCGACGGCAGGACTATGCCGTCGCCATCGAAGATCACCGATGACGGTGCTTTTAGGAACAAAAGCGGCTCGGCCGGGACCTCATTGCCGAGCTCCTTCGCGTGGTCGGCATAATTGCGGCCGACGCAAACGATCTTTGACGGGCGAAAATCTTCTGCGATCTCGATCTTCATTGGGGCACGGTCTCGCTCACGATCTCTGACGGAACACTGACGTTATTCGCATTGTCGGTCGCGGTCAGGTAGTAAAAGTAGGTCTTGCCTGCCTCGACGCGCTTGTCCTGGAATGTGTTCTTGGTGAGAAGGTCGGACGTCAGGAGCTGCCACCTATCGAGGGGTGCGTCGCGATCCTCGGAACGATAGAGGCGATAGCCGACGACGTCCTTTTCGGGGTTCACGGCGAAGAAGATCGAGATCGTCCCCGGCGCGGCCGCGAGCGTGATGGCGGTTGGTGCGCTTGGAGGGAAAGTGTCGACGGCCTTGAATTTTAATACGTTGGATTCTGCCGACTCGACAGGCTCAGCCTGCACACCCGTCGAAACCGCACGAACAAAGTAATAATAATCTTTCCCGAAGTCGAAAAATTCGTCCTCAAAATGCACTGCCGTGACCGGCGTTTTGTTGAGCAGTTTTGCAGGCTGCGACATCGACGTTGACCGATAGACATTATAGCCAAGGACGCTCGGAGGAAAAGTCTGGTCGATATTCGTCAGCGGTGCCTGCCAAGTCAGGCGTATCGCTTCCTGCGACGGCTCTGCCGTGAGTTGGGACGGAGACGCCGCGATCTTGCCGGCCGGCTCGATAAGCAGGGAATTTGAGAACGCCGCCTTTTGGCCTGTAGCGTTCACCAACCTCACAGCGTACCGCAGCCTCGCGGGCTGGCCGGCAAACTCGAGCGCATCTTTATACTGCAGCGTCTTGTAGCCAAAATCCGCATCCGAGACCGGCATTGCCGCTATCAACGTGCTGCGGCTGGCAAACTCTTCTTCGGAAAGCTCGAGCGGTGCGCTAGCGGGCTCAGCCAACCGGTAAATGTCCGCGCGGCTGATGTTGAGCACGCTCTTTTTTGGGGCATTTTGAGCGGGCATCTTCCACGACAGGATCACCTGATTGCCTCGCTGAAAACCGTCAAGCTGAACGCGCTGCGGGACCTTTTCCCGCGGCGGAACCGGCGCACCGCGCTTACCACAGCCGATACTCATAAGCACAACGATCGCTGCAAGCGCTAGTGGCGCTTTTTTTACGAACCGCTTAACGCGACGCGGCGGCAAGTAGGACGGGATGCTTAAGGTCATTTTCTACAGAATGTACTGCCGCAGGTTGCGGTCTTCGACGAGACCGGTAAGCCTCTCATTGACATAGACGGCGTCGATAACCTGTTGTTTTTGTTCGAGTTCGCCGCCCTCAAAGCTGATTTCCTCAAGTAACTTCTCAACTAATGTATGCAGCCGGCGGGCCCCGATGTTCTCCGTCGTCTTGTTGATTTCCTCCGTCATCTCTGCCAGCCGGTCGATAGCGTCATCGGTGAATTCGAGCTCGATGCCCTCGGTCGCAAGCAGCGCCTGGTATTGCTTAATCAATGAATTCTTAGGTTGAATGAGAATGCGTTTAAGGTCGTCCATAGTGAGGGATTCCAACTCGACGCGGATCGGAAACCGGCCCTGCAGCTCCGGAATGAGATCAGCTGGTTTTGAAACGTGGAAAGCTCCCGCAGCGATAAAGAGAATGTGGTCGGTCGAGACCATTCCGTGTTTCGTGTTGACGTTGGTTCCCTCGACGATCGGCAGCAGGTCACGCTGAACGCCCTCACGCGATACGTCAGGTCCCCCGGCGCCGGATTCGCGGCCCGCGATCTTGTCCATCTCGTCGAGAAAGATAATGCCTGACGTTTGCGCCTTTTCGAGGGCCTGCCGCTGGATCTGTTCGCCATCGACCAGGCTTTCCTGCTCATCACGAAGCATGACCGCCCGGGCCTCGGCAATCGTGAGTTTACGCGTTACGGTCTTTGTCGGGAACATGCCGCCGAGCATGTCGCGGAGGTTTACGCCCATCTCTTCCATGCCTTGTCCGCCGATAAAATCGATCGTCCCCGTCGGTCTGTCCTGCGTCTCGACATCAACAAGCCGCTCGTCGAGATCGCCGCGTCGCAGCTGCTCGCGAAGCTTTTCTCGCGTACGCAGATGCGAACGCTCAGCCTCGTCCGCCGTATGGCCATTCTCATCTGGCTGGTACGTCACGCCGGTCGGCGGCAAGAGAATGTCGAGCAAGCGTTCCTCGACGTTCTGTTCGGCCCGGGGTCGCACGTCCTCGAACGCAGCTTGCTTTGCCATATCGACGGCTACATCGGCCAACTCGCGGACCATGGACTCGACATCGCGGCCGACATAGCCGACCTCGGTGAATTTTGACGCTTCGATCTTGATGAAGGGCGAATTCGCGAGCTTTGCCAGCCGCCGAGCGATCTCGGTCTTGCCGACTCCGGTCGTTCCGATCATCAGGATATTCTTGGGCAGAACATCTTCCGCGATCTCGGTGGGCAGTTTCTGACGTCGAATGCGATTGCGCAGCGCAACTGCAACCGCCTTTTTGGCGGCTGATTGACCGACAACGTATTTGTCCAGCTCCGCCACGATCTGCCGGGGCGTTAGGTCGTCCAAATTCGCTTTTGCAGCGGCCGTCTCGCCGCCTAGGTAAATGGCCATCAGATCTCTTCGACGATGATGTCGGAATTCGTATAAATGCAGATCTCAGCGGCAATACGCAAAGCTTCTTCTGCGATCTCGCGTGCCGACAGAGTCGTGTGCTTCATCATCGCCCGCGACGCGGCGAGTGCGTAAGGTGAGCCCGAACCGACCGAAAGCAGACCGTCGTCGGATGATATGACATCGCCTTTGCCGGAGATAAGGAACGCGTCCTTGCCGTCGGCGACAATGAGCAGCGCCTCGAGATTTCGCAAGTACTTATCGGTACGCCAGTCCTTGCTCAATTCGATCGCAGCGCGTTCGAGCTGACCCTGGAATTGTTCGAGTTTTGTCTCGAATCGCGTCAAGAGCGAAAAGGCATCAGCTGTCGAGCCTGCAAAGCCAGCGAGTATTTTTCCGTTCGAGACTCGCCGAACCTTTCGAGCGCTGTGTTTGATCACAGTCTCGCTAAGCGTGACCTGTCCGTCGCCGGCCATCGCGACTTTACCATCGCGCTGGACCAGCAGCACGGTTGTCGAACGGATCGTGTCCATTGTCCAGATATTCTCAAGTAAGAAGTAAAAAGGCAAAACGAGTGGCGGCACACTTTGCTGCTGCCCCTGTTTCCGCCTTTTGACATACGGCGTTGAATTATCTGAACATTAAAGTTTATGGGCAGGCGTCCACGCATTGGCATTACGATGAGGCTCGAGGTAGAGACGAGGCGTTTCTATCTCGGCCGGGATTACAGCGAGGCCATCGAGGCGGCCGGCGGTGTGCCGGTGCACATCAGCTTGATTCCAACCGCCGATTACGTAGCGGCGGCAATGGATGGGCTTGATGGCATGCTATTGCCCGGCAGCAATACCGATGTCGATCCGCATTTCTACGGCGAAGAGCCGCATCACAAGCTCGGTGTGGTCATTCCTGAAAAGGACGAGACGGATAGGCTATGCATCGCTGAGGCCGAGAAACGTGAGATACCGGTCCTCGCGATTTGTTACGGCATGCAGGCGCTGAACGTCGCCCGCGGCGGAACACTTATACAGGACATTGAGTCCCAGCTGCCCGGAAGCCTGAAGCACGAGCAGGGAATTCCGCAGACACGCAGCTCACACACGATCGATATTGACGATCTGAGCATTCTGTCTCGGTTGAACTCGGTACGAAACGCAAGCGGTCCAATCCGCGTAAACTCATCGCATCACCAGGCCATTGCGCAGACTGGTGAAGGCCTCCGGGCGACGGCTTGGGCGAAGGATGGTGTCATTGAATGCATCGAAGACGTTCGCGACGGACGCTTCATCGTGGGAGTGCAATGGCATCCCGAGATGATGAGTGGCCACGACGACCTTTCACGCGAGATCTTCGAGCTTTTTGTCGAGAAATGCCGTCAAGTTGCCGGAACCGCGACCGCGTGAGCGGCCTCCAAAACGTAATGCGTTACATTAAGAAAGACGATATACTGAATAAAAAGAATAAGATAGCTTTCACGAACTAAAGTAAATCCTACATGGATAATCCTATAATAGTCGGCCTTCTTGCATGGATCTTTCCCGGTGCCGGGCACCTCATCCAGCGGCGTATTAAGCGGGGAGTCATAATTTCAGGCGTGATCTGGACGATGTTCATCATTGCCATCGTCAGCGGTGGAGCGCATTATCCCGGCTTTGACTTCAAGGATGGGGCACTGCTTTATCTTCTCAACGTCTTTGCCAGGTTCGGAAACGGCCTGGGTGCCTTGGCTAGCTTCCTGATCGCCGCCAATCCTTCGCCGCAGGTAGCTGCACTGGCGACCTTCGAGTATGGCGGGCGATTCCTCGAAGTTGCTGGTCTGCTCAACTATCTGGCGATCATCGATGCCGTTGATATCGCGGTCGGGAGGAAGAAATGATCCATTTTGTTTACCTGATCATTTTTGCGTTTTTCGTCTCGATCGCTTTCGGCGCACTGGCGAACGGCTCGCCGCGCGACCGCATTATTTACGGCCTAAAAACATTTCTCGAGTTCATCGTGATCAGCCTTGTCCTCGCGTGGATACTGTATTTCCTGCCGTGGTAAGAGCGACATTCGGACATGCCTCTCGTTGAGACCGAAGGTCTCGTTATCAAAAGCTACAGTCTGGCCGAGGCCGACCGCATCGTCGTGTTCTTGACGCGCGATCATGGCGTCGTACGCGGTGTTGCCAAGGGAGCGAAGCGATTGAAGAGCCGATTCGGCAGCGGTCTCGAACCGTTCTCAGTCGTAAAGCTGAGCTACTTTCAAAAGGACGCCGTGGAGCTGGTTTCGATACAGCGAGCCGATCTTGTGCGATCGTATTTCGGGGCGGCGAGCGAGCCCGAATTTCTGCAAAAGTTCTCTTATCTCGGCGACCTGCTTTCTCAATTCTCACCGCCGCATGATCCGAATGAAACGCTTTATCGAATGGCTCGTGCCTGCCTCGAAGCGACAGCTGAGTCTCCTGCGAACCTCGCAAGTGTAGGAGTGTATTTCGAGCTGTGGCTGTTGCGGCTTGCGGGGTATCTGCCGGACTGGAGCCGCTGCGACGAGTGCAAGCGAATTCTAGACGATGTAGAGACGGCCGACGTGCGTGCTAATTTTCATCTCATCTGCAGCAACTGTCGCAGGACAAGCGGCCCCCCAGCGGATGCCGCGCAAAGAAAGCTGTATGCGTCGGCGATGCGTTTGTCGCCGGTCGACTTTGCCGACGCGGCACGCGACGACCGCGATCCGATCGATCGCCTCTCGTCCACGCTCAAGCGCATCATCGCTCAGGCTCTCGCTCGCGAGTCGGTTGCCGAAAAGCCTCTCGCGGTCAATAATTAGAGCCGATGCAGAGAATGGGACGTACGATTTCGGTCTACCTGATCAGGGCGATATTGCCGTATTTCCTTTTCTCCTGGCTGCTACTGAGCGTCATCCTATTTGTCCAGCAGGCGCACCGTTTCTCGGACATCTTCTTTAACGCCAACATTCCCGCAGGTCTCGTTTGGCAGTTGGCCGTGGCGCTGATCCCAAACGTGATCGCTTTTACTTGTCCGGCGGCGATGCTCGTCGGAGTGGTCATCGGTCTTGCAAAAATGCAGACGGACAGCGAGCTTGTCGCGATCCGCGCTACGGGCTTTGGCAATCTGCAGGTTGCGGCGCCGATCGCTCTTGTCGGCGTCGCATGCTCGCTTCTGGCATTTATCGTGAATCTCGAGGGCGTGCCACTTGCAGCATCGATTGTCCGGCAGGTCGCGATACAAACAGCCGTGAAGAAGCTCGAGTCACCGATCGAACCGGGTGTGTTCGAGCGCGAGGTCAGCGGTTACACGATGTTCGTACGGGATGGCGACGTTGATACGGGCCAATGGCGTCACATCTTCATATATAACCAGGAAGCGGGGAGAGTCCGACTGATAACGTCGGAGAATGGACGAATCGACGTCTCCAGTCAGCAATCCGAGCTCGTACTCAATGATGCCGTCGTGACCACACTGCCGACGACCGCCGGCGGAACTTACGCGAGCGAAAATCTTGGCGAGGTAAGGCTCGCCGTCCGCACGAGCCGTGGTGAACTTATCGACCGATTGGGCAAAGGCGGCTCGCTCGAGGAACTCGGCTTGACCCAACTGGCAAACTATGCAGCGACAACCGAGGGAAGGGAACGCATCGAAGCTCAGATCATCTGGCAGCGGCGAATCCTGCTTTCCCTGTCGCCGTTGATCTTCTCGCTCGTCGGGACCACGATGGTCCTTAGATTCAACCGCGGCGGGCGCGGCCTGGGCGCGTTGCTGGCATTGCTCGCTCTCATAGGTTTTTATCTCACCGCATTTCTCGGCGAACAGCTGGCACGCACAGGCTATATTCCCGTACTGCTCGGTGGCCTGCTGCCGGTCGCCGGAAGCGTGGCTGCCATCGCGTGGTTCGGGCTTTCGGGACGCGCAGTGCTGTGGAATGTCTCGACGGCTCCTCTCGCTCGATTGGCGGACAGATTTCGTTCTGCGCCTACGCGGATGCAGACGCGCAACTTGTTCGTCGATATGACGACAGGTCTCCGGGATCTGGACGTAACACTCAACCTGGTCAAGTATTTCCTTCTCGCCCTGTGTTTCCTTATCGCGGTGTTCGTCACGTTCACGGCATTCGATATTTGGAAATTTGCCGGAACGGTCGACGGCGGTGTCGGACTGCTGACTAAGTATTTGCTGTACCTTTTGCCGTATACGTACATTCAGCTTTCACCGTCGGCCGCAATGATAGCGATCCTTGCAACTTACGTCATAAAATCCCGTCAAAACGAGGTCGTCACTTGGACGGCGGCGGGTCAGAGTGTTTATCGATTGCTATTGCCTTGCTTTTTGGTGGCAGTACTTCTAGGGGCGGTGAACTGGCTTGTCCAGGAACGTGTGCTGCCCGACACTAACCGCCGTCAGGATGACCTGCGGTCCTTTCTAAGATCTGGCGGCGCCTCGCCCGAGTTGTTGATTGGCAGGAGATGGTCGGCGGTTGGTAAGTACATTGTCTCCTTCATGTCGGCGTCTGATAACGAAAACCGGCCCGGCGATCCTGCCGCGTTGTCAGACGGCAAAGTCGCGTCTGATAACGAAAAGCCTTCACTAGGAGATTCCGTCGCGCGCGACGTCGACATTTTTGAATTCGGGGCAGACAAAACGAATTTGCAAACCGTATACCGCGTGCGGTCGGCCGGTTGGAAGGATGGAAAGGTCCTGGCACATGGCACTGTCGAGAAGATCGACATTTCGGCATCTCGAACAGCAGCTTCTTCGATCGATAAGCTCTCACTTGATCTGAAAGAGGACCCATTCGCGGTGGTTCGCAGCAAGCCGGCACAGATGAATGCTTCGGAAACACGTCAACGTCTCGCCTATGTTGATTCCGATGCAGAAAAGCGCACCTTCGGAATTGCGCTCGAGAAGAAATACACGATCCTGGTGCTGCCCTTAGTTGTCGCCTTATTCACCGCGCCCTTTGCTCTTTCGCTAAGCCGAAAAGGGAACGTGGTGACGGTCGGATGTGCTCTCGGGCTTTGGTTGCTGTTCACGGGCCTGAGCAGTCTGTCCGAACAGCTCGGGCTCAACGGCTATCTCAGCCCCTCGCTCGCCGTGTGGCCGCCGCTTGTAGTGTTTGCGCTTTTGGGAGTATATCTTTTGTCGAAGGTGAGGACCTGACCAATGCGCTCAATTACACTTTGTTTCTGCTTGGCGATCTATTTCACGATCGGAACCCCGGGGACGCGATCTGCAACCCCTAATCCCTTCATTATACTTACCGGTACTGAGCCGTATACCAACGGAGGAAAGCAATTCGTTCGTTATCAGTATCAGATATTCAATGCCGAATCGTTTTCCGCCGAGATGTGGTCGCCGTCGCCGAAATTGCCGGCCTGCGGCAAGAACACGAACGCATCACGGACGTGGGTCGATCTGTACGACCAAAGCGGCAAACGATTACAAGGCTTCTGTGCGTTGAAAGCAGAGAACTTCGGCCGGGTGTGGTTCGCCCTGGAGGATGGTGTGGTGCCGCCGAGTTGGATCTATATCGAAATGACGGACAGGCTCACCAATACGAAATACAAGTCGAACCTCGCCGAAACAACGCTTTGATCATTTTAATTCTCGAGCAACGGCGCGCGTGATGTCTTTTGGCAGGCCGTGCGGCTTTGAGACAAGGAGCTTAGTCTGTTCGAGTGCACCCGTGAATGCACCTTTCTCATTTTGTGGACTGCATAAAACGGCTCGGTCATCAATGAACGCGGCCGCACGCGGTTTGCCCTGGCCGATATAAACGTCGGTGTAGGGAAATTTGTGTTTTTCGAGCCATTCTATGACGTGAACGCGAAGCTGGCCGGGGGTGAGCCGCGAGCCTTCCAAAACGTCCTGCGCGCAGCGTGACGTAAAGACCGTGATCTCAGCAAACTTTGCGAGCTTCTTTGCGAATTCAAGCGCGCCGGGAATGGGATCGCCGATGTGGTCAATGCCGCGCCATTTGTCGTATGCCGCGAGCACTCCGTCGAGATCGACACAAACGCGCGGCTTGCGCGTAACCGTGGTGCGTTTTGGCGTTGGTGCAGGCTGCAGCGACTCGCGTTTCTTTTTTGTCCTGACCTTTGGCAGTTTGGACAGCCGGGTGGCGATCATTGCCTCGATCGCGTCTCCGCCCTCTAACCATTCGTTTTCTGAATCGGCGGCGTCCCAATTCCATATCCGCGTGTAATGATGCCGCGTGTGATGACGTCCGGGCGTCCGAAGTGTGTACGGAAGATCGTCCGGCTCGACCGCCCGTTTTGGCGGAAAGATCTCTGGCCGGCGCGGCAGCCCGAGCTCTTCCCAGTTCGAACGCATCTGGTCGGCAAAATCGAAAGTGTCAGCGAGCGGATATTCCTTATCGAGCAGAACCCAAACGTGATAACCTCCGACGCCGTTGCTGTCCATCACCATCGGGTCCATTCCCATGTCGCGAAGACGCTCGGCCCACTCCATTGCGGCATTAAAATTCGCCTCGCGTATTTCGTCCGCACCCGGAACGGTCTCATCATGAAGATCGATGTCGATCGCGAACCATTTACAGCTGCTGTGATCGCTTATTGAATGCAAACCTATAAGGTGGGCAGGCGACTTGCCGCAAAAATGGCGGTGCAGCTTGTTGAGCGTCACCATGTCGGTGCCGAGTTTGCGCCGTTCCGGGATGGGAAGCATTACGACACGGATCTTGCCATCCTTTAACGTGTACTGGCTCCAGACATCGCGGCGGTTGACGAGACGTTCCATCGCCCAGTCGGCGAGGTCATCGGCGTAGCGCACCCACTCCTCGGCGATCCAGAGCAGGCGGCGATTGCCCTCGAATTCAAAAAACGGTTGGGCCATTACATCAAGCTGCCTTTTCCCAGCCGCTAAGGAAATTCTTTGCTGCAAGTTCATCAAAAAATTTCCGAGCAGTTTTCTCGTTGTTCGAGATCCTGATGTCACGCTCAAGCGGACTTTGTCGGTTGGGGCTGAAATCGGTCAGATAAACAACGTAACCGGGGAAGTCACCGCGTTCGGTCTTGTTCGTTTTCCAAAGCAATAGTTTCCGGACCATCTTGTTGCCCTTCATCATCTTTGTGTAGACCTTTCGCTCGAGGATCTCGCTCTCGGGCGGAGTGTCGGCGTTAACTGGTTTGTCGGCCTCGGCCACGTCCACGAGATCGGCGACTTGCTGGATGTTCACGTCCTCCGGAACAGCCTCTTTGTCATCGCGGACTCGAAGGAATTGGGGCGAGATCACGCTCACGCTTGGCATTCGAATAAGCGCCGAATATCTCTTGCCGTCCCACGCCAGCACCATCCGCTTTACCGGCCCGCCCCGCGAGCGTTCCGAGATCATGTCGAGACACGAGATCTCGATCACCAGTCCGGGGTGTACCATCTCGTAAGCCACGTAATCGTTATTGACCGCGACATAATCGGACGGAACAATACGTCTCTTCAGTTGGTCGGCAAACGACTTGCGGTCGTCCTCGGTAAACCCACCGCCGACCCGCGTGAATTCGTGGAATGTCCCGTCTTTGCGCATCACGGCGACGAGTAGGTCATGAAGCAGGCCTTTTCGTCCCTCGGAACCTTCCGAAAACCCGATGATCGCGACATCCAGTGTGTGCCGCGACTTTATCTTGAACCATCCGGCCTTGTCATGCCGCGCGACGATGCCCTCGGAACCTTCACCGACGACCCAGTCCGTAAAAAGCTCCATGATGGTCTCGATCTTATCGGTCTTAACGTTTTCGACGGGATGGATCCGCGCGCCCTTGCCAAACCATTCGTCGAGCAGCTTAAAAACTTCAGCCGAAGAACCAACTTCTTTTCCGTCGACCTCGAGAATGTCGAATACTGCAACGGCGAGTTTCTCAAGCTCGGCTTTGGATTTCGGATTTCGTAGAATACCGACGACCTGTGACACGGGGTGTGCCTTTGAAGCATCCTCCTTGATGTAGATCTCGCCTGCGAGAACGCACGATTTGACCTTCGCCTTTTTCAGAAGTTTGACCGCCTCGTCGTATGAGGGAAGTCCCGAACGTGCCGTTCCGCCCGGATTTACCGAGATCATCCGCTCCCCGTCGAAAAAGAGGAGCGCCATCTCGCCGTCATATTTTCGCGTGACAAACCAGCCTTTCGCTTTTGGGAGGCGCGCGATGTCCTCGGACGGCATCGCCCGCATTTGTCCGCCAAGACGCCGTTTATAATCCTGCGCCTTTACGTGAAGCGAAGGATCGGCGAGGTCCTGAACCTTGCCGAGGCAATAGTCGAACTTGCACGTGAATTTCTTCTTGTCGAAGGCTAGATCAAGGTGCTTTGCCATTGCCTTCCGTTTCCTTTTCCAGGCGTTTTGGTTTCTTAAGTTCCATGTTCGATAGGTGCAGCACGAGGCAATAAGCGTCACCCTTCACGCGCCCCTCGAGAAACGTATTGTACGGCAGGCCGCCGCGGTTCATTACAAGCGGTTCGTTGCCTTTTTCGCCGCCACGCACGAGCAGGAGAGCGTCCTTTTTTTGCAGCTCCTTTGCCATGTCATAAAGAAAATCGAACGTGAGGCCGTTGATATGTACAAGCTGCTTCTTGTTCGTGAATACGAACCGATGAGCAGCCTCGTCCTTCTTGATGAACTTTCCCGTCCAGCGCATCGGGAATTCTGCGTTCATGTTCTGCGGCAATTTCTTACGCGGCCGCCGCTCGCGGACCTCACCGTCGGGCTTGTAAATGACCTCGATCTCCTCGACAAGGTGAATAATGCCTTTCTTGGTTACGTACACACGCGAAAGGTCGGTCAAGAACATACCGAACTTCTCAACATCGATCTCGGGATCGCCCTTGATCAGGTCGTTAGCGATCTTATCAAGTTTCTTGCGTTTCTTGAGCAGCTCGGGCAAATCGTGTTCGACATCGGTCTTCAGCAATTTGCGCGTCGTAACCGGCCGGCCTTTCTTGTCCTGATACGTCACGGCGCGACGCGGATTCATCGCCTCGGCCGCGACCACGGCATCTCTGCCCTTCGGGTTGCTAATGTTTATCGGCATTTTCTAAAGCAGATCAAAATCGATCTCCTCCGCTGAGATCTCTTCTTCCTCGGTCGATTCGAGCGTCGCTGCCTGGTTCAGCCTTATGAACGGGAACTCTACCTGTCGTCCAGTTATCATAAAAACATCGCCGTCTGTCCCGACCAGCCAGGCTGCGTCATATTCTATGCCGCCACGCCAGCTAAAAGGGAAGGTGTAAAGCGATTCTTCATCCGACAGCGCGTCTTGCAGCGGCGAAATGTCGGCGTCCTCGAACGGCTGGACGAGATACACGCTCTTAACGATGGTTTGAAAGTAATCCTCCACCTTCGCTGCTTTCAGATTGTTGGTCACGGTGAATGATGACGGCACCTGCTCGATCTTCTTGTCGTCCTCATCAACCGGCACAAGCTCATTCCTATCCACGGAATCGCCTTTATCCGTCACCGTTGCCAGCGCCGTGCCGCCTTTATCAATGAGCGTTTTGCCGTCGGCCGCCAGCACGCGCAACTCGGCCTCACGGCCTTTTTCGTCAAAAGCCTCGATCTCGATCCTGCCGTAGAGCTTCTCGCGGTCGATCTTAACGATCGACACGGGATACTCCACACCATCCAAAGACAAAACCAACGGCCGTGCCATACGAACAGTATCCGACAACCACTAAATACCGGATGTATTTCATCTTACAACATTTTGCGGACAGAGCTTTTCATTCTGCAGCGAGTTCTCCCCGGCATACTCTTTGATAAAATATCCACAAGAGCGGAAATGAAAACCCTTAAGACCGAGGTAAAAAACTCGCTACTCATCGTCCCCGGCATATTTTCGGCTGCATTCGGACTAAAGGGATTTCTGCTCTCGAGCCGTTTCATTGACGGTGGGGTGACGGGCATCTCAATGTTGCTAGCTGATGTGACAGGTGTGACGCTCGGCGTTTTGATATTGGTGATCAATCTTCCATTCGTCGCTGTGGGACTTCGATCGATCGGCACCCGATTCGCTATAAGAAGCGCTCTCGCCATCACAACGCTCGCCGTCGTACTGCTATTCGTCAAATTTCCTGACGTGACGCCTGACAAACTCCTGACCGCGATCTTTGGCGGATTTTTTATCGGAGCGGGGATCGGCCTTGCGATCCGCGGCGGGGCGGTACTCGACGGCACTGAGATCGCTGCGCTGCTCGTCAGCAGAAAGAGTCATATCCTTCGCGTCGGCGACGTGATCCTTATTCTCAACGTTTTCATCTTTCTTGCGGCAGCGTTTCTCCTCAACGTTGAATCAGCTATGTATTCGATCCTTACCTACGTTGCGGCGACGAGAACACTCGATTTCCTGCTTCACGGCGTCGAGGAATACACTGCGCTTACCATCATTTCAACAAGGGCGGATGAGATAAAGGAGGTCATTGTTCGTGACCTTCACCGTGGGGTCACCGTATTCCGCGGCGCCGGGGGGATGGGCTCGACTGGCGAGCAGGAGGAGCACGACATACTCTATTGCGTAGTCACTCGTCTTGAAATAGGCCGTGTCAAAGAGGCCGCCACGGCCATAGATCCGGCAGCCTTTATCACCACGCACTCACTTAACGACGTGCACGGCGGGCTGATAAAAAAGCAGGTGCTGCACTGATGCGTCGTTTTCTCGTCCGAAATTCGTCGTAATAGCGAAACGGTGTTACCAAGAGGCGAAAGGCCGCGGTAGCGTAGATCTCTTTTGTATTCCCTTGGACAATCAGCCCGATCGACGACTTGTATGATCAAAATGGAGGCAATATGAAAAAGGGTATCCTTACATCGGTCTCATTTTTGATCTTGGCATTCTGCCTTGTTATTGTTGCCGCAGCACAAACCAAACGGCCACCGGCAGGCGGCACGCCCGGCTCGGGCGTGGGCGGCTCGACTGGAGCGGGCACGGGAACCGGAACCGGTGCAGGAACGGGAGCTGCTTCCGGCCGAATTGCCTCACCGAGCGGCGGAGCGGCCGGCACGCCCGCCGGTAGCGGCGCCGGATCGTCGACGGGAAATACAGGCACGCCGTCGGGCATCGGCAGCGGAACAGTCAGCGGGCAGGGAACCGGCTCGGGAACAGGTGCAGGCACAGGGACCGGCACAGTGGGCGGAACGGGCACCGTCGCTCCAAATGTTCAAGGGCGGCCGTTGATCACCGACACGCGCGGGAGGTGCTATTACTTCACGGAGCGGGGCACAAAGCGATTCGTCGCCCGCAGCCTGTGCTCACCGTAACTGACTGCAGATGAGTCAGGCGAAGCACAGAACACCTGGTTAAAGGACCGCGGCCAACACGACCGCGGCCTTTTTTTGTTGAAAACCCTGCGATCTGATGTATCATCGACGGCATTGCGAAAATCTTAGCTGTGGAGAAAAGATCTATGAGAAAGATCGGATATGTTGGCGTGATTATCATGCTCGCGGCGTGCTGCTGCTTTGGTCAGGACAACCTGTTCACGCCCATGAAGGGAAGCGCAACGCCCGAATTCCAAATGTCTGACGCTAACGGCCGCTGCCTCGTGTTTGGCACCAACATCGTCAAGACGGCGGCGAGCGAAGACGGCGGGGAGAACGTTCAGATATGGCACCGCGAGGGGAAAGCTAAGGGGACCGCGGCGTGCGACGTCAGGGCGGAGCCTTACGCCACGATAAATGATACGGACAACAACTCGTTTTACGGCATATCGGCGGTTTACTTCTTTATCGACACCGGCACTTCCGCCGGATCGCGAACGCTGCTGGTGTTCAGAACCGGTTTGGGCGACGCGGTCACGACCGTGGAGTATTTCTCCAACAGCACCGAGCCCCGCATCGAAGCGGCCCGCTATCTCTACTACGACGCCCCTTCTGCCCGAAAAGGCCCTGCTTCGAGCTGTCCCGAAGCAGCAAAATGGAAACGCCAGGGCGGCAGCGTGGGTTGGGTGCAAGGCAAGAAGATGGATCTGGATACGCAAAAGACCACAAACATTGGTCTACTTCGCTGCGTGTATGAAGAATAGATCGCTGGACACACCCCGGTGCCAAAGTTTACTCACCGTCGTCCTCGCGTTTCAATAGATTTGTCGTTCGCTCAGTTACGCTAAGCGGAGCGAGATCGCCGGTTTCATAGAACGACTTTGCGGGTTGCAAAAACTGCTTACGGGCAGGGGGCAGCTCGTCGTTCGGCTCTTCACGCGCCAATCTCTTATAACCGCTTGCCTGGACGAACCGCGAGATAGCGGCCGCGAAAGCGATGAGCGCGAATGTTAGCGGGATAAGAAACCACAACTTTTCGCCCGCCGTAAACATGATCGCAGTGATCACGAGAAACGCTAAGCTCGTCAGCATACCTCGGACACCGCGGCTATAGAGCGTGACCGATCGCTCCGCGAGACTCGACTTCGGCCTCTTCTGCTTCTTCGGCTCGAGCGCCGCAAGGACATTACTTAGATCGGCTCCGCATCCACGGCAGAATTTGCCGTCGTCGGGATTCTGCAGTCCGCATTTTGGACAGAACATATCTGAAATACGATACCAACGCTGAAAGGTTCCCGGCACGTCCGGCCGCAAAAAAGGTCCGGTCAAACGACCGGACCCTTTTCCTACATTTGTCACGGACTTAAGTTCCGGTTTCCCAACTCGTCATGTACTCGATCATCTCCGGTGTCAGCTCGTCGATGTTGACGCCCATCGCACGGAGTTTGAGGGAGGCGATCTCCTGGTCGACTTCGGGCGGGAGGACGTGGACGCCCGCGGCCAGCTTGCCTTTTTGTTTTACGAGATACTCGGCCGAGAGCGCCTGGTTGGCAAAGGACATATCCATCACCGAAGCAGGATGCCCTTCAGCGGCGGCGAGGTTGATCAGTCGGCCTTCGCCGAGCACGATCACGGATTTCTTGTCGTCTTTCGAGCGATATTCCTCGACCATCGGGCGGCGTGAAACGGCGGGCTGCGACAGGTCTCGGAGGGCGTCGAGGTTAAGCTCGAGGTCGAAGTGTCCGCTGTTCGCGACGATCGCACCGTCCTTCATCACTTCGAAGTGCTCGCGGTCGATGACGTGGCGGTTGCCCGTCACTGTGATAAAGAAGTCGCCGATCTTCGCTGCTTCCTTCATCGGCAGCACGCGGAACCCGTCCATAACGGCCTCGATGGCCTTAATCGGATTGATCTCAGTGACGACGACGTTAGCGCCCAGGCCACGTGCACGCATCGCAACGCCCTTTCCGCACCAGCCGTAGCCGACCGTGACAAGCGTCTTGCCGGCGAGGAGGATGTTTGTTGCGCGGATGACGCCGTCGAGGGTGGACTGGCCCGTGCCGTAGCGGTTGTCAAAGAAATGCTTGGTCTGCGCGTCGTTGACCGCAATAGAAGGGAAGGTGAGCACGCCCGCTGCGACCATCGCCTTGAGGCGAACGATACCGGTCGTGGTCTCTTCAGTCGTGCCGATGAGGTTCGGGATGAGCTCAGGCTTTTCCTTGATCATCGTCGCGACTACGTCGCTGCCGTCGTCGATGATCAGGTTCGGCTGAGTGTCGAGCGCGGCCTTAACGTGGCGAACGTAAGTGTCCGTCGACTCGCCCTTGATCGCCATCACCGGAATGTTCCAGTCAGCCACAAGGGAAGCGGCCACGTCGTCCTGCGTCGAGAGCGGATTCGAGGCGATCAGCGTCGCATCAGCGCCGCCGGCCTGGAAAGTGCGGGCCAGATTCGCCGTCTCAGTCGTTATGTGGGCACAGGCGACCATCTTGACGCCCGTCAGCGGCTTTTCCTTTTCAAATCGCTCGCGAATGAGCCGGAGAACAGGCATTTCGCGGTCGGCCCATTCGATGCGCTGCTTGCCGTGCGGCGCTAGGTTAATGTCCTTGATGTCGTATTCCATTGAAACTGCTGTATCAGCCATTTGTTGCTGCACCTCTGTGTTGTTCTGCGGCCGTGCGGAGCGCCTCGGCCTTGTCGGTCTTTTCCCAGGAGAATTCGTCGTGCTGGCGGCCGAAATGGCCGAAGCGGGCCGTCATCTTATAGATCGGACGGCGAAGGTCAAGCGTCTCGATGATCGCCTTGGGCGTCAGCGAGAAATTCTCGCGAACAATGTCCGAGATACGCTCGTCATCGATCGTGCCCGTGCCATGCGTGTCAACTAGAACCGACACCGGCTCAGCGACACCGATCGCATAAGCAAGCTGCACTGTGCACTTATCAGCCAGGCCTGATGCGACGACATTCTTTGCAATATAACGCGCCATATACGCCGCCGAACGGTCGACCTTTGTCGGATCCTTGCCGCTGAAAGCACCGCCGCCGTGCGGAGCATATCCGCCGTACGTATCGACGATGATCTTGCGACCAGTTACACCAGCGTCTCCCATTGGGCCCCCGACCACGAAACGGCCTGTCGGGTTAATGTGATACTTTGTGTTTTCATCGCGGAGGTCGGCCGGGATCACAGCGTCGATCACCTTGTCGCGGATGTCCTTGCGGATGGTATCAATGTCGACATCCGCGGTCTGCGTCGAGATGACGACCGCTTCGACACGGAAGGGCCGGCCGTCGCGGTACTCGATCGAGACCTGCGATTTGCCGTCGGGCCGCAGATAGGGAATTGTGCCGTCACGGCGGACCTCGCTAAGTTTTCGCGTCAGGTTGTGGGCCATCTGGATCGGCATCGGCATCAGCTCGGGCGTCTCATTGCACGCGTAACCAAACATCAGGCCCTGGTCTCCAGCACCGCCTGTGTCAACACCTTGTGCAATGTCCGGCGATTGGGTTCCGATAGCGTCGATCACGCTGCACGTATTTGAGTCATAGCCGAAGGACGCGTCGTTGTAGCCGATCTCTTCAATAGTCTCGCGAATGATGCGTTTATAGTTGACGTCGGCCTTAGTGGTGATCTCGCCGGCGACCACGGCAAGGCCGGTCGTTACAAGCGTTTCACAAGCTACACGTGCCGTCGGGTCCTGCGCGATGATGGCGTCAAGAATGGCGTCGCTTATATTGTCCGCTATCTTATCCGGGTGACCCTCAGTGACGGACTCGGAGGTAAACAAAAAGTTTCCGCTGCTCAATTTATTAAGTAACTCCTTTGATATTGTTCGGAATTTGCGGTTATAGCAAAACGACAATCATAGCCTTTTGCCAAATAAGAGTCAAAACGCCGGCACCTTACGCCTCGCGGCTTGTCCCAGGTTTGTCCCACGCTTGTCCCACCGTATGCATGGGACAGGCAACTAGCACAATTTACGGGACTTACCGAATTATTAAAGGTTAAACTAGCCATCTTTTAAAAAACTTCTGACACTCCGCCAAGGATCGGACGGATACCATATACCATTTCTGGCTGCAATGGAATGCCAAACCGCTGATAATGCTGATATTTGCTGTGGCCAGGGAACGGACCGGCGTTTTGGTGCCCGGTTTGACGCTCGTAATATTCGGTGCGTCCGATAATAGAGATTATGTAATTGAGAACGCTACATATTCCGATACTCGTCGGAACCTAGCACCCAAATAAAGGATTGGAGATCGATCATATCCCGAGGCCCGAGGTCTTTCTGGTCGGTGCGTATCCTTTCGGCGAACTCCAAGAGACTCGCATAAACTTCCCACGAGGGCCTTGATGAGTAATTGAACGGAAACCCATACTCGCGCGCCGCATTTTTTGTGGTATTAGGTTTTAGAAAGATATGCCGGTCTGGTTGCGCGATGAACGGAAAGATCGTGGCCACGGGATGCGTCAGGACTCGTGTTTGTCTTCGAGGCAAGGCGGCCAATACTTCGCACCACGCCTCGAATTTCCCGGCCGGCGATCGGCGGCCGTAGAGCAGTTCGTAGAGTCCCTCGGCAAAAAGCTTTGCACCCGCCGTTTCGCGTACGGCGTCGCGAAATGCCATCTTCTCGAAGGAGAACAGAAGATTGGTCCTCGATTCTATCCTCGCCGCCGTGGCGGCTATCTCTTTGTAACGGCGGCTCTTAAGCAGCGACCGGTAAGTTGGGCGGTTAAGCACTTTCTGCCATTCCTCATGGGCGGCCAATTTATAGCCACGCTCCCATGCGAAATACTTTTCGTCCTTAAACCCTCGTGGAAAGAAGCTCAGGAATGTTTTGCGACATTTTATCGCAGGGGCTGCGGCTGGCTTGCGCAGGGCCTGTCTGAGTGATGCGATGACATTGGTCGACATACGGCCATTCTACGGGCCGATGCGAAGCAACTGTGTTCTCTGGATTACAGGAGGTGCCCAGGCTACCCGATGAGTTCCGGCCAGTCGTCCGGAGTGACGGGCTCATCGTCCGAGCCGCCATTAGTTTGTGTGGATTGGGCCGATAGGTCGATGACCTTCTGCTCGACGAAGATCGGACAATCCAAGCGCAGCGCCAGAGCGATGGCATCGGACGGTCGGGCATCGAGCATCACGGGTTCGTTATTCTCGTCTTTGAGCTCGATTCGCGCGTAGAAGGTGTTCTCCTGCAGGTCGGTGATAACGACGCTGGCTGCCGTCATCTTGCACTCAATAATGATATTGCGGAGAAGGTCATGCGTCATTGGCCGCTGAGGCACAACCTTTTCGATCTCGAGAGCGATGGCGTTTGCCTCGAACGCACCGACCCATATGGGCAGGACAGTCTCCGATTCAATGCCTTTAAGCACTACGATGGGAGTATTGGTGTTCGGGTCCATTATGAGCGCGCCGATCTTGACCTCGATCAGACTTCCGTTCTTCTTCATACCGGGCAAACCTCGCCGAATAATGAATTTATTTTGATGTCAGTGACTCGGATCTTTACGACACTCCCGAGAAGCTCACGAGGGCCCCGAAAGTTGACCACCTTGTGGCAGGTGGAGTGGCCGGTCAGGCCGTTCTCAGTGCGGGCGGATGAGCCCTCGACCAACACTTTAAGCGTTTCATTAAGATATCGCTGCAAACGTTTGACCTGAATACGCTTTTGGACCTTTTCAAGCTCTAAAAACCTCAATGTCTTCTCGGCAGGTGAAACGTCGTCGTTCATTTCATATGCGGGAGTCCCAGGGCGAGGGCTGTATTTGAAGATATAGGCGCTGTCGAAGCCGCAATACTCGACCATTTTGACAGTCTCAAGGAAATCCGCCTCGGTTTCGCCGGGAAAGCCCACGATGATGTCTGTCGTCGAAGCAATGTCACGCCAGGAATGCTTGATGCGATCGATCTTCTCGAAGTATTTCTCAACAGTATGGCCCCGTTTCATCAGTTTGAGCACGCGGTTCGAGCCGGACTGAACCGGCAAATGGACCCAATTGCAGAGGTTTTCGTGTTCCTCGATCGCATCGACGATATCGGGACGAAAATCGCGGGGAAATGAGGTCGTGAACTTTACCCGCTCGATTCCCGTCGCGGCTACTGCTCGAAGGAGGCGTGAGAAGGGCGACTTCCCTGCAAATCCTTCAAGCCCTGCGTCCGTGTCGGGCTTGTAGCTGTTAACGTTCTGACCGATCAGGTGGACTTCCCTGACGCCGTTTGCCTTGAGCTGTTCGACCTGTCTAACGATCTCAGTCGCCGGCAGGCTGCGTTCCCTGCCCCGCGAGAAAGGAACGATGCAGTAGGTGCAGAACTTATTGCAGCCTTCAATGATCGGCAGAAAAGCGACGTATGCTGAGTGTCGGTGCGTGTCGGCCACCGTCCAATCATAATCATCTTCCCTCTCGCCGACATCGAGATAGTCTCTTCGCCCGCCTAGCGTCTCGCTTACGGCGTTTGCGATACGGCCAACAGCACGCGTACCGAGAACGAAGTCGACACCTGCGATCTTACTGAAAATTGTCTCGCCTTCGAGTTGCGCGACGCAGCCCATGACGCCGATAACCGGTTTCTTGCGTTCCGAATGCCGGATCTGACCGACTCGCGTGTACAGCTTATGCTCGGCCCGTTCGCGAACTGAACATGTGTTAAAGATCACGACATCTGCCGACGCCTCATCTGCGGTCATTTCGAAGCCGTCTCTCGCGAGCGTCGTCGAAACACGCTCCGAATCGGAGACATTCATTTGACAGCCAAAAGTTTCCAGATAAACTTTTTTCATAGATGGCGAGCAAGCTTAATCCGATCGTTTTTGGCGAGAAAGACTTCGTTCACCTGCATTTGCACTCCGATTATAGCCTGTTGCAAAGCACAATCCAACTAAAACCTCTGGCCGCGCGGCTGCAGGAATTAGGGCAAAAAGCGTGTGCTGTCACAGATTACGGAAATATGTATGGAGCGGTTTCGTTCTTCAACGCGATGGCCGCTGCAGGCATCAAGCCGATCATCGGATACGAAGCATTTCTCAAGTTCGAAAGCCGTTTTGACCGCACAACGGCCGTTGCCGCGGGCGAGCGGGCCTACTACAACCTGATACTTCTCGCCCGCGATCTGGAAGGTTATCAAAACCTCGTCCGCCTTTCTTCCAAGGCATTCACCGAAGGTTTTTATTACAAGCCGCGCATCGATCTTGAGCTATTGGCTGAGTGTTCGAAAGGCCTCACAGCACTTTCCGGCGGAGCACACGGTCCGGTCGGGCATTTCCTGGTCAACGGCAATGAGGCAAAGGCGCTTGAGAACGCCGGGGTGTTGAACGAGATCTTTGGCGACGGTAATTTCTACATTGAAATACAGGCGTCGGACGAGACCAAAGACTTGACAACAGCAAGTGCCGGTTTGAGCAAGCGGACCGGCATACCACTCGTTGCGACAAATGATGTCCACTACCTAAACAAAGAGGACGCCCGCGCGCATCAGCTGCTTATCTGCATCGGCGAAGGGCGGACGATCAATGCCGGGGGCGGCGAAACCAACGGCAGCAACTACCTGCGGTCAGCTGAAGAAATGTGGTCTATCTTCGGCAATGACTTCCCTCACGCGCTCACGAACACCGTCACGATCACCGAGATGTGCGACCTCGCAATACCGCAGGGCGACGACGTTCGACAATTGCCGACATATCCCATTCCGGTCACAAGCAAGTCGACGGACGCTCATTTTGAGGAAGTTCTCAGACAAGGGTTCGCGGAACGGAAGGCAGAAGAGTGGAACCCGCGGATCGAAAACGGAACGCTTGTCCACACTCTCGACGAGTACGAAGCACGGCTGCAGCGCGAGATCGAGATCATCCGGAAGATGGGATTCTCGGGATACTTCCTGATCGTCTGGGATTTTATCAAATATGCCCGTGAGCAAGGCATACCGGTCGGTCCGGGCCGCGGCTCAGCTGCGGGCTCACTGGCTGCCTACTGCATGCGCATCACCGACGTCGATCCGCTGCAGTACGAATTACTTTTCGAGCGGTTCCTGAATCCTGAACGGATCTCGATGCCAGATATCGACATTGATTTCTGCATCCGCGGGCGTGGCGCGGTTATCGATCACGTGACGAACTTCTATGGTAAGGAATCGGTTTGTCAGATCATTACTTTCGGAACGATGGCTTCGCGTGCGGCGATCAAGGATGTCGGACGCGCGCTCGGAATGGAATTCGGCGCCGTCGAAAAGGTCGCAAAGCTCATCCCGCCACCAATCCGTGGACGAAACGTCAGCATCAAACAGGCGCTCGAGACCGTACCGGAACTTGCGGAGCTTTTTAAGAAGGACGTCAAAGTAAAAGAGCTTGTCACGCTCGCACAAAAGCTCGAGGGCTGCTCTCGTCACACATCAGTACACGCCGCGGGCGTCGTCATCAGCCCTAAGCCGCTGCACGAGTTGGTGCCGGTCGCTATTTCCGGAAAGGACGAGTTGACCAGCCAATATCCAATGGGCGATCTCGAAAAGGTCGGGATGCTCAAGATGGATTTCCTCGGGCTGACAACGCTCACGGTAATCAGTGACACGCTTGCTTCTATCAAGCAACGCCTCGGCGTCGAGATCGACTGGACGCAGATACCGACGAATGACGAAAAGACGATGAAGCTTTTCGCCGACGGTCGCACGGAGGCGATCTTTCAGTTTGAATCCTCGGGCATGGCGGACATGTGCCGGCGGCTGCGTCCGAAGGAGCTTGAGGATCTTTCCGCTTTGAACGCGCTTTACCGTCCCGGGCCGCTCGACGGCGGCATGATCGACGATTTCATCGACCGGCATCGGGGTATCAAGCCTGTTGAGTACAATCTTCCGGAAATGGAAGATATCCTCGGCAACACATTCGGCGTGCTTGTTTATCAAGAGCAGATCATGCAGCTCGCCCAGAAACTCGCCGGCTACAGCCTTGGTCAGGCCGACCTGATGCGTCGGGCGATGGGCAAGAAAAAGAAAGAGGAGATGGACAAGCACGAAGAGACGTTCATCTCAGGCGCCGTCGCGAACAAGATAAACAAAAAGACCGCGAAAGAGATCTTTGACCTGATGGCGAAGTTTGCCGACTACGGTTTTAACCGCAGCCACTCGATGGCGTACGCGGTGTTGGCGTTTCAGACTGCGTACCTCAAAGCGCACTATCCGGCTTATTTCTACGCCGCCGTGCTGTCGCACGAAGCTGATGACAGCGCAAAGGTCTATAAATATTCGACCGAGCTCAAGTCAATGGGGCTGCAGCTTTTGCCGCCCGATATCAACGAGAGCGGCGAGGGCTTTACGCCGGTCGACGACACGGTGCGTTACGGGCTGACGGCAATTAAGGGAATGGGTGCATCGAGCGTGCAAGCGATCGTCGCCGCCAGGAAGGACGGCCCGTTCACTTCGCTTTTCGATTTTTGTTCTCGACTCGGAACGGGTGCAGTCAATAGGCGCGGTCTGGAGAGTTTGATAGCAGCCGGTGCGTTCGATTCGCTGATGTCGCATTACGAAACTGTCGGACACTGGCGTGCATGCCTTTGGGCGGCGATCGACTCGGCGCTGACCCAGGGCCAGCGTGCGAGCGAGGACCGGTTACGCGGGCAAAGCGCCTTATTTGGTGGCGGCGAGGCACAGGCGATAAGTGAGGTGCTGCCTGACGCTGCGGAATGGTCACAGATCGAGATAGCTAGCCGCGAAAAGGCCGCAGTAGGTTTCTATCTCTCGACGCACCCGCTCGACAATTACCGCGACCTGCTCACGCGGATGAAGATAAAGAACATTGCGGAATTTGAGGAGTTGCGCCCGGGCGATACTGTTAAACTCGCCGGAATGGTATCGGGTCTTCAGGTCCGAACGAGTAAGCGCGGGAACCGGTTCGCACAGTTTCGATTTGAGGACCGTTCGGGCGGCATTAAGGGCGTATTGCTCGGTGAGAATTTCAACAAGCTGAGTCGCCTGCTCGCCGACGACGCGATGTTCCTCGCCCAGGGCGCGATAGAGGCCGCCGAGGGCCAGGAACCGACGCTTAAGATCACCGAACTGCGGCCGTTGGATGAAGTGCGGATCTCGAACGCGCGCGTGCTGAATATCACGGTCCCCGAAGCGGACGACTCGTACTTCGAAAGTCTGTTCCACCTTCTCGAACGCGACCGCGGCCGCTGTCCTGTCAGTCTCACGCTGCACGGGGCCGACGCTAAGATCGATCTGTCCGTCGAGGCGGTGAGTGTTGCGGGGAGCCCGGCACTCCAGCGTGATCTCGAGGAACGCGGATGTGCGGTCGAGTGGGTGAGCTAGTATCATTTAGATATGGCCACAACAGCAATGGATCGCGTGCAAACCGCACGGCACCCGGATCGGCCGTACTCGATCGACGTCATCGATACGCTCTTCACGGATTTTGTCGAAATGCACGGCGATCGGCGTTATGCTGACGACGCGGCGATGGTCGCGGGCTTTGGGCGGTTGGACGGAACTGAGGTTTGCGTTGTCGGCCAGCAGAAGGGGCGCGACATTAACGAGAGGCGGCATCGCAACTTTGCCATGCCAAAGCCTGAAGGCTACCGCAAGGCGATGCGGGTGATGCAGGTCGCCGAGAAATTCGGCCGTCCGATCATCACAATGATCGACACGCCGGGCGCGTATCCCGGCATCGATGCGGAGGAACGCGGGCAGGCCGAGGCCATCGCTTATAACCTGCGCGAAATGGCGGCGTTGAAAGTCCCGGTCATCGTGGTTATCCTGGGCGAAGGCGGTTCGGGTGGAGCTCTCGCCATTGGCATCGGCGACCGTGTGTTGATGATGGAGAATGCTGTTTATTCGGTGATCTCTCCCGAGGGCTGCGCTGCAATTCTATGGAAGGACGCCGCAAAGGCACCTCAGGCAGCGGAAGGTTTGCGATTGACGGCCGAGGAATTGAAGCGGCTAGGCGTGATCGATGAGATAGTTCCCGAGCCCGCACCGTGGACGGTACCGGGCGGTGACAAAAAAAAGCAGAAAGCCTATGACGAGATCTCGGCCAATCTAAAGCGATCGATCCTTCGGGGCATCAACGAGTTGTCGAAACTCGATGCCAAAGCGCTCCTTGACCATCGTTATCAGAAATTCAGAAAAATGGGTGAGTGGGTCTAGTTGTTGATCAGGTGTTCCGGCGGAACACTTGGAACAGTTGCGATCACACGTAGAACGGTGTTCGACGGCGATGCTGAACACCGTTCTTGTGTTGTCGCAGTTAGAACGGGATATCGTCATCCGCGGCCGGCGCAGGTGCGGGGCTGGCGGCGGTGCCCGTCGACGATGGAGCTGCCGCGACCGGTGGGCCGCTATGCGTGGCTTCTTCGTCATGCGATGGGCTGTAGTCGCCTCCGCCGCCGCCGTCAGCGCGCGAGCCGATGAACTGCATATCGGTCGCCTGCACATCCAGCGTGTAGCGGTTATTGTTGTCGCGGTCGGTCCATTCCTCGATGCGTAGACGGCCCTCGATATAGACCGGTGAACCTTTGGTCAAATATTTTGCAGCGTTCTCTGCCTGCTGACGCCAGAGCGTGACCTTGAACCAGGTCGTAATGTCCTGCAGGTCGCCCGATTTGTCACGGCGTTTTTCGTTCGTTGCCATCGAAAAACTGCAAACCGCAACGCCCTGCGGCGTATAGCGAAGTTCGGGGTCGCGGCCTAAATTACCGACAACTGTGATCTTGTTGAATGACATAGGTTTTCCTCTTGAGTGATGATTTTGTCTAAACTAGTTGTGTAGTTGTGGCATCAATATAACACAAGAGCCGGATGAACCGCACTTTGCTTCCCAAAATTCATTTGATCCTCGCTTTGTTCGCCGTTTCGGCGGCCTTCGGGCAGTCCCGACCTGCCGGTGACGTCGATCCGGCGAAGTGCTGGTCGTACCCGATCGGTGACACCGTTGCGGAGACTTTAACCACGGGAAATCCCCATTTTCTCATTGGCTTCACTGGCGCGAAGGTTGAGTCCGTTTCGCTTGACGGCAAGAAAGCATGGTCGACAGAGCTCGGGGGTGACATCCGGTCGAATATTCTACCGACTGAGAAAGGCGTGTTCGTTGTTACGTCGACGGCGCTTCCGGACAATGCCAAATTGCCCGAGGTTTCGCTGCGGATGTTGAGCAGCGAGACGGGCATCACGGCGAGGACGCAAAAGTTGGGATCGGCCGAGAGATATTTCCTCCATTCGACGAACGGCTCGCTGGTCGTCGTCTCGAGCGGCGGCACGATCGAGATGCTCGAGGCCACTGGCGGCCGATCGATCTGGAAACGCGACATCGCAGGCGGTTTTGCGGGCGAGCCGGTGTTCAGCGGTGATAGGGTGACGGTCGCGACCACCTCGAGCCAGTTATTTGTCGTTTCCCTCGTGAGGGGCGAGATCGAGTCGATGCGAAAATTGCCATATGGGATCACAGCGCTTGGCAAAACATCGGAAGGCGCGTTGATCGTCGGCGACGAACACGGCAACACCGCCCTGTTTACAAACGGCTCAGAGAAACCGTATTGGAAGTTCAAGAGCGGTGGTGGAATAGCAAAGGTCGCCGAAGTGGACGGGAATATTCTCGCCGTTTCCAATGACAATTTCGTCTACATGCTCGACGACCGAAACGGTGATGTCATCTGGAAGAAACGATTGCCGGGTCGAATTGCTGCAGCTGCCGCTTTTGACGAATATGTTTTCGTCGCCGGCGTTGAGCAGCACTCGGTTGTTATCGCCAACCTCTCAAATGGCAAGGTCGCGGGCCGGATCAAGCTCGGGGACGATGAAACCGTAATTGCGCTTCGGGCGACGCCTAGCTCGATCCTCGCGCTCACTACCGACGCTTTGTATTCCTACAGCATCGACAACTGCGGACAAAAATAAAGACGGCACTACGCCCGAATGGGACGCGTACCGCCGGTATAAATAATTTCAGCAGCCGATGCCGTTAGTGTGAAACGGCGTGCTGCTGCATCATTGCGTAAATTTCGTCTTTGACCGCGAGTTTTCTTTTCTTAAGAGTGGCCTCTTCCATCTGTTCATCGTCACTCGGATACGACAGATGCTGAAGTTCGCTTAGCCTCTTTTCAAAATCGTCGTGCTGATGAACCAGTTCTCGAAAAGCCTGATTGTTCCTCAAAAGCTCGTCCCTCACCGGATCAGCAGTTGACATGTCCATAGCGCGTTGTCCTCACTTGTCAATTTTTGCCGACAGGCACCTGTTACAGATATTTTGCCGGTTAAGGCTCATTCTAGCCCTATGTTAATAAATAATCAACCCCGTGAGTTTTTCAGTTCAAGACGCATTAATATGGCGTGTTCACGAGGGTTTTCGTAGAAATGCTTACGAGATTGGACGCGTTCGAAGCCGTTCTTTTCATAGAATCTGATCGCCGCGGCATTGGATTCGCGGACCTCGAGCCATATGTTCGAAACATCGCGTTTGCGGCACCTTTCGCAGAAGGCGTCAAATAGCGATTGGCCGCAGCCCCGCCGCTGCTCGGGCCTGACGACCGCGATGTTGTAGATCTCGGCATCTGTTCGCACCCCGGTCTCGCCGGCCGTTATCAGCCTGCCGACAACGAAGCCGATCGTTGCATTCTGCTCGCTGATCATCCGCAGCAGGATGGCGTTCGGGTTCTTCATCTCCTCGAGGTAGCTCTGAGCGGACCACGGGCTCAGGTTGGTTTCCTCGCCGATGCGGATGAGGTCGGCGACGTGCGACGGCTCGACCTGCCGTATTCGAGAATCTTCGCATTGTTCGGGTACCGTTCGCGACATAACTAAAAGCTTTTGCTAACGAACAGCGGCTCGGTCAAGCTGCCGGGAGAAGTGGCTGCCAGCTGCCCGACAGCATAAGCTATGTTCGCGCCAAAGTCGACGGCACTTGGCAGCACCGAATACTTTTCAAACAACGCGACGTGGAGAACGAGCTGCTCTGCCCTGATATCTTCCAAGTCGGCTTCCGGAACGGATCGCGGCGCATCAAGGGCCCTTACTTCCGTTTCACTAATTTCGAAGATTTGGATGCAGACCGCGTTGCGTCCGACGGGCACAGCGACAGCAATGGTGGAACGCAAGCTGCCAGCTTGCGAGCCTACCACCGGCGGGCCGCATGCCGTCCGGCAGATCGCTTCTAATGCCGAAACGCTGGTTACCGGAATGCCGAGGCCGGCTTTTAGACCTAATGCCGTTGCGATGCCGATACGAATTCCGGTAAAGCTGCCGGGTCCGGCTGAGACCGCAATAAGGTCGATATCGTGCCTTGATACGCCGCAGGCCGTTAGCATTGCGTCGATATTGACAAGCAACTCCTCGGCCTTCGATACGTCGGAACGGCCGATCCAATTCCCGAGCTCTTCACCGTCACGAATGAGCGAAAGGCTCCCGCCGGCGATCGCGGCTTCGATCGCCAATGTCACTTGCGGTTCTGTGTTCATTGCTGTGCCCTGAAACTGGCCGACACTCGGCGATAAGACGGCAATATGCGCCGGAATACATTTGCGATCTGATAATGTATTCGCGTCGGGGCGTCGAAGCTTCCCTCGGCCTGGATCGTTGCCCAGATCGGGTCGGGCCGCAGTCGTCTGGGCACTTGCTTGAGCAATGCCTTTCGGTCGTGCATCGCGACCTCAAGCGGAACAAAATGCGTGTCGCTGGCCCACTCACGTTCGAGAGTGCGCGTCAGCCAATGAGGCAAGTCGCTCGCCTCGTCGGCGATCGGAGTGTCGCTGACGTCGAGTCCGAGATACTTGTGGGCCAAACCGACCGCGCAGACCAGCCAGCGGCGCCGGTTCGGGCCGACAACACTCAAAAACCTGTTCCAGTCAAAGTCGTCCGGCCGGTTCTCGATCGCATAATAAATGTCCCACAGTCTCTCGCGGTCGGAGCCGCCGTTCGTCAGCCAATGGACCGAAAGCACGCGCAGGTGGTCCTCCGGCCGCAGCACGCGGATCGTCCCGGTGTCGAATTCGATGAGACGCGAATTCGCAAATAGGTCGTCCCATGGAACCGTATCCAGGTGGCGAAGCTCGCGATGCAGGTCAACAGCGTAACCTTCGGGAGCAAGGTCCTCGGCAATGCGTCTCGCGGATTCAAAGTCGCGCTCTTTTACCGCGAGGTCCATGTCCATCGACATCCGGGGCTTGTCTTCGGGATAGTTGAGCGTGGCGGCGAGGCCCTTTATGAGCACAGGTTCGATGCCCTCGGCGCGAAACCGCGCGAACGCCTCGACAGCGCGTACCGTCTGCATCTTCCTGTTCAGCGCGGCCCAACGAACGTCATCCGTCAAACCCGCCATCGCGGCGACTGTGGTTTCCACAATGAAGAGGTTAGCAAAGATGTGAAAAAGTCAGAACCGCTTGCGTGTGCGACCGGCGCCGGAGGAGTTAGCACCCCCAAAACAGAAAAAGCAGCCGAGATCGCTCTCGGCTGCTTTCAAAACCTGTTAGACGGAGTCTACTTACTCCTTGACGGAGTGGTCGGTGCACAGACGCCCAACGGATTACAGTTGTTCTGGCTCTGGCAACCCGTTGCGGTCGCACACTGGCCCGGCCCCGTGCAAGTACATGAAAGGGCGCCGAGTGCATTCTGCGGAGCAACCAATGAGGCGATGACAGGAACGGCAACGACCGATGCGAGGCCGATCGTCTTGAGCACCTGGCGGCGTGACTGGCCGGCGAAACGCGGCGTCACCTTGCCTTCAAGCAGGCCGTTCTCATGAAGCTGGTCGATAGCGAGCCAGACAAAATCCTCGGTGACCTTGCCCGCGCCGCTTTTTTCGAATTGCCGCATAATATCGACGACCGAGTTACTGCCGTCGCACGACTTCCAAACAAAGGCCGCTGAACGGTTCAGACAATGGGCCTTGTTCGTATCCATATCATATACCAGGACTTCGTCGGGCATTTCCTGAACAACTAGGCCCGCTTGGCGAGCGACCGGGTTCTGCGGGTCATTTGGAATCTTCATCATCTCCTCCAGGTAAAAAGATTAAAAAGCAATCGGGGTTACGCAATATTCTACCCCAAAATGCACTGTTGTCAACAATAAACAAACCGCGTTTAGCCTTTAATTCTACCTCAATTTACGTTTTTGTCAACGAAATCGAGAATAAGCGGCGCGAATTCCTCTGCTGTACCTCTAGGACTTGAAGCGATTATGGCACGGGCGGCAGCAGAATTCAAGACCCGCAAGCAAAATTCGGGGTTTCGGCGAAACGATAGGGCGAATGGGATAAGCTCGAGCAGGCCCTGGCCGGCTGAGAGCACCTTTGGCCGCCATTTCGCACCTTTCTTATAACCGGTGAAAAGGATCGTGCCCAACGGTATCGGCTTTTCGGTCCGTCTGCCGCCGATCGATTCCGGGCTCATTGTAAACGGCCGATAGGCGTCGTCCCGCATCGAGATCTCGCGTGGGAACGCGTGGACCAGCCCATTCTCATTAATGAGAGCAAAATCGTCTGAATAATAGGCGGCCCCACGTCGGACAAGTTCGGCGGTTATCGTCGATTTGCCTTTGAAGCTGTCAGCCGGCATGACTATCGCCCTTCCCCGCCAGCCGACGACCCCGGCGTGAAGGAAGACGAGGTTCGGCGCATATTCGCCGACCGTCGCCCGCAGCATCGCGTCAAAAAACTTTAGAAATTTGCGCCGCGACCGGCCGCCTGCGATCTCCTGAGCATTCACCGAAAGCCGGTAGGTCTGTGGGCCGTATTGGTCAAGCCGGAAGATGACGTCAGGTTTTCTCGCCTTGCTCGGCGTCAGGTTGCCGAGAAGTGACTTACGGGCGATCTCGCCCGCCTCATCAAGCAGTTCGGATGAGTTGCTCTCGACTGTGACGTCGACGCCGTATGATCTGAACGAGCGGCTATCCATTTTCTCTCGCGTACTTCGCGCGCGGGCTCTTCCATAAATAGACTCCAACCAACACAATTGTTGAGATCGCAGCGACTACAACGGGCAAAGCGAGATGTGTGGCTTCGCCTGCGTAAATGTACATCACGGAGCCGGTGATCGCCATTGCTAGAACACCGTATAGCATGCTCACCGCGGCGTGCGACCAGCCCGCCTGGACGAGGCGCTGATAAAGATGCTCGCGATGAGCGTGCCATACCCGTTCAAGGCGAAACGCGCGACGTATGAGTGTGATGATCGTGTCAAACACAAAAAGCCATACCAACAGAATTGAGGTCATCGGCAACATTGGGTCGGTGCGTCCATCACCCGTCCACGCTAGCAGGGACATTGCTGCGAAAGAGAAACCCAGAAACGCGCTGCCGACATCGCCCATGAATATCCGGGCGGGCTGCCAATTATGGATTAGAAATCCAAGCGTCGAGAACAGCAATGCCCCACCAAGATAAAACGCGGGAGCGGACCCCGTCAGCCAACCGATAGCGAACCAACCGGCCGAAGCGGCGACGGCTTGCACGCCGGCGATCCCGTCAATGCCGTCCATGAAATTGTAGGCGTTGATGAGCCAAAGTATCCAGGCAAATGTAAGGACCACGCCCAAAGTAGGGATGTACACTTCGAGCGTTGTCCCCAAAATATAGAAGGAATGCCAGTACCCCTTGTCGGCTATCAGCAGAGCCGCCGCGATGGAATGTGTGAGCAGTCGCCATATCACCGAGATGCTGTAAATGTCATCGATCAGGCTGATGCCTGCGACGAGCAGCGCTCCGGTGAAGTAGCCCCAGGAGAACGTGTGCGGGACAAGATATCCAGCGACGACATAGAAAATTAGGGATACGAGAACCATTACCAGGCCACCGCCGCGCGGGGTCGGTTCGACGTGTGAGCTGCGCTCATTAGGAATGTCGAGAAAGCTTCGCTTAAGGCTCAAAGAGCGGACGGCGGCCACGCCAAAATATGACGCCACGAAACTGGATATGAATGCCAGAGGCCAGATCATTTGTGCTTCAGATAATACTCGACTTCCCGGCCGACAGCCTCGTCAAGCGGCGTGCTCGGCGTGTAGCCGTATGCCTCTCGGAGTCTGTTGTTGTCGTAGACGTCATCACCCAGCCATGTGTCGACCATCGCAGCCATCCGTTTAAATTTGCCGCCGGCGACCGATGCGGCGGATGCGGCGATTCTCACAGCCGAGGCAGGCAGATGCACCGGTGGCACCCTTCGCCCGAGCTTGCTGGCGATCGCCTCAACAATGTCGCTCATCCGCACCGGATCCGCAGCGATATTGAACACCTGCGTTCCTCTCGCACCTTTCGCCAGAACTTCCGCCGCCGCCCGCGCGACATCGCCGACATAAACGACGCTTTTCAGATTTTCGCCGGTGCCGACCCACATGAATCTTCGCTGATCGATCGCCGAGATGAGACGCGCGAAATTGCCCTTGCTTCCCTCGCCCATGATCGGAGCTGGACGAAAAATGGTGAGTGCGATGCCGGCCGGTTCGCAAATGCGGCGCGCGGCCATTTCGCCTGCGAGTTTACTTCTGGCGTATGCATCGGATGGTTCGCACTCGTGGGTTTCCGCGATCGGATCAGTGTTGCTTTGCTTGCCGTAGACCAGCGTCGAGCTGAAAAGCAAAAAGTGCTTTGCGCCAAGGCGAGCTCCCAACTCAGCTACATTTTCGACGCCTTGAACATTGACGTATCGAAATTCATCATCCGATGTTTTACCGAAACGATGCGCGAGCCCTGCGAGATGGACGATCGCGTCAACGTCAGACCCGATCTCCAAACGCACGACCTGTGCTTTATCCCCAACATCCACGGCATGATCGGCGTTTGCACTGTTTGGCCCGGCCATGGAAATGAGTTCAAGTCCGCGCTCCGCAAGCTCGGCGGTCAAGGCCTTGCCGACGAACCCGGTTGCACCAGTGACGAGCACCTTCATTTCAGCGAGTTACGATATGCCTCGATGGCCGTATCGAGAGAATACTTGGCGCGTGCAGCGGCATAAGCGCGTTCACTCATCTCAGCGAGCTTATCACTCGAAGATGCTGTCCTGATCACGTGGACCAGATCGTCCACGGCGCCCGGCTCTACATGCCAACCGACTTGCTCTTCGTCGATGACGCGTGCCAACTCAGAGCCACTCTCGGTTAACGCAATTATCGGCTTGCCGGCTGCCAACATGTTGTATGTTCGGCTCGGCATCGCGGTTCCCCACATTCCCTGCACCAATCCGATGATGCCGACGTCGCACGCATTCAGGAACACGATCTGATCCTCGCGAGGTCGAACGTCGAGCAGTGTCACATTAGTCAACCCGCGGTCGCGTACCTGGTCTTCGAGCCACTTCCGCTTAGCTCCAGAACCGATGAAGACAAAATGAAAGGTCGGTTCGTCAAGGAACTTTTCTGCGGCATTGACGATCGTCTCGACGTCGGTCGGATGGCCGATGTTGCCGGCGTACATCAGAACGAACTTGTTCTCGATTCCAAGTTCCTTTAACAGCGGGTTCTCGGCGCGCGGCGTCGGAAGAATGATCTCAAGATCGGCCCAATTCGGAATGACGTCGATCGGAATGTCGAGCCCGGCGGTCTTGCGCAACATCATCTCTTTCATGTCCCGGCCGACAACGATGAGTTTGCTCGCGTGTTTAAAAAGCCAACGGTTAAAGATGTTTATCAACTTAACGATCGGCGATCTCGGCCCTGCCTTTCTTGTCGCTAATAGGATCTCGGGATAGCAATCGTGGAGGAGGGGCACATACGAAGCTCCGCGCAGCAAGGCGGCCGGTGCGATCGTATACGGCAGGCTTGGCGGCGCGGTCACGACGAGTATGCGATCACCGCGCCGAAAATGAGTTAGAGCTTTCAGGAACATTGATGCACCGAGCGTGATCATGTTGACGACACGATAAGGAATAACATTCTTATCGAGTGTCGTGCTGCCCGCGCGAAATATCTCTGTTCCGTTGCGAAGCTCGTGTTTCGGTGCGATCGTGCCGCGCGCCGCATAGTTCGGCTGGCCGCACAAGACCTTTACATCAAAATCGTCAGCGAGCCCCTCGGCGATGGACGTGAGATAGTAGCCGGTCGAGATCTTTTCCGGATAGTAGACCTCGCAGACGACCCACAGCCGCGGCTTTTTTTGAACCGTCTCGCTCATCTCGCATGCAGCGCTCGCTCAAAGACGCGTGCGTTCGCATCTTCGGCCTCGGTATTAGCGAGCCAATTAAGTGCGTAGCGCCGCGCGGCGTTCGAGGTTTCGCGATATTCGTCCGCATTCATGGCAACATAACGCTCGATTTCTCGCGTCCAGCCGCTGGTATCTGCAAGTGGAATTCGACGTCCGGCCTTATTCTCTTCCCAATCTGTCCAAACCACGTTTTCCGATGTGAGCACGGGCGTGCCGGCAGCCATGCTCTCAATAAAAACATATCCGAAATTCTCGTTCAGCGTCGGCAGGATAAAGAAGTGCGCCGCGTACAGATGCTGGAGTCCGTCCGCGTACGACACGGGTCCCACGATATTGGCCGTAACATTTGGCGGAAGCTTGTCGATAAGAAACTGACATTCGCGGCGGTAGGATTGGCTCTCGAATGGGCCCACGATGTCGAGCGTGATCTCGCCCACGGCGATCGTCTGCAGGATCTCGAGCAGGAATCGCGGATTCTTTTTAGGAACGATCCGCGAATAGAAGACGAGTTTTGCGCTGCCGGGCTCTTTCACCGGCTTTGCATCCGGATCGTAGTCGGGCAAGATCGTTTTCGGCGTCAGATCGGCAGCAACCATAATGTCGCCGTCGGCCGCCGCTCTGCGGTGTATCTCGTCGACCTCAAGTTCCGTCGAAGCCTTCCAGATGATGTCCTTAAACAGTCCGCCAACTCTGGCGGCCGCAAGATACACCTTTTTTTTGGTCGTATTAACTGCAAGGCACCCGTCCGATAGCTCGCCTGTTGCGGCGAGAATCACAGGAATGCTGCGATCGACGAGGCCGCGTCGCCTTGCGATCAAGAATTTCATACAGGGTCCGCTCATCGAACTGTTGAGAAACACAACATCGGGCCGAATTTCGTCCACCATTCGCTCGGCCGTTGAGGTCGTAACGTCATCGGCGGCGAGATAAAAGACTTGTGCATTCCCAACGGTGTTCCACTCGCCCGTTTTGACCGTCGCAAAAGGACGACGGTCGCCTTTGCTGTCGTAGTTTCGTGTGACGACAAAAAAATCATAACGGTGGCAAAAACGCTCGACGATGTTGACCACGGTCCACATGCCGCCGCCGCTCTGAATGCTCGGCAGGTACGAATCGCAGAAAACCAGTATTCTTTTTTTCGCGGACGCGCGTTGCTCTGCGCTCGATGGGCTCATGAAGAAAACCTGCGCAAGGGCAAGTAGCCAAGGACGATCTTGCTCACGGTCTGAGAAACGTTTTCGGTCAGGTATTCGGGCGGAGCGGCCCATGCCGCAGGCTGCGCAATGGCGAGCTCGACCGCTGCGGTAATTGTCTCCGGATGGGCACCGCTCAGTATGTTGCTGCCGCATTCAAGCGTTTCAGGCCGCTCCGTTACGTCACGGAGCGTGATGTTCGGGATCTTAAAGATCGAACATTCCTCCTGCACCGTTCCGCTGTCGGTCAGCACGGCAAGCGAATTCTTTTCGAGCTTTATAAAGTCGAAAAAGCCGAGGGCGTTCATCAGTCTTACCTTCGGCGACTTCGTCTGAATGCTGAATTCCTCTAGTTTGGCCGCGGTTCTCGGATGGACGCTCACCAGGACGTCCTTACCGAACTTTTGAGCGATGTCTTCCAGGCCCTGAAAGATGTTTGCGACACGATCTTGAACGTCCACGTTCTCCGCGCGATGAAGAGTCACGAGAAAATATTCAAAAGGCTTGACGCCGAGCGAGCTCATCATATCGCTCGCGTCGATACGGTCGGCGTGCGTGTCGAGGACCTCCTTGATGGGATTGCCGGTGACAAAAATGCGGTCGCGCTCTATTCCTTCGCGAACGAGATTTTCCTTACTTCGCTGCGTATAAGGCATCAACACCGTGCTCGAATGATCGATCAGCCGCCGGTTGATCTCTTCCGGGACGCGGTCGTCATAGCATCGGTTCCCCGCTTCCATGTGAAAAACGTGTATCTGGCGCCGAGCGGCCATGATAGCGGATAGCGCGCTATTGGTATCGCCTAGTAGCAACACGCGGTCAGGCTTTTCAGACGCGAGAACCTCGTCGATCTTTGAAAGGATCTGTCCGGCCTGTTCGCCGAATGTCGTCGACTTGATGCCAAGATGGATGTCGGGCGTGCGCACCTCGAGATCGCGTATGAAAATGTCGCTCAAACTCTCGTCGTAGTTCTGGCCCGTGTGCACAGTCACATGTTGACAGTGCTGGTCGAGCACCTTCATCACGAGACTCAGCCTGATTATCTCCGGCCGGGTGCCGAAGATCGTCATTACTTTCATAACGTCAATTTCCGGCGATAAAACGCTTGATCTCGGTATTCGACCCTTGAAGCAGTTGCGTCAATTCGGCGACCGAAAGATTGTTGTCCTTTGACGAGTATTCGGTGTTGAGCGCCGCCACAATGTTCTCCTCACCTCGCAGCTCGGGCAGCACCGGCAAGATGACGTAATAGCCGTTTCGCTCGATCGTGCGGAAACATTCGTCCTCGGATACCATGATCTCGTGGACCTTTTCGCCGGGACGAATTCCTGTATAGACGATGGGCAGTTTCTTATCACCCATCAAGGCGAGAGCCACATCGGTGATATTTGCCGAGGGCACTTTTGGAACAATGGTCTCGCCTCGTCCACCGCTTCGGACCGCTTCAAAAACCGTGTCGACTGCTTTGTCTAAGCTCAGTAGGAATCGCGTCATCTCAGGCAGAGTGACCGTCAACGACTGGCCGTTCCTGATCTGCTCCACGAACAGCGGAATGATCGAGCCCCGCGACGCGATCACATTGCCGTAACGCACACAGTTGAATTTTGTGCCCTCGATCTCGCGATTCGCCTCGATGAGAATGCGTTCCTGAACTGCCTTTGTCATACCCATCACATTGATAGGTTTGCAGGCCTTGTCGGTTGAAATGCCGACCACCGTTTCGGCTAAGAGACCATGCTCGCGGATACACCGGACTATGTTTTGTGCGCCGTGAATGTTGGTCTGGACCGCCTCGAACGGAAAATACTCGCATGACGGCACTTGTTTTAGAGCGGCGGCATTAAAGACGACGTCGGCGTCGCGCATCGCAGTGAGCAGCGACGTATGATCACGCACATCGCCGATCCGGAACTTTAACCTGTCCTGCGAATTCTGGTAGATGACGTCGTCGGTCGCGACCTCGCGATCCATGAAATCTAGCCGCATGTAGTGCTGCTTCGCCTCGTCGCGTGAAAAGACCGTGACGTTCGCCGGCGTCCCTAATTCACCTGAGAGTATGCGGCGCACAAGAGTCTGGCCGAGCGAGCCTGTGCCGCCGGTGACGAGGATGCGTTTACCTTCAAATTCGCTCATCTGAAACTGTCGTACGGCGTCGGGTCATTCGCCATTCGTTCGATCATTTCTTGCCAGCTTGGCGGCTGAAAGCCGGTCGCTTGTCTGAACCTTGTCGAGTCAAGGCTGCGATCGATCCGAAATTCCTCATCACGGCCGATGTTGACGCCGGCATCGTAGGCTTTGTTTATAAGCGTCAGTAGCTCGAACTTATTTATCGGCTCGCTCGAAACGTGATGCAGCCCTCGCAAGTCGGGATGATCAGTGATCAAACTAGCAATTATATCGGCAAATACTATGGTTGGAAAGCCGCTGTAAATGGCATTTGCGAAACCATTTACGTCGCCGCCGCGGTTCGACAGGAACCATTCGACGAAGCTGTGTGTGCCGCTCAGTTCCCTGCCGATGATCGACGTGCGAAGTGTCAGGCAGTCGCCGCCGGTGACCTCGCCCCACCGTTTACTCTGCCCGTAGAGGTCGAGCGCGTTCGGCAGATTGTCTTCGCTATAGTTGCCGGCCACGCCGTCAAAAACACAATCAGTGCTGATCAGTATCAGGCGAGCGTTAAGTTCAGCCGTTAGCTGAGCCAGTCTATGTGGGAAGATCGAATTGATCTCTAATGTGTGGACAACGTCTGTCGCTGCGGGCAGCTGTTTGATCACCCCAACAGCATTGATAATGATCTCGGGCCGCGACGTTTCAACAGCCTGTCTGACGGACTCGATGTCTGTGACATCGACTTTGTCGATGGTCCGTCCCTGGTCGAATATCCCGAACTTTTCGACGTCGCTCCACGAGCCATGCAGTGTTGTCCATACCTCGAACCGCTCGCTCAAGGCCTGCACAAGCTTGTGCCCGAGCATTCCTTTGCCGCCGATGATGAGGACTTTTTTCATTGGCTTAATATCTCGGCACAGGCGGCGTAGACCTCGTCGATCGTGACAAGGTCGAGGCACTTGTGGTTGTTGTGACAAACTGGCGAATGGCAGCCTTCGCACTCAACGCTCTTGCGGAACACGCGGTTATTGTCGCCGAACGGCGTCCACTTTCCAACCCAATCGATCGCCGCGAAGACCGCGACGCACGGCGTGCCGACGGCGGCAGCCAGGTGCATCGTGCCGGTGTCGTTGCCGAGATAGAGACTGCAATCGTGAAGCAAGGCTGCGGACTCGCGGACAGAAAGGTCACCCGCGGAATTGGCACCGCGATTCCACGAGGCGATCAGGCTGTCGCCCACCTCGCGGTCCTCAGTCCCGCCGAAGATAACCGGATAAACGTCGAATGTGTTGATGAGCCGCCGAACGATCTCGGCAAAACGCTGTCTCGGCCATACCTTCGATGCCCATTTGCTGCCGGGCGCGACGGCGACGATCTTGTTGCGAGCGTCTACGGTGGCAGCGCTCTCGAACCAGCCCCTCGCCGCGGCGAGCTCGGCGGCTGACAGAAGCATTTCGGTGCGAAAATTCTCGTCCGAAACCAGATCGTCCGCCGCGAGGCACTTTACTAGATGGATGGCCTCGAACTCGACCGTTGGCGTCGGCACGGGGATCTTCTCGTCGAGTCTCGTTCGCTTCAGGTGCTCAACGCCAAATATTTTTGCGATGCCGGCAAGACGAAAAAAACGCTCGTCACGAGCAATCTGCGCGAGCGAACGTGAGCGCGGCATCAGGTACACGACAGCGTCAAATCGGCCACGGCGAAGGCGCGCCATCAACTTTGTCATCGCCGCGATCGTTGCGGCCCGACTGAGGTTTCCGGGATACTTTATGAATTCATCGATCAAGCCTTCACTCGGCAAAACTTTGTCAGGCGAGATGTAATGCGGATTTTGTGCGTCGGCGTTCGAGAGCAATGCGATGTGCGCATTCGGAAAGGCTTCTCGCACGGCCCACAACGCCGGCAAAGCGACAACTGTGTCGCCAAGATGGCCGATCCGGAATATCAGGATGCGTTCGAGCTGCAAGTCGGTCAATTGGACGCCGCCGAGGAGCGCACGGCGCGGCGAAGCTCGTCGATATCGATCGCGGTCGTGCCGACTTGCTCGACGGCGATGCCGGCCGCTATGTTGGCGAGCTGCGTTGCGGTTTCGAGATCGGCTCCGGCTGCTATGGCCGTCGCGAGCGTTGCAATAACGGTATCGCCCGCACCTGTCACGTCGTAGACCTCACGGGCCGCTGTGGCAAACGTGACGGCGTGGCGGCCTTTGCGAAACAGTGTCATCCCTTCTTCGCCTTGCGTAATGAGGACGGCATCGATGTCGAGGTCATCGATCAGTTTGGTGCCGGCGCGTTCGACGACGCCATCGCCGTTCTCGTGAAAATTGCACGCTTCGGCGGCCTCGCGGCGGTTGGGTGTGATCATCGAGGCGCCGCGATAACGCCTGTAATCTTTGCCTTTTGGGTCAACCAGGACTTGCTTGCCGCCATTCGATGCGGCGGTCATGATGAGCGCCAAGACGCCGTCCGTAATGAGGCCCTTTGCATAGTCGGAGACCACGACTACCTCGGCTTCCGTGATCTTTTCGGCAATACGTTCGGCGAGAGCTTTCTCAGTGTCTCCGGAAAGGCCGGTGTCGGTCTCGTTGTCAATGCGCGTGACCTGCTGGCTGTGTGCGATAACTCGCGTTTTGACGGTGGTCGGACGGTCGTCGGTGGCGATAATGTGTTCGTGCGAGACCTTCAGCTCCGTGAGAGCGTCGCGCAGTTGGTCTGCTTCGTGGTCACGCCCGACAACACCGAAAAGCAGCGGCTCGGCGCCGAGTCCGGCGACATTGGCTGCTACATTTGCCGCGCCGCCCGCAGCGAGGCTGGTGCGCTTGAGACGCACAACGGGCACGGGCGCTTCGGGCGAAATGCGGCTGACGTCACCCCACCAATAACGGTCGAGCATGATGTCGCCAACGACGAGCACCCTTTTGCCGGCAAATTTGTCGAGAATGTGGTTCATTATCAAATTCTTATCTCAGCGGGCTCTGCGTCATTCTCAGCGGTCTCTGTGCGGAACCCAATTTAACGCAGAGACCGCAGAGGAAGATGCGGAGCACGCAGAGAAACCTACACTGTCCAACTGTCGACCATCTCACACCAGATGTGGCCGATGGTTATGTGGGCCTCCTGGATCCGCGCCGTTTTTTCCGAAGGCACCAGGATCACGTGATCGCATAACGAAGCAAGTTTCTTTCCTGTTGCACCCGTGAGGCCGATGACCTTACAGCCTCGTCGTCGAGCTTCCATTACGGCGGCGATGACGTTTGGCGAATTGCCGCTCGTGCTGATCGCGATGAGGCAATCGCCGTCGGCCGCCAAGGCCTCGACCTGCCGTGCAAAGACGCGTTCGAACCCGTAATCGTTCGCCAGCGCGGTCAACGCCGACGTATCGGTCGTCAAAGCTATCGCCGGATAGGCCCGGCGTTCGGACTCATAACGGCCCGCGAATTCCGCAGCGATGTGCTGCGAGTCGGCCGCGCTGCCGCCGTTGCCGCAGATCAGGACCTTGTTGCCGGCCGCGAAGGTGTCAAATATCAGCTTCGCACAACTCTCAATGTCGTTGGACAAGCTGGCGAGGGCGCCGAATACTGCCTGGTGCTCGGATAACGAGCGATCTACGGTTGAATCTGCGTTTTCCACGGCTGCGCTCGATCCCTCCCTCACGGTCGGGCTACTGACACCGACGATCTTGCTTGTCGAGAATCCGTCCTTGAGCGGCAGCGAGTGGACCTCGCCGCCGTTCGCCTTTACAAAGTCCGCGCCGATGATCTCGTTTTCCTTCCAGTCGCCGCCTTTCACCAAAACGTCGGGCTTCAATTGTTTTATCACGTTCTCGGGCGTAAGTTCATCAAAAATAATGACTTCATCAACCATCGCAAGGCCCGAGAGCACCTCTTTTCGTGCTTCCTGGTCCTGCAGCGGCCTTCCGTCGCCCTTGATCGCACGCACAGACCGGTCGCTGTTGATCCCGACGATCAGCTTTGTACCCAAAGCCCGTGCCCGCCGCAGCAGGTCGATATGTCCCGGATGCAGGATGTCAAAGCACCCGTTTGTAAACACGACCTTTTCCATAGGCGAAGCCAAATTATAGCAAAAGCCCGCTATTTTACGCGCCCGTCGGTCGGCTAAACCTTGTCCCATGTCCCAGTTTGTCCCACGCGGCGGCTGGGACAAACAAACCGCCTGCTATCAACCACTTACAGCCATTTTTGGCCTGATTTTCGGCTTTTTTAAAAAAGTTCATTACATGTGTAAGACAAAAGTCCCAGACAGCCACTGCAGGCGGACCAACGATCAACGATCCACCATCGGCCACCCTTTTTTCAAAGATCACACCCAGCCTAAACCGGGCCCGGACGCCCACCATACACGAAACGCCCCTAAATTGAAATGCCAAACCGCCGGTAATGCGGATTAATAATCGCGATGAAAAGAAATTTTGTTGTGGGACGAGCGCTTGGTAGTAGAATAACGAAATCAACGACCAGACCGCGTCAGCGCACCAATCCCGGCCCGCTCGGTTTGGTTTGAGGAGGAACCCACAATGAAGTATTCGTCCAGCCTCATCCTGGCGATTCTCGCGATCCTTTTGGCCGCAGTACCCAACCTTGCACAAGAGAGGGTGGCTTCAAACGCCCGGACTTTCGATGCCCCTTCCGGGAGTTGTAGACCGATCTACTTTCAGGACACATTTCGCCGCGTTTACCGTCAAAACCGGATGTTCCTCGAAGGGATCGCCGATATCACCGGCGACGGCAAGCCGGACGCTTACGGCTATGAACATCTGGCAAACGGTACGTTTCAAAACGTCGTGCTTCTGCCAAATGACAATGCTGGCGGCTTCGGCGATCCCATTGTCGTGAATACCACATTACCGATCGACAATACGGGAGTAGGCTATGCCTACTATTACGACCATTATAATGGAGCGTTGGTTGTTGGCGATCTGAATAACGACGGAAGGAAAGACTTCGTCGTCAAAGCGGCAACTACACCGCCGACGCTTTTCAGCTTGCAAAACGATGGTGACGGTACCTTTACCCAGTCTGCTCCGACATTGTTGGCAACAAATGAACGTGCCGCATACGTGGTGGACTTGAATGATGACGGGCGCGGAGATCTTTTAACGACGCAAAACGGCCTTTCCTATCGTTTTGGGAACGCAGACGGTACGTTCGGCACTGGAGTTCAGCTTCTGACACGTGCCGAGTCAATGGTTGTCGGGAACTTCGCCGGGGACTCGAGGCCTGACATTGCAGCCGTCTACTATGACGGCGACCTGCAACACATAGTTTTGGTTGTGCTGACAAACCTTGGCAACGGGTTATTCTCGCAATCGCCGCCCGTGGTAGTCGATACGGAATTGGCCGGGGTCGCGGACTTAAATGGCGACGGCTCACTGGATATTTACGGAGGACGGCTACTGTTAGGCAATGGCTCTGGTTCATTCACTCTACGCAATATGCCGCAGGCTCCGCTCCCAGATTTCACGACAAACTTCTTGTACTACTGGCCCGAGCATTATCTGGCGGATTTCGACGGTGACGGACACAAGGACGTCGTAGAGGTAATAGCTGGGCAAGTAAGCTCTGGTTCGATCAGAAAACGGTTTGTCAATGCATTCTGGAATAACGGAGCAGCCCAGTTTACGAAGACCATCATCAAACAGCCTTTCCTCGGAATTCCAGCCGACATGGACGGGGACGGCACCGACGAGCAGGTTATATTTAGAAACTCAACTTCAGGTGTGCCACGTCCGACACTGACGAGCGAGACAGTTGTCATCGTGAGAAGCGGCCTTTGCACGTTACCGGCTTCGACGCCGCGAACGAATATTATCGACTTTGGCGGCGACGGGATCAGTGACATCGCACTCTTTCGTGGATCATCGAACGGACAATGGGAATTTCGCTCGAATTTGACCGAGAATACCTTTAATTGGGGAGCGAACGGCGACATTCCGGTTACTGGCGACTTTGACGGTGACGGAAGATCCGACGCGGGTGTATTCAGGCCATCCACGGGCACTTGGTATATTTTCAAAAGTTCCAACGGCACCGTGCTCGCGTTTAACTTCGGTTTATCGATGGACACTGCGATACCTGCGGATTACGACGGTGACGGTTTCTCCGATATCGCTGTTTTTCGTCCTTCAGAAGGCAATTGGTATTTTTGGTTCACGGGAACGCAGCAGTTTCTCGGTGTTCACTGGGGAACGAATGGCGACCGACCAGTGCCAAATGACTATGATGGCGACGGAAAGGCCGACATTGCGGTCTTCCGACCTTCCGAGGGTAGTTGGTATTACCTCAGAAGTTTGGATGGAGATTTCCGAGGTATCAACTGGGGTCTTAGCTCGGATATTCCGGTCCCTGCGGATTTTGACATGGATGGAAAGGCGGATGTCACGGTCTTCCGCCCAAGTAACGGCGTCTGGTATACGCTTCGCAGCTATGATGGCGGCGTCAATTTCTGTCCGTTCGGTCAAAATCTGGACATGCCGATGGCGGTGGATTCCGACGGCGACGGCATTATGGAGCCGGCGGTTTACCGGTCCGGCCAAGGTGGAGGCTGGTACGCTGGAGCGCAGCCGATATTCACCTGGGGCGTCTACATCGGCGAAAAACCGGTGAGGCTCCTTCTTCCAAACTGATAAAGCTTTCGTTCTATTCGAAAAGCCCGCCGACCGACGGCGGGCTTTTTCATTATGATAAGCCGCAGGTTTGCTAAACTTAGGCGAACGCATTGTATGGACAAGAACTGGCAAGTTATTGGCGAGCGGATGCCCTATTTTGGGGTGATCTCTGCCGAAAATCTCAAGCCTGGCGCGATGGACCAGGAGGCCGTCGACGAGTTCTTTGCGACGGGCGAGCGGCATGTCGGGGGGGTTCTTGATTGGGTGCGGCGTTATTTTGGGAAAGAGCTCGCGGGCGGCCGGTGTCTCGATCTCGGCTGCGGCGTCGGGCGTCTTGCACTTCCCTTCGCGAAACATTTCACTGAGGTCGTCGGTGTGGACATTTCAAAGGGAATGCTCGACGAGGCGAAACGGAATTCCGAGAAACTCGGTCTTACGAACACAGAGTTCGTCCTTTCGGATGACAACCTTTCGCGGGTGACGGGAAAATTCGACCTTATCCACTCGTTCATCGTCCTACAGCACATCGATCCAAAACGCGGCGAAAAGCTCTTTAGGCGGATGCTGGCGATGCTGAGCGAGGACGGTGTCGGCGTCTTGCACTTTACCTATGCGAAGGAGAACGAGACTGCCGCGACAAGGACGGTAAAGGCGTTGCGTGAGAATGTGCCCTTTGTCAACGGTATTATCAATCTCGTCAAGGGCCGCGACTTTGGCTACCCGCACATTCCCATGCACAACTACGACCTCAACAGGCTTGTGCAGATCCTGTACGAAAACGGCGTCCGACGTGTGATGACCGGACTCACCAACCATGGCGAAGCTCTCGGCATTGTTTTGATGTTCCAAAACAACGCCGACCCGAACCCACCGGATTTTCCTTAGAGTGATGCCTAGATCGCGGACCGTTTCTCAAACTGCCGCGCTAGAAGATTAACTATCAAAACGCCGACGATCGCCGTGATGCCGTACTTGAAAAGGTACGGGATTATCGACGCGAAAAAGCTCTCATACGAGACAGCCCCAAGCAACATGAAGTACAAGCTTGCACGCCAAAGTACGGGCGGTTGGTCCTCGATGAACGTTCGATAAATAATACGTAAGATGATCCCGAGCAGGAACATCCCGATAGGAATGCCGACCGGCCCGTAATTGCGCAGCAGGTCGCCCATCGGGGTGATCGTGAACGAGTTATCGGGAAAGTTGAAATACAGATCGCTGTATCGCCGCGGCTCAGAGGCGACGGGCTTGTCGGGCCAAACGACACGAGGGATGAAGAATGTCGTCGTGTCCTTCCAGATATTGTTGTCGAGGCCGTAGCTCTCTTCGTACGGCAGCAATTCCTCGTAGGTTGACACTACGACACCGACGGAACTCACGGCATCGATCCGCTCGGCCAAGTTTGCAAATGCGAATTCCAAAAGGTGTGAGTTGTCTCGCCGGCCGACCTCTTCCAGCGTCTGAAAAACGTTGTCCGTATAACCGCTGAGGCTCTGCCTGGCCTCGGTGCCTTTGATATTGCGAAACGTGGTTCCGTAGATCATCCCCAGCACGAGGAAAAAGGACAACAAGATCCCGGTTATGACCGTTTGCTTCAGCTTAAATTCGCGGCCGGACAAAATATAGGCGAGCACGACGATGACGAGGCTCTGAACAAACGCCCCGCGATTACCGGCGAACAGGGCCTTGCTGAGCGCCGTTACGACGAGCACGAGGATCACGATGGCAGAGGTCGCGTTGAACTCTCGCTTTCGAAACACCACGTACCAGAGCAGAAAGCTCGCCTGCATCCAGAACAGGGTCGTAAGAAAGATCAGGCCGTCGTAGGAGTTGATCTCCTCGGCCCTTTGAAAGCCGAGGATGCCGAGACCGAGAGCAAGGATCGAGTTGAATATGCCGAGGACCATCAGCAGCAGGCCGGGAATGGTGTATGAGGACGGCTTGTAGTCCGACTTTGGCAACCGGTTCGCGATCGCCGCGCCTATTTTCCTCCCGGCAGGCAGGAAGTATCCAAGGCAGAGACCACTAAAGCCGAGGATGATCAGCACGATCGTATAAGGCAGGTTGTATTCGGCGTCCTGAATGAAGGTCACGAAGTACGGCCTCGACCAGCCGGCGGCCAATGCAATGCCGCCAATGACAAAGGCGGGAAAGAAGTACGACCACGTGGCAAAGACTATCGGATTATCGAGCCTTAACTTGCCCTGATAAAAAAGCACGGCAGTCGGTGTGACGAGTACGACGGCCAGCAGCGCCAGCCAGGGCAGAAGGAACGGATACGGATACGATTGAAGCAGGCTGCTGTCGAGAGCGAAATAAAAAACGACCACCCCCGCGACAACGGCCATCAGCAGGATGCCGACGAGCGGCGTGCGGTCCGGCCTTGTGGTCGACAGGCCTTTTGAGATGTTTACCGCCATACTTATTGCTGGGTTGCGAGCCTGCAAACGGCGATCACTCCGTCGGCAAGCTGGGGCGAGATGCGGACAGATACGTCATTCACCAGACGCCAATACCACGGTCCCGTCGCGCGGTGCTCAGTTCCTAAATCATAGAACAAAAACTCATCGATTTGTAGATTATGCCGCTCAATGAGGACCTTTAGCGTCGAATACGAATAATACGCGACGTGGTCGGGATGGACCGGTTCGGCCGCGCCGCCCTGTCCCCGCAGGCCGTACATTGCAAGCCGCATCGCTGAATATGCGTTTATCGTCGTGATGATGAGCTTCGAGTCAGGCCGCATGAACCGCTGGATGCCCTCGAGGAACAGGCCCGGATTATTGAGATGCTCGATCATCTCACCGGCGACGATCACGTCGAACGTTTCATCGAGGTCGACCTCATCGAGCTTTTCGAGATCGGCTCGAAACAGGTTCGTTGAGCCGGCGTTTGTGAGGAAGTCGATGCCCTCCTGGTCGTAGTCGAAACCGTACAATTCGCTCGCGACCTTTTCGAGCTCAAGGTGAAGCAGCCCATTTGTCTCGATAGCCTCAGCCGTGTAGGGCCAGTTGGTGCAGCCGAGGTGCAGCACCTTTTTGCCGGCGCATAGTTGCTTTATGAATTCGACTCTTTGGACAAGCTGCATAGTTATCGGCTAAGAGCCGCGCGGATCAAAAGTTTTTCATCCGCCGTTACGAAATTGAGAAGCCACAGTATCAGTACATAAGCGATCCCGCCGCAACCGACGGACAGCAGAAGCACCAGCCAGCTTTCCGCGAGAAGGCTGTTGATGCCGTACTGGAGCAGGACCGCGGGAGCGGCAGCCACGGCGACATTGGCAGCAAGGCTGAGCCAGAAGCGGCCCTGAACTTTGCGAAAGAACCACCGTTCGACCACAAAGATCGAGAGGAACGCGACGCCAAAACCAGTCAAACGCCCAATAGCGACGCCCGTGTTCCCGAACCGCTGCGTCAAAGCGAGCATCAATGCAATTGCAACGAACGTCGTCACGCCCGTTATCGCCGCGTTGAACTGCGGATAGCCAAGTCCCTCGGTCATCTGGAACGATATGGCGAGTACGGCGACCATGCCAAAACAGACCATATGAATAATGAGAAGCGAGGAAGAGCGTTCGACAAATTGCGGTCCCATCCAAAGATCGAGAAAATGCTCCGACTGGATGGACGCCGTCGCTACAATGAATACGACTGTGACGAACACGGCCTTTGTCGCCTTGGTGTAAAGCTTCAACAGCTTTTCGCGGTCCGAATTCAACTCGCTCGCCAAGGGAAAGATCACCAGTAAAAGACTCGCGATAAAGCCGTGCATCAGTATGCCTAACGACATCGGCACGACGTAATAGGTAAGGTCTTCGCTTCCAAGCTCGTGCGTGATCCAGCCGCGTTCGAATACGAGCAAGACGTTAGAGAGTATCTGGTAAATAATTATTGATGCGCTGTATCGGCCTACGAGCCGCATCGCTTCCCGTCCGAAGGAAAATGTAATGTCGACCTCGGGCAGCAGCCGCCGAGCGGCCGCTATGAACATCACGCAGACGATGAACGCGACGCCGAGGTTCCACCAAAAGAGCGCGAGCAGTCCGTACCCGTACCAGGCGAGGACAAGGTTGCCGGACACCAACGCGACGTTCCCTGTCGTGAATATTTTCGAGTAGACGTCAAAGCGCTGTATTCCCTGCAGCACCGCGCTGAAGACCTGGCCGAACATTGTTACGAAGATGACACCTGAGCCGAGCCACAGTGCGACGATCGTTTTCTGTTGATCCTGGGCATCGATCCGAAATACATCACGCACGAGCCAGCCGGACAGCGCGAATATGACCAGCAGGCCCACGGTGCCGACGATGATGTTCAAAAAAAACGTGGCTGAAACGATGTCGCGGATCTTGTCCGACCGTCCGCTGGTCCGGTATTCCGCTATGTACTTGGTGATCGCCCTGGACACCGCAAAGGCGAATGAATAGCTTATGATGCCGCCAACCAAAGCATAAAGACCGTAGTCGTGACTGCCCAGCGAATGCACGATCACGGGCATGGCGACGAAGTTGAGGCCTATCGGGAGTATCCAGGTCAACGCGCCATAGGCAACATTGCGCAGGACGGACCGGCTTGTCTGTTTCGGGATGCTCTCGGTCATCGTTTACGGCCGGACCGATGCCGCCGCGGCCGACCGAAGCTCGTCCGCCATTCGATCTATCATTTGAAATAGGGGATGTCCGTCCGAAGCATCTCCGATGAACGGCGTCGCGGGACGCCAGTCCAGCAATTCAGCGGCGAGAGAAATATCGGCTTCGGTGTCGATCGCGTCATCGCTCGATTTTTCGATTGAGCCGATGCGAAGACGTTCTGGATCTGCCGCGCAGATGTTCCAGACCTTCAGTGCGAGGTCGCGAAGCGCAATACTGCGGCCGTTCGCAATATTTATGACTCGTCCTACCGCTGCCTCGACGGTGCCGGCCGGCAATATCGCATCCGCCACGTCCGTGACATGGACGAAATCACGGCGTTGAAGGCCATTTGACATTTCAAAGGTCGTACCGGACAACGCGTGCGAGATCACTTGGGAAAGGAACATTCGAGACGGTTGCCCATGCCCGTAGGCCGTAAAAACACGCAGGATCGTAACTGGCAAACCGCCTTTTGCATGCTGTTCAAGCGCGTATTCGTTCGCCTTTGCTTTTGAGATCGCATATGGCGAAACAGGCTCCAGGGCCATGTCTTCGCGAAAAGGCGTCGACTGGGCGCCGTACTCAGCCGCCGAGCCGATCAGGACCACGCGCGACACATTTGATGTGGCCAATGCCTCCAAAAGATTTACGGTGCCGAAGTAGTTGACCTGATTACACCGCTCGGCGCTGGTCGATGCACCGGTTACGCCGGCTAGATGAAGCACGATATCCGGGTTGACCGATCCGATGAGCGAGCGGACCGAACCTTCATCCGTGAGATCTAGGACATGAGAATTGTCATTCGATTCCGCCGAGTTGGTCACGATGGGCGCGACGCCTTCCGAGCGAAGACGTTCGACTACGTATCGGCCGATGAACCCGGTGCCTCCGGTTACGAGTATTCTGGGCGGGGACATTACTTGCTGAGGAAACTGCGGTACCATCCGATCGTCCGTTCAAGGCCGCCGTCAAGCGTGAATTGCGGCGTCCAGCCAAGGACGTTGCGTGCCTTTTCAGCGCTCAGGTATTGGTGTTTGATCTCGTTCTGTGCTTCATTGAGAACGACCGGCTCGATACCGTTTCCATTCATAAGCTCGATGATCCGTTTTGTCACGCCGAGCACGTCAACCTGTATCTCGTTGCTGAAATTGAATGCCTCGCCGGCCAAATTGTCCGCGTTCATTTTCTCGGCGAGCATCATATAAGCATTGGCCGCATCCTCGACATAGAAATAGTCGCGAATATAAGTGCCGTCACTCCGGATGATGGGCGCCTCACCCCGGACGATCGACCTTATGGTTCCGGGAATAAGGCGATTCCAGTTGAGGTCTCCGCCGCCAAATAGGTTGCCGCAGCGCGTCACGCAGACCGGCAATCCGTATGTGTGAGCATAGCTTTGCGAGATCAGATCGGCGCACGATTTGCTCACGTCGTAAGGATGGCGTCCATGCAGCGGAGCATCTTCCTTGTAAGGCAGCACGTCATGGTCGCCGTATGCCTTGTCAGATGAGGCTACGATCGTCTGCTTTACCAGCGGCGAGCGACGGACGGCCTCGAGCAGGCACCACGTCCCACGAACATTCGACTCAAACGTCGAGAGCGGCCCGCGATTTGCTGTTCCCACTATCGTCTGCGCCGCGGCATGAAAAACCGTCTCTATCTCGTATTCATTGAGTGCTCGTTCGAGCAGCTCTTCGTCGATAAGGTCGCCGCGAACGATGGTAGCCGAGGAGAAGGCGTCATTGTGAAACAACTCAGACTCGGGCACCCAGTCCCTGATCAATACAACGACGTCCGCGCCGGCATCGTGAAGCGCGCGGCACAACCAGCTTCCGAGCAGACCGGTCGCGCCGGTCACAAAAACACGACGGTCGAGCCAGAATTTGCTATTCACTTGCATGCTTTGTCACCTGCGGGTCCCATACATTCCATTCAGCGGTGCCTGAGTCCCACATTTCCTCGAGTATCTTCCACTCACGATAGGTATCCATCGGCAGCCAAAAATCTTTGTGCCCGAACATCATTAACTCGCCATCAGCGGCGACGCTCTGCAGCGGCTCGCGCTCGAGCACGAGAGAATCGTCGTCGCTCAGGTATCGCTCGATAAATTCCGGTTCCATGACAAAGAAGCCGCCGTTGATAAAGCTTTCGGTCACCTGCGGCTTTTCCGCAAATGCTACGACCTGATCGCCATCCAATTCGAGCTCACCGAACCGCGCCGGCGGCCGCACGCCTGTTACGGTAGCGATCTTGCCGTGTTTCTTGTGAAACTCGAGCAGCGCTCGAATGTCCACACTGCCCAGGCCGTCGCCATACGTCAGGCAAAACCTTTCGTCGCCGAGCTGATCGCGTACGCGATAAACCCGCGCGCCTGTCTGCGCGCTTTCGCCGGTCTCGATCAGCGCGACGCTCCAGTCCTTTTCGCCGACGCCGTGCCGCAGCACTCGCGCATTTGCGCCGTCGCCGAGCCGAACTTCAAAATCGTTATTCCTAAGCTCGTAATTGATGAAGTAATCCTTGATGACCTCGCCCTTGTAACCGAGGCACAGTACAAAGTCCTTGAGACCGTAGTGCGCGTAGATCTTCATGATGTGCCAAAGCATCGGCCGGCCGCCGATCTCGACCATCGGCTTTGGCATAACTCCGGTCTGTTCGCGCAGCCGGGTTCCCTTTCCGCCCGATAGAATAACTACTTTCATAAAGAAACTAATGGACGATTTTACATTGGTAAACAGACATTTGCCAGTAGTTTCCTAGTCTTTGCCTCCTCTAGGCTTCCCACAAAGCATTTGAGGCCAACAATTAGAACTTCAAGACCGAATTGTATATCTCGACCGTCTCCTCTGCGGTCCGTTTCTGGTCAAATTTCTCAAAGGCGATCGCACGCGCCGCGGTGCCGAACATTCGCCGCGTTTCCTCATCGCGAATGAGCGTTCGAATGGCCCTTGCAAGCTCATCAGCGTCGCCCGGCGTCACTAGCAGGCCCGAGGCGTCGTGGTCGATGGCTTCTGGTATCGCGCCGACCCGCGAAGCGATGCACGGCAGTCCGAGCGCCATGGCTTCTACGAGCGCTATCGGCAGGCCTTCGTTCGTACTCGCAAGTACGAATATGTCGGCCGTAGCCAGCATCGACAGCAGATCGCGCCGAGGACCGATGTCCTCGCTCGTAAGAAAACTGAACGTGTCGCCGAGGCCATAGCTGTCAATGCGCCGCTTAGTTGCGTCGTCAACCGCCGAAGTGCCGAGCCATACGAAGCGCGCTTTCTCGCCGGCGTCACGCAGTTTGCACAATGCTTCCAGTACGGTCCAACAGCCCTTTCTCTCATTGAACTGTCCGAGCGTCATCACGAGCGCTTCCGCTTGATCGGCAGGCCGGCTTGTTACACCTCCAATTCCCCCAATCTCGTCCGGATCGATGCCTGTGTACGTCACACGTACCGACTTGAATTTCTCGGAGGACAGATATTTCTGCAGGGATCTCTTAGCGTCATTGTTTGAGGCGAGGATGACGAAGTTCGGCAACCGGCTCATCCGTTTCCCTTTCCACCGCCACATTGCGCCGCGAACGCCGCCGGGATCGGCAAGGGCCGTATGCTGCGTCACAAAGACATTCGCCCGCCTACATAGCCGCGAAAGTGCGCGGTACGATTGCCAAAACCCGAGATCAATGTGAATGATGTGTGCCCGGCCGCCATCGGGACTGGCATTGAGGTGCCGCAATATTTTGGCCGTCAACCTGTTCTCGGAACGAAACACTTTCGTTCGATGCCGCAGCTTTCCTATGAAGCTTCTACCGGATCCAGCAGGTGGGGGCGCAGGCTCGACGAATTCGACCGGAACACCAAGTTCGGTCAGTAACTGCAGCAGTCTCGCGTCCGAATCCTCGGGAACGATCGCCGTAATTTCATAGGCCGACAGCGCGCGCCTAATAAGCGAAAGGTAGTAGATCTGCGCACCACCCCATTCGCGATAATTCCAGACGTACAATATCCGCGGCATCGATGTAAGTCTGCTGTTTTGTTCTGGTTAGTGTCAACCTTTCATTTGAACAGGTCTTTGAGCGGTCGTTCGGGTTCGGAGCCATTTGATCCAACACTCTCATTGCTGGCGCGGAACGGCATCCTGGCTAAAAAACTCGTAAACGCGGCGAGGGCCGCAACGCGGTTTGGCGCGGTGTACCAATGAGAAAAAAAACGCCAACGCAGATTGTGCGGATCTTTTAGATCGAACAATAGGGCCTTGGCGATCTTGGCAAGCGGAAGGGTTCGCATGCGCTGAAATTCAGTATTCGGTTGGCAAAAAACCCGCGCACGCGGATCGATCAGCAGATCCCAACCTTTCCGCTTGAGCCGCGGCGTGTATTCGGCATCTCCAAAGTTCGGAAAGTGCCGCGAATCCATTAGACCGCATTCTTCGATCGCCCGCGCCGGGACCAGCAGGCAGTTGCCGACAATTAGATCGACCTTCCATGGACGGTTGGGCACTGTCCATACGGTCTGTCGATGCCAATGACGCCAGCCGCCGCGCCATGTGTCCCATACTGGCGAGGTCTGAAACACCTTGTGAGGTTGGTCCCATAAAAGAAGCAGCGGACCGACAACCGATCTGGGATCTGTCTCGGCAGTCTCCACCAGGAAGGCGAGGAATCGCGAGTCGAACACAGAATCGTCGTTGATCAAAAGCACGTATTTCGGATCGTGCTTGAGCGCGGCGCGAACGCCGGCATTGGTGCCTTCGGTGAACCAGAGGTTGCCGTCGCCCTCAACGATCTCTACAGAAGGAAACTGCTCACGGATTGCTTTGGAAGTTCCGTCGGTCGACCCGTCGTCGACGATCACGATGTGGACGTCGAGTCCGGCGTTATCGATGCGCGAAAGACTGCGGAGGCATTGAAGAGTTATTTCCCTCCGGTTATGGACAGGGGCGACTATCTCGACGCGAATGCGGTCGGAGCTCATCGCTTGGCGATGTCGGATACTTTCTCGTCGGGGCCGCACCACAGTTCGCGCAGGCGTCGTGTATTCGCGTCGTCGTCACGGCTCCTTCCGATCGGAATGTAGCGAATATGGTCATGGCCATCGAGTTCCTTTTGCAGGATGCGCCAGAAATCGAAGACCGTTACCTCGGCCCACTGGTTCTTGAATTCAGAGGCCTTCAGTTTTTTGAACGCGGGGTCAGGCGTGGTAATGAGGACGGCCTCGGCCTGCGCCAGGCACTCGTCGATCGAGCCCAGGACCACGACATTGCGACGGACCTTGTCCAGCTCCATCTCGTCGGCCATTGGGTCGAACGCGACGACGCGGACACCATGTTTTGAAAGCTGTTCGGCGATATAGACGCCCGCCGATTCTTCCGTGACGTGCGAGAACGGCTTGTAGGCAAGACCCAAAACCGCAACGGTCGCTCCTTTTCTGACCATCGGCAACACGCGGGCCGACACCTTTTCCGCGATCGCGCGGTTCATCGAATCCGTCGTCTCCGCAAGAGATGCTTCAACGCCAAGCTCACGTGCGATAAATGACAACGCTACGTTGTCACGGGGAAAACATGGCCCGCCGTAGCCGATGGCACCGGTCAAGTAAGCCCGTCCGATTCGCTTGTCCATCCCCAATGCATTGGTGACGACGTCGATATCGCCGCCGGGGATCTGCTCGCATATTTCGGCGAGCATGTTCGCAAAAGTGATCTTGGTGGTGACGAAAGTGTTGACAGATATTTTGGTGATCTCGGCGTTCTCCAAACTCATCCGGGCGCAAGGCGCATCGCCGAACATCGTTCGCCTGTAAATATCTTCTACCTGACTTCCGCAACGGTCATCGAGTTCGCCGACCAGCGTGAAATCAGGATTGAGAAAGTCGTGAATGACGCTGCCCAGCGCGATGAATTCCGGACTATAGCAGAGGCCGAAGTCCCTTCCCGCCGTTTTACCGGATTCGCGTTCGAGGACCGGAAGCAACGCCTGTCTTGTGGAGCCGGGCAGGACGGTGCTGGTGAGGACAACCGTGTGATAAGTTTTCTTTTTTGCCAATGCCCGGCCGATCTCTCTAAACGCCCACTCCGCATACTGCAGCGAGAACGCGCCGCGGTCGTCGCTCGGGGTCGGGACGATCACAAAAGAAATGTCCGAATTCAGAACGGCGTCTTCATGGCTCACCGTCGCACGCAGCCGGTCGCGGTTCTCAGCGATCATCTCGCCAAGCCCCGTCTCCTGAACGGGCGCTTTGCCCGCATTGACGAGGTCGACCGCGGTTTGACTAACGTCCACGCCGACAACCTCAAAGCCGCGACTGGCAAATGCGGCCGCCATACTTGCGCCCAATTTACCGAGCCCGATAACCGATACTCTTTCCTGCATATCTCTTACGCCACAGCGGCAGTCACGCACAGATGCCAACCAAAGCGTTTTTCCAACGCGCGAAACACTCGTGTTGGCATCATTCTAAAATACCATTCCTTCTCATATTCATAACGCACATACTTCGGTATGACATATGGAAAGATATGGTCGACAAAAATCTCGGTCGGTTTAAAGTGTGGTGCCAGAAGGTCCTGCACGGTCGCTGGCGTATACGAGTAGGTTATCGGACAGCCGGTCTGGGCCTCAGAGTGTTTGGCTATTATGGCATCTGCTTTCGAAAAACGTCCGCCCTCGCTCAGTATCATCCCAAGGACCTTCCAGGAACGGCGGTTGTAAACCATCAGCTTTAGCGTCGAAGCCTGATGGACAAAATTGTCACGGACCTGCTGAATGATCTTCTCAGGATGCGGCGAGTGGTGGATGACCCCGAACGAATAGATAAGGTCATACTTTTCAGCAGGAATGGCATCCGACAACGATTCCGCATTTGCTTCGTAGAACTTGATGCGATCCGATAGCTCAAATATCTCGGCCCTTTTTCTCGCGACCCTCAGCGACTCGGCCGACAGATCGATGGCCGTTACTGCCGCGCCCGCGCGGGCGAAATTCATAGTGTCAGTGCCAATGCCGCAGCCGATCTCAAGCACCTTCTTGCCTCGCCAAGCGTCGAAATCCGCGAATGCGGGAATGTGCGGCTCGACAAAGTACTTGCGCTGCTCGACCTGGTCGAAGTACTCTCTCGTGCCAACCTCTGCCGGCGAATGACGGATATTGCACGGCCTGGCGTTCCAGTAATCGCGAACGCGTTGGATGGGTATGTCCTGAAAGACTGTGTTCATCATCTAAACGGCGGCCGTGCCGACGGAGTCTGGTGAAGACGCAAGGCTCGCCTGCACTTGCCGCTCGATCCACGCGTATGTCGTGGCGAGGCCTTCTTCAAGAGAGATCTGCGGCTCCCAGCCAAGCACCTCGCGGAGCTTTGTATTATCGGAATTACGGCCGCGAACGCCCTGCGGGCCATCGACGTACCGTTTTTTGATCTCGACCCCGGCAATATTCGCGACGATGTCGGCAAGCTGATTGATCGAGACCATTCGGTCCTGACCGAGATTTATGGGTTCGCTATGCTCGGACTGCATCAGGCGGTAGATGCCCTCTACGCAGTCGTCGATGTAGCAGAATGAGCGCGTCTGCTCGCCATCGCCCCAGATCTCGATGATCGGATCGCCGGTCAGTTTTGCCATCGCGACCTTCCGGCACATCGCGGCGGGCGCCTTTTCGCGTCCGCCTTCCCACGTGCCGTTCTCGCCAAAGATGTTGTGGAATCTCACCGTCCGCGTCGGCAGGCCGTAGTCTTCCGTGTAGTGCATGCACAGACGTTCGGAAACGAGCTTTTCCCAGCCGTACGCGTCCTGTGGAAATGCGGGGTACGCGTCGTCTTCCTTGAGAGGCTTGACGTTCGTGTCCTCCTGGAGGTGTTCAGGATATATACACGCAGAGCTTGTGTAGAGATAGCGTTTGACACCGTTTTCGCGGGCGGCATCGAGCGTGTGTATATTGATCAGCGAGTTGTTGTGAAGGATCTCTGCATGATGACACGAGATAAAGCCCATTCCACCCATGTCGGCCGCGAGAGCGTATACCTCGTCCATCCCTTCGGTCGCCTTAAGGCAGTTTTCCCAGCGTCGAAGGTCGAGCAGCTGGAAATCGTCGGCGGTCGTCGGCTCGAATTCAGTTTCTTTAATATCGACGCCGCGGACCCAGAAGCCTTTGTCTTGCAAATAGGTCACGAGGTGGCTGCCGATAAAGCCGCCTGCCCCCGTGACCAAAACTCTCGTTTTTTCTTTCATATTCACGAACTACATCGATCGATGTTATATTGGCTCGCCGACGAAAAATAGTTTTCCCCATCCTTCCTTTGCGAGCAATGGCTTGAATTTACTTTCTAACAAAGCCCGAATTTCAGACGGCCTGCCAAGCCAATTGTAATAGGTTTGCTGCTCATAATGGGCCATTGTCGCGAAGGCGTCGAACTTGTTCGACACCATACGGACCAATTTTCTCTCACTGAGAAAATGAATAGCGTCCAAAAACGGCGTTCGCCACGGTTCTACCATGACGAATTTGCCTCCGGGGCGCAATACCCGAGCGATCTCAGAAAGCGTGCGGTCGAGGTCTTCAGGGAGCCGTTCGAGATGATGCAGACCGCCCTGAACGATGATGATGTCCCGACTGGCATCCGAGAACGGCAGTTGGCGACAATCCGCGACATGTACAACAGCTTTGCCCGAGTATTGAGCAACCAACGCAGGCGATAGGTCAACTCCTTCCAAATTCCGGAAGCCAAGCTTTTCAAGCGCCCGGATCCCGTTGCACCGCCCGCTAAATATATCGACAATTTTAGCATCGCGAGGCCAGTCCCGCTGGCCGAGACTATCAAGCCGCCGAACGAATTTGCTGATCTCCTCATCCTCCGTTTCAAAGCGTTGGTAGGCGTCTTCCCAACGCGCCTGGATCTGGTCAGGCGTGAGTGCAGATAGATCGATCAGTTCTGTCGTTCGGGTCGGCATCTTTACGCTTCCAGCCTCTCGCATACCGTTATTTGGTCGTCGTATTTGCCCACCGGGAATTCCTTCCCGTTATCGGTCCACTTGTCAAATTGCTCGACTATGGCGAAGTTATGCTTTGCCAATATATGGGCGAGTTTCTCGGTCGTCAGGTCGCTGCGCCATCCGCCGGCCTTGCCGCCCAACCGGCCGTGATGGATCACTGCTAGCGCGCCAGGTTTCATAACACGCTGAAACTCCTGAAAATATTTTTCAACCTCAGCGCCATTGATGTGGACAAAAACATCGAACGACCAAACGCTGTCGATAGAATTGTCCTCGATGTCACTTAGCCCGGAGCCATCGTTGACAAAAAACTCCACGTTGTCACAATCCGCAAACCTTTCCCGGCATATCTCGACACATTTCTGCGAAATGTCGACGCCGGTCAGATGACCTGAGATCTTTTGTAAAGGCTCGGTCCATCGTCCGCCGCCCGGACCGATCTCAAGGGTTCGGCCGCCGGGTTTTATGTTCTTGAGAAGGACCTGCCGAACGAGCGATTCTTTCCATTCGTCCGAGAGTGTCCACTCTTCGCCGGCGTGCTCCCAGTCCCAGTTGTGCCAGATCTCGGCATTAAGTCTCTGACTATTAATGCCCGGCAGGCTATGCTTGCCGCGTCGGTCGCTCATTCTCGAATAGGCCCATTCGGCGACGGAACTATTCAAATAATAAAGACCAAAGAAGAAGGTCCATAAGACACCGTTCTCGGACAGCACGATGGACATCATCCGCAGCTTCTGTCCGAGGCCAAGCTTCCTTCGATTTGTGACTATGTCCTTCACGTCCGAACCCTACTTACGCTTCATTCCGAGAATGCTGACAAAGAAACTTGAGAATATTGTTTGAAACGCCACTGCAACGATCGTCGCGCCCGGGACGACGAGCCTCATTACGCGGCCCGCGTCCAAGGGACCAAAATCGCTCGCACGCCATTCGAGCGTCGCCCAGACCAGCAGCGACAACCCAAAAACCAGCACTCCAATGGCCACTACTAACGCCTTTTCAAGGTTAATGACCTCCGCGAATCGCGTCAGCCTATGATCTTCCGGGAATAACCCTTCGGTGATCGCAAAAACTTTGGTAAAGACCGCGAACAGTACCGACTGGTATCCGCAGAGCACAGCCAAACAGCCAAACACAACGGTATGAACACCGAATGTAATATTGTGGGCGCCCGTTCGTTCGATCGTTACGCCGAACATGCCGCACAGCGCGACCGCGATGCCCAGCAGGACTAACAGAATGCCCGGATAGAGGAAAAGCCAGCGCGGGCTGTACATCAAATAAAGGCGAAGATGCCGCCAGCCGTCACGAAATGTCTTCAAGTGAGGAGCTCCGGAAACTCTGCCGTCCGGGTGCAGCGTTATCGGGATCTCATCGACTTTGAAGCCATACATGCTGGCCTTGATCGTCATCTCGGTCGCGAACTCCATGCCCGTGCATTTTTGGTCGAGCTTCAGGTAAAAGTCTTTTGTAAAGCCGCGCATACCGCAATGAACATCGTGCAGTTTTGAATTGAACCAAAGACGGCACATCCATGAGAACGCCGGATTGCCCAACCACCGATGAAGGAATGGCATCGCATTTGGCATAACACGTCCGCCGCCCGATGGCATGCGACATCCCATGACCAGGTCGTTGCCTTTTCGAAGCTCTTCGACAAACTTGGGAATCTCGAGAAAGTCGTAGCTGTCATCGGCGTCGCCCATGATCACATAGCGGCCTCGCGCCGATTCGATCCCGCCCATAAGGGCATGCCCGTAGCCCTTGTCCGGCACTTCGACGAGGCGTGCATTATTGCCAAGAGCGATCTGTTTCGAGCCATCCGTGCTGCCGTTATCGGCAACGATGACCTCACCCGAAATATTTGCGCCGTCAAGCGCCGTCCACGCCTTTCTGACGGTGGTCTCGAGCGTGTCGGCTTCGTTCAGACACGGCATAACGACCGAGACCTCGATCTCCCGGGCCGCATCGCTGTGTCCATTTGCCTTTAGTTCTTCCGTTCCCATATCTGCGGGCTTCGATTGGCGTATGGAGTTAACGCCTTTCTTAACTCGTAGTTTTCGTTCAGATACCTGTATAACGGCTTTAGTCTTTCACCCTCGCCAAGGCCCGCCATTTCGGCGTCCCAATTCCCGTCCCAGATGATAAACTTCGCCTTTTTTGTCTCGAGGCTATCGATCGCGCCGGCTACTTGCCACGAAGGGCTGTAACCCGTATTGAAGAGCTGCGTGGCCTGGGTCGGGTTTCGCAACAATAGTGGAAAGTTGACAGCGCAATTGTAAACTTCGAACACTGCATCATCGGCATCTGCATGTTCCTGAAGCCAGACATATTTTTCCAAAGCTACTGGCGAGAGAAAGGCGATCCTTCCCGTCGGCGCGTCAAGATAACGTGTCTCCCAACTCGTCTGGACCCTGATCGCGAGGGCCAGGCCGAAAAGCATCAACGCCGCGATCGCCGCCGGCACCGCGAGACCTCCCTTGGGCCGAATCCGAAACAAAAGCCATCCAAATACTATCAAAGCCGGAACCGAGATCTGATACAGCCGCGCCGCATTCGGGGCGACGGTCCCGGCCGCGAGTGCAAGGCCGACCATGCAGACCAGGAGGATGTTCTCGCGTCCCTTCGCCCCATTTTCATTCTTCCGCGAAAACCACAAATACGCGAGTGCGACGAGATAGACAAGCGGTATCATCGCGTAGTAAAAAAGCATGACGGCTGAGATCAAAGAACCCTGAGAGAAGACCGCTTTTGCAGATAACAGGTAGGCGTTGTAGTTCGCGTTCGCGTCCTGAAGATAATTGCGCGTAAAGAAGAATGTGTAATCAAAGAACCTTTCAGGCCCGGCAGCAATAACGAAAGGTGCGATCAGTGCGGTAAGTGTCAAACAAAACGAAGCCCCGAGCGTAACGAGCTTCTTTGCTGTCTCCCACGCAGTCGCGCGCCTGGCAGCGAGCTCGATCAACAGGAACAGCACGATGCCGCCTACTGCGAGTACACCTCGCTGCTGCGTAAAAAAGCTGGCGAGGCCGCACAGGACGCCCGCGACCGCGATCCGCTTATAGCTTCTTTCCACCAACAACACGTAAACCGCGAGGCAGACGAAGATCGGACTCAACACGCGATGGTTGCCGTCGATGCCAAACCAGCGAAAGCCCCAAAAAACGAACAGCGCGGGCGGCAAGTACGCGTACCACGAATCGCCGATCACCTTTCTTGCGATCGCTAAGCACAGCGCGGCCGATGCCATAGCCTGCACGATAATGACCGCGTCGACGATCCAAAACCGCAGCCCGAACACCCAGAAGAAAGCAAGGTACACCAGCTGAGTGCCCGGATAAATGAGCTGGAAGAAATCGCGATAGATCATTTCACCTTCATACATTCGCCAGGCATCGTGAAGAATGTAGAGGTGGTCTTCCTCATAGAAGATGGGTGTCGTCGGTAAACAAAATACGTGCAAATAGAAGAAAACGAAACAGATGAGCAAAAAGAAAAGACCGAATGAACTGGTCTTCCATCCAAAGATCTTGACGGTCCGATCAAGACCGATGAGCCTATTAATGTTCATCGGTGTTGGAAACGGCCTTTCGCACCACAAGGCGAGACATAGATGTACTCAACGACGCGAGCATTGTACGCCGCGATGACCGGTAATTTAGACCGAGCAGCTTATTTTCCGTCCTGGACGGATTCATCACTACTTCGATAGTAATTGTGGTGGTAATAGCTCTGGTAGTAATACTGGTCCTGTGCTTTGAGATTGACCTTATTCAGTACAACGCCAAAGATCTTGGCGCCTATCTCGTTCAGGAGATGCCGCGTGCGGCGCACCACCTGCCGCGAGCTTGTGCCCGAATTGACCACGAGAATGACGCCATCGACCATTGATGCGATGAGCACTCCGTCGGTGAACGATGCGATCGGGGGCGAGTCGACCACGATGTGGGTGAACCGCTGCTGGAGCATCCTGAGCAAAGTCGCCATTTGTTCCGAACCGATCAGTTCTGCAGGATTGGGCGGGACGGGCCCCGATGTCATCAGGTACAGCTTTGTCTTTTCGTCCTGCCGCACGACATTATCGATCTCATCGTCACTCAATTCGTTAGAGAGCAAGGTGCTGAGCCCGCCGCCGTTCTCGAGGTTAAAGATGGAATGGAGGCGCGGCCGGCGCATGTCAGCGTCAATTATCAAAACCTTGGCACCGGTTTGCGCCAAGCTGATCGCTGTATTCGTCGCGGTCGTCGTCTTGCCCTCGGATGGAAGGCTCGACGTGATCAGGAGTGCTTTGGGTGCCCGGCCCGCCGTCGATAGCAAGATGGACGTTCGCAAGTGCCGATATGCCTCGGCAAGCGAGGAACGTGGATCTGCGTGGATTAACAGTTCCGAGCTGAGATAGTCCTCGTCCTCGCCTGCTTCCGTCGAACCGACCAGCAGCAGCTTGCGCTTCTGAAGGTGATCGATCCTCGGGATAGCGGCCAGCGCAGGCAGTTGGAGATACATCTCGATCTCCTCGGTGGACCGGATGGTGTCGTCGAGATATTCAAGCACGAGGGCCAGTCCCATGCCGAAAAGTGTCGACAGGAATAGTGCCGCTAGGACGCTCATTAACCGCCTTGGCGAAACAGGCACTTCCGGTGGTATTGCCACCTCGATCACGCTGATATTATTGTCCGAGCCTTGCGCGGCGATGTCGTTTCCGCTGACCTGTTTTCGCAGGTTTTCGAGAAAGCCCTTGTTTGTGTCTATGTTCTGCCGAAGAAGGTTGATGTTGACGGCGCCCTGGTTCTGCGCCTGCGCCTCGTTATACTGCTTGTTAAAATCGGTGCGTATCTTGTCTTCCTTGTCTTTCGCCTGCAAGTACTTCGTGCGCAGATTCTCCAAAGCAACAGTTGTTGCGCGGGCCCGGAAACCTTCAATATCCTTTTGAAATCTCGCGATAGCTTCGTCGATGGCGTCTTCGTAGGTCTTTATTTGCGCATCGATCTGTTTCAGCTCGGGAGCGCCTTCATCGTACAACGCTTCCTTTTCCTTTCGCGCCGAGCGCAGGTCGCTGATCTTTCGCAATCTATCAACTCGAAGCGCGCGGACGTTGTTATCCTGTTCCGTCGTGAAACGTTGGATCGCTTCTTCGGTAAGGGCCTTGATCTTTTCAGGCGAATTACTGACGGTCATATAATTCGCCTCGGCATTCTTCCGGTCGTTTTCCGCTTCGAGCAGCTGCCTGTTCAGCCCGCTGAGGCGCTCGATGACGATCGTCTGATCACCTTCCGTTTTGATGATGCCGACACTTTGATTCAGATCTGCCAGCTTGTCCTCGTCGGCCTTAATGTCGGATTGAAGGGTCGCGATGCGCTCCTGCAAAAAGTCGTTCGTCTTGCGGCTAGTGCCCGACCGTTTCTCCTGGTTGTTGAGGGTGAACGTCTCGGCAAGCCCGTTAACGACCGACGCCGCAAGCTCGGGGCTGGAACTGTAAAACGAAATATCGATCAGGCGCGTGTCCTTGACGGTCGCACGCGATTCGCGGCGAGGTTCGATCTCGATGTTTTTCTTGATCAGATCTACATAAGGGTTCAACCGGACCGCCTCAGCGATCTCTTCGGGACTCGCAAGTCCCGGGTCCAAATTCTGATCTGACACCGCCGGCTTTTCTGGGCGCTCCCCGCTCGCTAGTCCGATAGACCTGAGGATCGAGCGGAACACCGATGAACCTGAATCGCCCTTTAGCTGCTGCATTTCCTTATTGGCGTCAAGGTTGTGTTCCTTCACGGCACGGCGCAGCAGGCTTTCGCTCGTCAGAAGTTGGAGCTGCGTATTGAAATACGACGGGTCTGGGTTCGACATTGGACGCTGCCGGTCGACGGTGACGAGGTCAGGGTTGTTTTGTTCAAGGTCTACCTGGACAACGGCCGAGGCCCGGTAAATATTTGGCTTCCGGGCCATATAGATCGCCGTGAGCGTTGTCATCAAAACGGCGATGCCGATCACGAGCCACAAGCGTTTGCGGATAGCCCGCCAATAATCGAGCAGCTGAAAACCGTCCTGAGCGGTCTCACGATATGTCGGATAACGGCCGGTCGGCGCCTGGGGATCGAACGGCTCGATCTCAACCGGGTCTGCGACAGAGGTCCTGACGATTCCACGAGGGTCTTTCATACGTTGTTACTAGAGCCTGTACGCTATGGCGGGCACGGTGGACTTTAGCGCGTCTGTAACACCATGCAATATCGCCTTGGTCGTGTCCTGCGAAACGGCAATGATATCGCCAGGCTCAAGAAAAGGATCCTTTACCTTGCCCTTGTCGATGGCGTTGAGGTCGAAAACCATTTCTTCCCGGTCTGTCGTACCGGGCTTTGTTCGCAATACGCGGATGTTGCTCCTGCTCGCAGCAGGCTTCAGTCCTTTGGCAGATACGATCGCCTGCGTCAAGGTTATTTGCTCGCGGATCTTGACCGTGCCCTGATCGTTCACATTTCCATATACATAAACGGTATCCGCGTCCTGGATCGCAACGATGTCGCCGGGCTTCATCCAGAATGACTGCTTGCCTTCCTCAACGTCTCGTATCTTGAAATTGAAGATCGCCAGTGACTCATCTGCCACCGGATCGTTAGCGTCACGGCACGTCGTCGCGCTTCCGGCGCGGGCCACGATAATGCGCGTGCCGGCCTCCTTGCTCGGGCCGCCGGCGAGAGCAAGAAGTTCGAGGAGCTGCATGCGGCGGGACAAATAGAATGTTCCCGCGCGTTCCACTGCTCCGATCACACCGATCGACTGCGATTTTTGTTCGGCAACGGTGACCTGGACCTGCGGGTCCTTTATGAAGTTCTCTTTATAGGCCGCCGCAATGTCATTGGCCAGCTCTTCCTCGGTCTTGCAGACTGCAACGATCGGGCGATCCATTCTGAAAAGCACGATGTTTCCCGTTGGACCTACGACGACTCGCTGCCCAAGCTCACCGTGCCTGAAGACGCTGATCTGCAGGACGTCCTGCAGGCCAATGCGATATCTATCGCTTTTTGCGACCTGTGGTGCCACGACGGTCTGCACGGGCGACGCCGCCGCATCCGCCTGGGCGGCCGCCAAGCATGTGCCCGCGACGATCAAAACAACAATCCACAATGTAATTCCGAGATACTTCATGACCTTAAATACATTATCGCTGCTTCAGGGAGGCGTACCGCCTTTAGCACCCTAACTTCCTTGCCTGAAAGGCGTAAGTAAAACTCAAGCAAACAAATATACTAACAAAAGCCTCAAGCTTTGAAAATAAAAGATTTTGTAAAGTTTAGCCTGGTCGGCTAAACTCTGATTCATACCTCACGATGGAAGCCGCGACGCCGATGCTTCGGCAATATCTCGAGATAAAAAAGCTGTATCCCGGAACGATCCTTTTCTTCCGGCTGGGCGACTTTTACGAGATGTTCAACGAAGACGCGATCGTCGGCTCCCGAGAGCTTGAGATCACGCTTACAGCCCGTCAAAAGGACTCGCCCAACCCCATTCCAATGTGCGGAGTTCCGTATCATGCCGCCGCGACGTACATTGCGCGGCTCGTCCGAAAAGGCTATCGAGTCGCCATCTGCGAACAGACCGAATCGCCCGGCAAAGGCGTAAAACTCGTCAAACGCGAGGTCGTCCGCGTCATCACACCGGGCACCGCGATCGATCCGCAGCTTGTTGAGGCGAAGGAAAGTGTATATCTAGCAGCAGTTTACGGAGAAGGAAACGTCTTTGGAGCGGCGTTTCTCGAAACATCGTCTGGGGAATTCTCAGCAACGCAGGTCACCGGCCCGGATGCCTTGCCGAAGCTCCGGGACGAGGTCGACGCGTTTGCCCCTCGCGAGATCCTGTATCCGGCATCCACCGAAAGTGTGATCATGCAGACTTTCGGGGCCGCGTGTCCGGCCTCGCCGACGCTTTTCGAAGGCAACGGCTCGCCCGTGAGTGCCGGTTCCGGCTCGTTTACACTCACGCCGCTCGACGACCTTTCCAGCACAGTGGGATCCGAAGCTTGGAATTCACGTGACTTGAAGTCGCGGCCGCACTGACCCTATAGTGAGTCGTATTAATTTAAATCATACCAACATGGTCAAATAAAACGAAAGGCTCAGTCGAAAGACTGGGCCTTTCGTTTTAATCTGATCGGCACGTAAGAGGTTCCAACTTTCACCATA
>JADMIO011294153.1_pt1 | contig 74401 bp, 78 predicted proteins | sample 8958161 | NCBI WGS metagenome assembly JADMIO01 (sample SAMN16585339, study PRJNA669376) | soil metagenome | isolation source: Crop rotation soil | place: USA: Cullars Rotation, Alabama | collected 2011
CGCGACAACTTGTCCACGTGGAATTCTAAGCTTAGGATCCCAATGTGCTGGAAAGTTCCCGGCAAGTTTTCGGACACGCATTTTCGTGTTCAGACGCTTGCGCTAACAGGTTGGTTTTTTGCTGGCTCACTGATTGATATTCACTATTCAAGGCTTGGAATTCCCCCATGATTTTGGCTCGTCGGGCACTCAAATCGCCTTCTTCTCCCTTTGCTTCGTGAAGGCGCGTGGTCAACTTTTGCCCCCGCTCTGTAGGGAAGCGGTCGAGCCAATTTTTTTGCAAAGGATGGAGGCGAAAAAAATCTTCCAAACTTGGAAATCCAGGTAAGAGAGGGGCTGTATTTTTGTTCATGAATCCGCGAGTGAAATTTATTTCTTTCGTAAGCACGGAAATCTCGCTCTGGGTTTGTTCTAGTTTGCGCTCATGTGCTGCCCGGCTCTCATTGAGCGCAGACATCTCGGAGGAAAGCGCCTGAAGTCGCGGCTCGAGCGCGCTTATAAGCCTGCGTGCAGTTGTAGCCGCATCACTACAGCGCGCATAACAGACGTCTAGTCCATTCCGATCGCAGCGTGGCTGATGGAAATCTCCCGGACGGTCGGGTTGTTCTCCGGGTTCGCGAGCGATGGCAATGAGAGGGAGCAAGGAGACGAGAAGTAGCATTTTAAGAAATAGATGCCGCATGGAATTTTTCCTTTCTGAGTTTTTAGAAATAGCGTTCTACCAAAGAAGCACGCTCCGGAAAGCTGCGTTCGAAAAGCGTCCAGCCCCATTCTCGCTTGGGCGGAAGAAAGGGGAGAGAGCTTCGATCCAGGCCTTGGCCGGTTCGGGGGTCGATGAGTAAAGAGAGGAAGCGCCAGCAGCGCGAACCAGCGAGTCCGGACACAATAGGATTGCAATAGGACCCAAGCAACTGCGCTGCATGAGGAAGCCCCAGTTGCACCGCCACTGAATAAGCGGTGCTTAAACTCATAGGATCGCTACTGCTCTCAGCGTCGAAGTTCACGGCACTCCAGAGTCTAGCTGCTTGAACAGGGTCGATGGGGGAATGAGTTTTAAGCCATTCATGAACGGCAAGGCTTCGTAGCCATGGCGGATCGTTCTGAAGGACAACAAACATTCCAATAAGATCTTCGATATCTAGAGTTCGCAGCACGCTCGTTTTGCGAATGCAGGCAATTGCCAGCGCACGCAATTTTTGCCCGCCCCTACGCGATATAGAACGAAGCACGTTTTCTAAGATCGCCGACTCTTCCGAACCAACCGCCCAAGCCAAAACGCATGCATTCCTGATTTCTATTCGTTTGGCTTCTGATTCCCAGCATTGTTCCGCCGATTTTGCACCGAGAGGATATCCGGTATTCGCGAGTGAAGCGGCCGCTGCTAGAACCGTTGCTTCATCATACGCCTCCGTGTGCGAAAGAATTTCTGCCCCAGCTGGAATGGCACCAGTGGAGCTCACAGCAGCTGTGAGCTTTTCTTCTTTTTTGGAGCCACAAGCTGCGAGAACGGAAATGATAGCCACTAAAATAATTCGATTCATATTTTCCCCTGCTGATAAGTATTGAATTTGATGCGTTTCACGTCGATTTCGTAGCGGCGGATTTTATCGATCAAGGTGCCTTTAGCAAGACCGGTTTCCTTGGCTGTGAGATTGATTTTTCCTTCAAAGCGCCCAAGGATTTCCTTCAAGTAGGAGCGTTCAAAATGAGATTTGGCTTGGCGGTAATCGGTGGGATAAGAGAGTAAGATGGAGTCTAAGACTGCCTCTTCATGGCCGGTGCGCACATAGGTCGGAAGACACTCGGGGGTAAGCGTTCCATCAGGGGATAGGGCCACGGCAAACTCTAAACAGTTTTTTAGCTCTCGTATGTTTCCCGGCCACGTATAGCATTTAAGCTCGTCGATAAAGGCAGGCGACATTCCGATGAAGTCTCTTCCCTGCCGCTCGGCTGCAAGCGCTGCGAAGTTTGCAGCAAGATGTGGAATTTTTTCGGGGGCTGCATTTAGGCTGGGCAATTCGATCTGAAAAGTATTGATTCGAAAGTAGAGATCTTCGCGGAATTCTCCGGCTTTTACCATTTTCTTTAGATCGCGATTTGTGGCAACGATGATGCGCACATTGAGCGTCACGTCGCGATTGGAGCCTACGGGAGAAATGGTGTGACTATTGAGGGCTTCCAGTAATTTCGTCTGCAAACGTAGTGGCAGTTCGCCAATCTCGTCGAGAAAGACCGTACCACCATTAGCAGATTCTAGCTTTCCGATCCTACGTGCGTCAGCACCTGAAAAGGCACCTTTTTCGTGGCCAAAGAGCTCGCTCTCAATAAGGTTCTCGCTCAAAGTGGCTAGGTTGATGGTTACAAATCTCATATCGCAGCGAGGGCTTGCTTGATGGATTTCTTTTGCTAAATGAGATTTTCCCGTTCCGGTTCGTCCCGTAATCAGTATGGTATGTGTGGCAGCAGCGAGTTTTCGGGTAAGTGTGTTCATGATTAAGCTCCTTGCCATTCCGGAATCCAAAAATCGATTCCGCACCATAACGGTGGGTCTATTGTTTTTTCGTCCAGAATTATTTCGAGACATTCATCAAGTTCCCAACTTTGCATTGTGCTTCTCCCCTTACATGTTTCCGTGCGGTCGTAGGGGGCCGTAGAGCAATCTATGGGCCGGAAAAGCAGGCGTGGAATTTCAATACTTTAGGTGAAAAGAAACTCGAATATTGGACACTTCGTTGTGGGGTGCACCCAACAGGCGCTAAAATCTACCAATGTCCTATTCCATTCTCGCGATCGATGATGACCCACATATTCACGCCCTATTGCAGAAAATTCTCGCGGCCGAGGGCGACGCCTATGTGCTATTTCATGCTAACAATCCCGACGAAGCGATCACTCTCGCAAAGGGCCAGTCTTTCGCGCTGGCTCTTGTGGATCTTCACTATGCAGGAAACGGCACTCACGGATTTGCTCTCTTGGATCGTCTCCGCGAGCTCGATTCGCGCTTGGAATTAATCGTGCTGAGCAGTAGCAGCCGTTTTGAAGACGTACGCGGCGCTATGCGCGCTGGCGCGGGCGACTATCTTGCTAAAGGTTTTGGGCGTGGGGAGTTATTACATGCGCTAGAGCGGGGGATTGAGCGGCGGCGCTGGAGGCGAATCGAGAGGAACGCTGCTTCCCGCGCCTCGGACGCCGCGGCGCTCAAACTCGTCGGAAATTCCCATTGCATGCAGGAACTTCGGGAAAAGATCGAAAAATTTGCTCAGTCTGATGCTCCGGTGCTGATCACCGGAGAAACTGGCACAGGAAAGGAGCTCGTCGCCGCGAATCTGCATAGGCTAGGGCGTGATCCCGCGGCGGCTTTTTGCGCTGTGAACTGTGCTGCACTTCCGGCCTCTACGATCGATTCCTTTTTCTTTGGGCATGAACGAGGAGCATTCACGGGTGCAGAAAAAGCCAAAAGCGGAGTGTTCGAGGAGGCAGAAGGCGGAACCTTATTTCTCGACGAGGTGAATAGCTTACCGTTGGATTTGCAGGGGCGCTTATTACGCGTGCTCCAAGAAAAGAAAGTTAGGCGTCTTGGCGGACAGCGCGAGCTTTCTGTGGATTTTAGGCTCGTGACAGCATGCAATCAGCCGCTGGAAGAGCTGGTGAAAAAGAGCTTATTCCGGGAGGACTTATATTTTCGCCTGGGCGTTCTTCGCTTAGACCTTGCTCCGCTTCGCGATCGGATTTCTGATCTTGAGGGTCTAATCTCGGCGCTGCTTCCGCAGCGAAAAGTAAGCGAGAGCGTTCTTCATTTATTTCGTGAGCATTCTTGGCCGGGAAATGTGCGTGAGCTTCGCAATCTTCTACAGGCCCTCGATGTGCTCGCTCCAGCCCAAGCTGAAATAACGGTGGAGCACCTTCCCGAGCATGCCTTAAGGGTTTTTTCGTTCAATAAGTCTCCTGATAGCAGCGATCTTGATGGCTTTGTGAACGAGCAGGAGAGCCGTGAGCGGGAATTTTTAGCTAGGGCCTACCGAAGCGCCCGAGGCAATGTGAGCCGCATGGCTAGAGTGCTCGGCGCGGATCGCTCGCACCTGCACCAGAAGCTGGTGAAACTGGGCATTCACGAGGCTAAGAGAACCTATTAACTGGCGCGCTTGATTGTTGCTGTGGATGTGTCTTTGGGTCTGTTCTTTGCGTAGCGCCGGGCATGAAGAGCCCCGAATGCCTTAAATGCAAGCAGGAAGGAGGAGATAGTAAGAATTTTAAACTGGCGGGAAAGTTCTATCGCCGCTCCGATTCCGTTTTCGTGCAGCGCTATCTATGCTTGTCATGTGCGAAGTCCTTTTCTACGGCAACGTTCCAGCCCTGCTATCGCCAAAAGAAGCGGCACAAGAACTTGATCCTGCGCCGGCTTCTGTGCTCGGGCATGTCCCAGCGGCGTTGCGCGAAAGTTCTTCACCTTACCCGAACCACCGTAGTCAGGAAATTCCTGTTTCTGTCGCTTGAAGCCGAGTTTTTCCTGCGCAAATTCAACTTCAGCTGCCCGCCGGCCCATACGATCGAGTTCGATGACCTCGAGACGATCGAGCACACCAAGCTCAAGCCCTTGAGCGTAACCTTGGCCGTGGAGTTTAAGACGAGGCGGATCCTGGGCGTCGAGGTTGCGCGCATGCCGGCAAAGGGCCTGATCGCAGAGAGGTCCCGGGAAAAATACGGACCTCGCATTGACGAGCGGGCGGCAGCGAGAAAGAGACTCTTCTCAAGCCTTCAGAGCGTCGTAACGCAGGCCCCGCTCATCAAGTCGGATCAAAACCCTCACTATGAGCCTGACGTAAGGCGCCATTTTCCAAAATCTATTCATCTTCGCCTTAAGGGGCGCGGGCCAAGGCAGAGTGGTTTGGGGGAGCTCAAAAAGGGAGGCTTTGACCCGCTTCACAGCCTCAATCACACCTGCGCGATGTTTAGGGCCAATATCAATCGCCTATTTCGCAAAACCTGGTGCACCACAAAGCGCAGCGATCGCCTCTACGCCCACCTCATCCTCTACGCCCAATATCACAACGAAGAGCTCATCAAGCATTCTGCACAGAGCGCGTAAAAAGAACCCCAACCATTGGTTAAAACAGCGCTTTTCCCAAACACAATCAAGTGCGCCAGTTAGGAGCGAGTAGCAGCCCAGGATTGCCAGTGGGCGCAGTCCTTTTGAGGATTTTCCACGCTCCCAGCAGGGGCAAATTCTAAAGTGGCTTTGATCTCATCTAAAGCGCAAAGCCTTAATAGATGCGTAAGGAAAAAATCCTTGTCTATATATGCTACGGGCCGAAGCGGCTCATAGTTAAGACGGAATACCTGGAGTGGCACGCCTATGGAGTGGGCTAAGCGAAAGGCCCCAAATTTCCATGGCTTTGATTCGTCTAGGCACGTGGTTCCCGAGGGAAAAAGCGCAACGCCCTTTCTTTCCTCCTCGAGAGCGGTGCGGATCGTAGCGAGCGCTGAACTTCGGGCATAGGCATCGGCGCGTTTTACGAAAATAGTTTTGAACTTCCTTGCGCCTTTGCCGAAGACGGGCCAATTCGCAAGCTCCTGCTTGGCTACGAAGGACACGTCGGGAATGCAAGCTAGCAGGAGAACGATATCAAGATAGCTTATATGATTGCCTACGAAAATCGCTGGACGTTCTGTGGTCGGAGCCCCAGTAACGGTAAGCTGAACTTTGAGTTGCTTGAGCACGGATTTGGCCCATTCTTGCTTTTCCGCTGCATTCGCTGAATGGGGGTCGCCCGCTCTAACATAGCGCTGTGCTTCGGCAATCACTCGAAAGGCGCGTGAATATCTGTTATCGCCCATGTCTATTGCTTCCGGCTGGTATCCATCGTGAAAGCTGCAGCCCATTTGGGAAAATCGGTAAGTAGACTAGCTGTGGTGGCGCCCGTAAATCCCATTTTCTGAAGCTCAGCCACTCCTTCAGCGCTATTGTTTTCCCAGCTAAGGAATAGCGGAATGCGCATAAACGATCGGTTGGCCAGAAAACGCTTGAGCAAGATTTGGTATTGATGGGCCAGAGGAAAGGATAGCACTTTGAAGTCGAGCGCAATGGCGGTGAGGTTCGGAACCTCGAGCTTGTTGAGAAGTTCATCGGGTTTATCCACGCTAATTACCTTGGTATAGCGGGAATTCATGTCTGCCTGCAATTTTTCACTGCGCGCAGGATCCCAGGAATATACCAATATCGACTTTGGCTGAATGCCTTCCAGCTCGATTTCGAGATTTAGCAGAACTTCATAGAGAGTGCGTGGGAGGAGTAGAGTTAGCTTTTCGGTGCCGAAGTTTGGAATGGTAATGCTGCAAAGGAGAACTACGTATTCTTCCCTATTGAGGAAAGATTCCACTTTGATCTTTTCATCTGGATAAACCTTCTTATCAAAGTCCATCCGAAGATGGATATTTTTGTTGGTTAGAGTGCGGAAGGCCCTATCGAGAATCCCGCTCAATTGGTTTCCTACTTCACCAAACGCATCTTGGTCGGAGGCGTCGAAGGTGCCCTGATTCACTTTTTCTACCAACGAAGCAGGAGCTAGCATCCGAAGAAGACCGCCAAGCACAAGGGCCGTTTTCATTTCAAAAAACCAATACAGTTCGCCGGTAAAAGCATTCTCAGCCAGAAGCTTTATAAGAACTGACTTTTTCTTATAAGAATTTATATAAGCTTCGATGGGCATCAAGAAAGGCTCAAAGGGAGTTACTTGAATTTTGGCTGTGCTTTCAGGGCCCAACATGAAATTCAGGGCATGCTCAATGCCATTTCGAACCTTCTCATTGAAGGTGCGGATTTTATCGTTCCCAGTAATGCGTACCGGCTTTTCCATTATTTTTTAGAGTAAGGGCCTAAAACTTTTTTAAGTTCTTCGGGAGGAAAGGGTTTGGTGATGATTCCATTCGCCCCAGCCGCAAGCATCTTTTCCTTCATCTCGGGGCTCGATTCGGTGGTGATCATGATCACAGGCAGATCCTTCATCTTCGCCTTCACTACCTTCACTAACTCGATGCCGGTGATTTCTGGCATATTTACATCAGAGAAAAGAATATCAATCCCGCCCGCGGCAAGCTTTTGCAAGGCTTCCTTCGCTCCGGAAGCTTCCACCACGGTAGCGGATTCGAAACCAGCTTGGCGTAGCGACTTAATCACAATCATGCGCATCGTAGCAGAATCATCAACAATAAGGATATTCATTTGGTTACCCCGGCTTGCAGCATTCCTGATCTTCCTAGCGGGCCTATCGGCATAGGTAATTGTAACTTAAGGTCCGATATCTTTAAACTTTCTTTCCTTTTGCTCCGAGAAGATCTGCGGAGGCAACTGTGCGCGAGAAGCCACTGAGCGCCAAAAATAAGATCTTTTTCTGGGAACGGATTGCTTTCCGTATTTCCATTGGCTTCACCTTGCCTATTCTGGTGAGCGCTTACGCCCTTTATTCTGTGTCGGGAGTGTATACGGAAGTTTCCGAAACTAAGGAAAGAATCCAGCGCACCTGGAATGGAATCCACACCACAAACAATAAAGCTTTGCTCACCCTCACCAAGATGCGCATGCACGCACTTTCTTTTCAATACGATCGATCCGCTGATCTTGCTCGGCAACTTGAGGGCGAAACTAAGGAGTTTATTATTGATATTGGCAATTCGCGCAAAAATTTAGAGACGATTGCCTCCGAGAATGGGGTGCAGCTCGAAATCCAGATCGCGAAATCTTATTCACAGCTAAGTGATTTGCACAAAGAATTTACGGTAAACGTAGAGCGGCTGATGAAAGCGGTGGAGCTACAGAACGCAACAGAGATTGTTTCCGGTCGCAAGGAAGTGGAACGGATTGCTAAAGAGTCGGAAACCCTCATCGCGCGGCTTCATGCACAAAGCGATCGTTTCGAAGCCACCCTTTCTGGGAAGATTCAGGAAGAAGAGCAGCGGTCGAGCAGAACCCTTAGTTTTTACCTGATTGCGGTATTTTTCTTTGGCATGGCCGCCGCCGCTTTCGTAACGGTGAGCATCACTGCGCCTGTGAAAACGGTGCTCGCTAGAATCAAAGATATCGCTACCGGCGATGGAGACCTAACCCGCAGAGTGTCTACCCGGTCGGGCGGCGAGATGCGTGAACTGGCGAATTGGCTCAATGTATTTTTGGATAAAACCCACGGCATTATCTCCACCATCGCCAACGCGAGCTCTACTGTGCATGGTACTACGAGCCAAGTGGGGGCATTCGCAGAGAAGGTGACGATCGCTGCCTCCGGTATCAATAAAAATATGATGGAGCAGTCGATGAATATTGATGAGTGCACCACCCGTGTGGGCAGCATCGACGACCTAATCCAAAATTCTGGAGAAAGCACCCGGCAAGCCGCTAGTCTATCCAAGATCGCCATGGATCGCGCCCTCCAGGGCGGAGCTTCCGTGCATGAGACGATTGAGGCAATGGAAAAAATTGAAGAGACGGCTCGCAAGGTGGAAGAGCTAGTGAGCTCGATCAATGAAATCGCTTCGCAAACAAACCTCTTGGCGATTAACGCCGCTATCGAGGCCACCAAAGCTGGAGAGCACGGAAAAGGTTTCGCAGTGGTAGCCGAGGAAGTTCGAAAGCTCGCTGAACGAGCGCGCAAGCTCACTGGCGAAGTAACGGGGCTTGTAGGAGAGTCTAGCGGACGTGTAAAAGCCGGAGTGGGATTGGCTCGTGCGGCTGGTGTTTCCTTGGATGGAATCATCAAAGACGTAGAAGCTGTGGTTTCCCTCATCCAGCGCATTGCATCTGCTTCCGCAAAACAAACCGAGAGCTCCACTGTGGCGCTCGAGTTTATGCAAAAAGTTTCAGAAGGAGTGCGCCGCAATCTTGTAGAAATGGAAGATGTAACCAAGGCCACTGAGCTTACGGCAATCGAAGTTTCGAAGCTTCATGCTCTTGTGGGCCAACTGAATGAAGTGGTAGGGCAGTTCCGCCTGAGTGACGATCAAGGCGCTGAACCTAGCGCCCCTACAACAAAGGTGGCTGAAGAAAATTCTGGGGCTCCAGCTCATTCTAGCGCAGGCGCAGATTTAGTGGTCAATCCGAACGTGCCCGGCGAATTAAGCTTCGAGGCCATGATGAATCCAGTTCCGCGCGGGGATCGTCCGCCGCCTCCTCCTCTTCCGCGCATCGGAAGTTCTATTCCTGGAATAGCGCCTCTTCCCCCTGGCGCTAAACCTTCGGATGAAGGAGAAGAGGATGCGGCATGAGCTCGGGATCTTCCCAAGAACTCCTCATCTTTGAAGTTGGTGGATTCAACCTCTCCGTACCGCTAGCGGTTGTGGAAGAAGTGGTGCCGGCTAATGTTATTACGTGCGTACCTAACTGCCCGCCTTTTTTGCTTGGCCTTTCGGCTGTTCGCGGCAAAGTAATGGGAGTGATCGATGCTGCTCGCCGGTATGGAATCAAGCCGGGCCCTTGCGCTTATTTTCTGGTTTGCCATATTCGCGGAAATATCACGGCCATCACCATCGACCGTGCTATAGTAGCCGGCGCTGTAAGCGTTCGTGTGCTTGAACCTGCAGAGCGCAGCTCGCTCTACGCCAAAGCTAAAATCGACGAAAAATTTCTCAAAGGTGCCTTTGAACTGTTAGAGAAGATCGACGACCAAGGCACTACTCAAAGCACCGGAACTTTTTGCATGAGCGTGGATCCCGATCTCTTCGTGAGCGCTGAGATGGCTAGCCGGGTAGGGGAGGCTGCTTAATGCCGTCTGCCGATCTCGAGCTTCTGAAAGCTTTTTATTCTGAATCAGGAGAAATTCTCGAGCGGCTCGACACTGATCTCGCGCGTATGGAGCACATGCCTAGCGATTTAGAGACAATCAATGCCGTGTTCCGTGGACTTCATACCATCAAAGGAAACTCGAGCTTTCTCTCTTTAGAAAACGTAACAAAGCTAGCGCATGCAGCTGAAACTTTGCTCGATAAGGCCAGAAATAAGCAAATCGCCGTTACCGCCGCGCTTATCGAAGTGGTGCGATCCGTTTTTGAAGATCTTAAGAGATTGATCGTAGACCAGGAAACGGACCTCGATATTTCCGCTACTGTGGCCTCGGTGCAAGGGCTGATCAGCGGGAAGGCTCCTATCAAAGGAGCGGCCCCTGTAGTTGCCGCCATTTCTAAGCCTACGCCTACAAAAATCGTTACCAATTCCTTCGTGCGCGTAGACGAAGGAAAGGTGGGAAAAATTATTTCTCTGGTGAGCGAACTCGAACTCCTACGTTATAGCCTAGAGAAGGTGCCAGAAAAAATGGATGTGCTGGGGCGCGCGGCCGCCGATCTGCGCTTCGAGGTGGATCTTCAGGTATCCAAACTCTCACGCCTCACTCGCTCATTAAGCGGAATTGTATTTGGTGTGAGGCTCGTGCCGGTGAATCAGGTATTCCAAAGATTCCCCAAAGTGGTGCAAGACCTTGCCACTAAGCTCGGCAAGCAGATCAAGCTAGAAATTATCAATGGCGAAGCGGAGCTGGATAAATCGATCGTGGAAGCGATCGCCGACCCCATGACTCACCTCATCCGCAATTCCGCAGACCATGGGATTGAGCCTCCTGCTGAGCGAGAGAAGGCTGGAAAATCTAGGATAGGCACGATTCGCTTGAATAGCTATGTGCGGGGGAACTTCGTGTTTATCGAGATCACCGATGATGGCAAGGGCATCGACGGGGATAAAATTCTTAAAGCCGCCGTGCAAAAGGGTATTGTTCCCGCAGACAAAGCCGGAGCGTTCACGGAAAGCAAGAAGCTTGGATTGATTTTCGCCCCAGGATTCTCCACCGCCGAAAAGGTAACGGACATCTCGGGCCGTGGCGTAGGCATGGACGTAGTAAAGAGCAATATCAATAAGCTCAAGGGAACGGTGCTCATTGATTCCAAAGTGGGCCGCGGTACCGTGATCCAGCTTCGTTTTCCGATGAGTGTGGTAGTGATGTTCTCCCTCTTTGTGGACGTGAATAATACTTGCTGCGCCCTGCCGGTAGAACAGGTGAACGAATCGATGGATTTTAGCCCGGGAGAGTTGCTCACGGCGCCCCCCGAAGGAGTGGCTCCGGATAAATACCTAGCTCTTTATTCTTTGCGTTCCCTTCTCTGGGGCCAGCAAGAGGTATTAGGTGGGCGCAAAACCTACCATGCTTTGAAATTTAAGGAAAAGAACGGCCAGCATATGGCGTTCATTGTGGATGATTATTCTTCCATCGAGGAAGCGATCGTGCAGTCGGTAGATTCCTATATTGCTTCACTACCGGGCATCCAGGGCGCCACGATCCGCAAAGACGGAAGTGTGGGCTTGGTGCTCAATACCGAAAATATTGTGGAGCACGCTCTCAAGGCAAAGCCCTTTGCATACGTGAAAATCAAAGAGAAAGAAGCCGCAGACGAAGCGAGCCTATCAGATTTCTTGGGATTTGCGGGGGCGGGTTAGTACTACTCTTCCTTCTTCGAAAACAAACTCGTACTATGCCCAGGGAAGGCCTTCGCCGCTGGATCGATAAATACTTTTGCAAAGTTCGCGGCGATCGCGGCCTCGCCCACACCTGTGGCGATCAGCTTTAGTTTTCCGCCATGCGTGCACACGTCGCCCACAGCAAAAATTCCTGGCACATTCGTTTCCATGCGTTCATTTACCTTCACTGCATTGCCCGCCATCTCAAGGCCCGATTCTTTCACGAAGTCGAGCTTGGCGAGATAGCCAGCGCAAACGATGATGTCGTCGAACGTTTTCACCGTAGTTTCTTTGGTGAGGTTTTGTACCAAGGTACATTTTAAGCGCCCGCCTTCGTCTTCAAACGACTGCAATTCTGTATGCGTTTTTACCTTGGCGTGCGAAAGTGCCTTTAGCAAATGGATCGTGGCCTCGTGGGCGGCGAATTTATCCGTGCGATGGATCATCGTTACGGATTTGGCGCGCACCTTGCCATGCGAATCGGGCTCGGCCAAAGCGAGGGTCCAATCGGCGGCGGAATCGCCTCCGCCAATGATGAGCACATCTTTTCCGTCGAAACGATCGAGGTTGCGCACGAAATAGTGCACGTTTTTTCCCTCGCGCTCGAGCAAGCCAGGCACTTCAAGTTTTCTCGGCTTAAAGGCACCCATGCCTAGCGCGAGCATCACAGTGCGAGAGTGGAAGGAATCGCCATTTTCGCATTGAATTTCGAGATGGCGATCTGCGCCTTCACCCATGGGCAGGATTTTGGCTACTTTGCGCCCGAGATGCAGGGCAGGCTTGGCGAATTCGGCTTGCTCCCAAAGTTGCTTCACGAGGTCTTTGGCCATCACTTTCGGGAAGCCCGGCATATCATAGATGTATTTTTCAGGATAAAGGGCGTTGAGCTGGCCGCCGATCATCTCCAGGCTGTCGAGCACATTCACCTTCAGCCCGCGCATGCCGGCGTAAAATACGCCAAAGAGACCCACCGGGCCGGCGCCCACCACCGTGAGGTCGTACAGCTGTTTGTTTGCCATGTTTTTGCTATAGCATTTTCGCCGGGCTGAGCCTAGAGTTTTGCCTCATGAAAAAGCCTCCTAGACGCAAAGCGAAATCCCCTCAGAAGCGCGGATTTTTCATCACTTTTGAGGGCGGCGAAGGCGCAGGAAAAACCACGCAGATTGCGAAGCTCGCGCATGCTTTTGAAGCAGCGGGAAAAACGGTTACGGTTACGCGTGAACCGGGCGGATCGCTCATTGCCAATCATATTCGCTCGATGATCCTCGATCCGAAAATGAAAGGCTTGGTTCCCCTGGCTGAGCTTTTTCTTTATGAGGCTAGCCGCGCTCAGCATATTTCCGACACGATTCTGCCGGCGTTGAAAAATGGCCATATAGTGATCTGTGATCGCTTCACCGATTCTTCGGTGGTTTACCAAGGCGCGGCCCGTGGTCTTGATGGCGCTCTCGTGAAGAAGCTCAACGAGCTGGCTACTGGGGGGCTTAAGCCAAGCCGCACTTTTGTTTTAGATCTAAACCCGCGCATTGGCTTGGCTCGAGTAGGCTCCCGTGGCGTGCTGGATCGCATGGAGAAAGAAGCTTTGAGTTTTCATAAAGCCGTACGTGCCGGCTACCACAAGCTTGCTAGATCCGAGAAGAAACGTATTCGTCTGATTGATGCGAGCCGTTCGCGCGACGATATCCACGCAGCGATCTTAGCAGAGCTTAAGGATTTCTTTGCATGAGCCGCAATCATGAAATCCTCGAAGGCTTGATCCGGGCCGAGCATGAAAATCGCTTGCACCACGCTTATATCTTGAGTGGACCAGCCAGCACAGCCAAAGTGGACTGCGTGGAGCGTTTTGCGGCGGAGATTTTTGCGAAACCTGGAGGAGCTAATGGGGCCCAAGTGCTCGAGCGGATCCGCCACCGCAATCACCCTGACTTTACTCGTCTAGAGAATGCCGAAGGCGATCTCGGAGTAGACGACATGCGCGAGCTTCCCCGTCTACTCGCCTTTCCGCCGCTCGAGGCTCGCAAGCGGATTGTGCTTGTGCCCAGCGCTGGTAGCATCACAGCGCAAGCAGCCAATAGCATTCTTAAGGTGCTCGAGGAACCGCCACCTCATACGATGTTTTTCCTGCTTTGCAGGGATCCTGCCGATTTGCTGCGCACGATCATGTCTCGTTGCCAGGTGCTCCGTTTCGCCCCGCTTTCCGACGAGGAAATGCTTCTTAGCCTGGGGGAGCGGGGGCCCAAGGAGAAAGAAGCTTTGCTTGGATGGAGTGAGGGCTCGCTCGAGCGGGCAGAATTATTGCTCGCGGAAGAAAATGCACTCGAGCTCCGCAAAGAAGCTTGCGAGCGCTTGCTCGAACTTTGGGAGGCTTCGCCAAAGATTCCTTCGAGCGCCGCACGTTGGGTGGAAAAAGTAGAAGGGGAAGAAAGCACTAGGGTGGTGCTGGATTCCTGGGAAACGCTGGCGCGCGATCTGGCCTTTGTGGCGATTGGCGCGAGCCGTGCCAGCTTGCGGTTTCGAGATTGCCATCCACGTTTAGCAGCTTTAGCGAAAGCGGGTGGGCCCGCGGTAGCGGATGAAATCTCGGAGCGGGCCTCGGCCATAAACCGTTTTCGTGTATACCGAGAGCTTAATGGCAATCTTCGCCTCGATTTCGCCGCTTTACTTACCGAGCTGCAGATTTTTTCGGTAGGGAAGAGCCTGGCTTCCGGCATAAAATAGCTAGATGGCCGTATTCTCCAGGACGGAGCATTTCGCGCGCTTGCAGGAAAAGGAATTTGACCTGCTCGTTATCGGCGGAGGCATCATTGGCGCAGGCATTGCCCGCGACGCCGCTATGCGCGGTTTGTCGGTGGCACTCCTAGAGGCTCGAGATTTCTGCTCCGGCACTAGCTCCAAAAGCTCAAAGATGCTCCACGGCGGAATTCGTTATTTAGAGCAATTTGAACTTTCCCTGGTATTCGAAGCAAGCCGCGAGCGGCGCTTACATAGCGATCTCTTGGCTCCCCACCTCGCTCAGCCAGTTCCCTTTCTCATCCCTGTTTATCCTTGGAGCCCCCACGGTATGCTCGCCGTGAGCGCCGGTGTTTTTCTCTACGATTCACTTGCGCTTTTCCGCAATCACGGCACGCGGATTCTCAGTCGAGAAGCCGCGATGCGCGAAGAAGGGCGCCTAGAATCTAAGGGCCTCCGCGGCGGCGTGGTTTTTCACGACGTGGTGATGGACGACGCTCGCCTCGGTTTAGAAAATATCCGCTCGGCGGCCCATCATGGAGCAGTGACCGTAAATTATTCTTTTGTGCGCGGTTTCGACAAAGACGGCACTGGCCGGCTTCGCGGAGTGTGGGTTAAAGACGCCCTCGAGCCGCATAAGCCAGATTTCCTGGTGCGCGCAAAAGTTTTTGCTAATGCTTCAGGCCCTTGGTGCGATTATATTCGCCGCTTAGCCAATCCCGAAGCGGAACCGCAGCTTCGTCCCACGAAAGGCACCCACCTCGTACTTCCCAACGATCGTTTAGGGAAAACTCATGCCTTCGTGCTTACAGCAAAGGCAGATGACCGTGTGTTTTTCTCTATTCCTTGGTTCGACCGCACCTTAGTGGGTACCACCGACACTGATTACGATCCCAATATGGACGGCTCTCTCGAAAATATTCATGCCACGCAAAATGATGTGGATTACTTACTAGAGAGTGTGAAGCGAACCTTTCCTGGCTCGAGTGTCTCTCAGAAGGACGTTCATTCCACTTTTGCTGGACTCAGGCCTCTGGTGGCAGAAGGAAGATCGAGCGATCCCTCCGCCGTTTCTCGAGAACATCGGATCTGGCAAGAAGAGAGCGGTTTGATTTCGATCGCTGGCGGGAAATACACTACCTACCGCACCATGGCGGCACAACTTGTGGATAAGGTTCTCCGTCATCTCGCGAAAAATTTTACTGGCTTTGACCTTGGAAAAAAAGCAGTGACTCAATATGAACCCATCGTGCTCGACGATGGCGGAAAGCAAGTTCGCCAATTTGCCGGCCTTCTCGAGGACTATAATAATAAGTTGGAAATGGAAACGGTACAGCACCTACAAAAGCGCTACGGCGCTCGTTGGCAGCGCGTGGCGGATCTCGCCATGCAGGATGCATCGATGCGAGAGCGCATTGTGCAGAGCGAACCAGACATTTTAGCTGAAGCTGTTTATAGCAAAGAGCATGAAATGGCGGTGAGCTTTGATGATTTTCTCCGGCGCCGAACGATGCTTGCTCTGAAAGCCCCGCTTGCGCAAAATGTGGATCGATTGCAGAAGGCTGCCGCTGTGTTTGGAGAAGAAAATCTTACGGCCGCCCAGGTTCTTCACTGGCAAGGCCTCGATCTAAAATGAAGCAAAAATTACCTACGCATTTTTTTCACGATTTGCGTGCACCATTGGCTCGGGCTCTTACCTATAGCAAACTTATTGAGGAAGCACGCCCCGAAGAAGCGGAAGAGTTGCATTTGGTTTTGCGTAAATCTCTCGAAGAGCTCGAGGCTCTCTTGCAAAAAGCAGAGGAAGAAAACGGCGAATCTTAAGGCCCTGGCAGAACGCCGCGGGTCATTTCGACCTTTGAAAGAAAAAATTTTCCGTCTCAGGATGGTAGGTCTTGAACCCCTATTCTGAAAAGGAGAAACCATGACACTCAATATTGCAAAGCTCTGCGCCTTGGTGGCGGCTGTAACCTTCACTACAGCCGTTCCCGCTATGGCAGATGAAAATTTTTCTTCCGATGAAAGTGTAATCAGCCAAGAAGAAGGTAGTTTGCTCACTGATCTCACTAACACTGATGTAAATTCAGATCTAGACGCTGCTCTCCCTGAGCCGGGACCTGGACACGGAGGCCATGGGCATGGGGGACACGGTCCTGGGCACGGTGGTCCTGGCCATGGTGGTCCTGGACGCGGCGGCCCTGGTTGGGGGCATGGTCCCGGATGGGGCGGTCCTGGATGGCGTGGACCCGGTTGGGGACGTGGCCCAGGCTGGGGCTGGGGACGTCCGCAGGCCGTGAGCTGCTATGCTCGCAACTGGCGAGGAGTTACCTTCCAAGCTATCGGTTACAACGCGCGTGCCACACAAAATGCGGCTTTACGCGCTTGCTACCAGCGTAGCGGACGTGCCTGCCGTGCGCTTGGCTGCCGCTATTAAATAAAATACTTTTATAAGTATTCAAGGCGCTGCTCCCCTGGGCAGCGCTTTTCTTTTTTGCCGCAGTGGAAAAAAGGATATTGAACTTTCCTAGCAATGGCACCTGCATTGCACAATAAGTCGTGGACCTAAACACCTTTCACTAAGGAGAACCTTATGACAAAAATTTTAAGCCTTCTGGCTCTTGTGGCAGCTTTGACCACCGTATCTGCCCCATCCTTCGCTAACGAGGATGAGTTTATGACCCCGAATGACTCGCAGGTAGAATCGAACAATCCTGACGCCGCTCGCCCCCCACGCTGGAATAATGACTGGCGTCACCGTCGTAACTTTGTTTGCTATGCCCGCAATGCCACTGGCCGTACTTTCGCTGCTTATGGAAACTTCCGTATGCCGCGTTGGTCGGTGCAGCAGCGTGCTCTGCAGGCCTGCCACCGTGGTAGTTTTTTCATTCTGCGCAATACCTGCCGCTCGATTGGCTGCCGTTAGTCGCTAGTTGAAATAGCTGAAGTATAAAAATCGCCGGTTCTTGGGAGCCGGCGATTTTTTTCTAGGAGCCACCGGTCCCAGGACTGCTCGCCGCGCCCTTTTCTTTTTTCAGCACCGAGATATGCAGTTCCGCCAATTGTTCGGGAATCACGGGGCTGGGGCATTCGCTCATTTGGCAGGTAGCCTTTTGGGTTTTCGGAAAAGCCATCACTTCGCGGATCGCATCGGTGCCTACGAGCAGCATCACCATGCGGTCCACGCCAAAAGCAATCCCGCCATGCGGAGGAGTTCCATACTGGAGGGCTTCTACAAAGAAGCCAAACTTATCAATCGTTTCTTGCTCTGAAAATCCGAGCGCGCGGAACATCGCGTTCTGCACTTCTTGGCGGAAAATCCGAATCGAGCCACCAGCCACTTCGTAGCCGTTGAGAACGAGGTCGTAGGCAGCAGCTTTTAAATTCGCTAGGTCTTCTCCCGCGAGCAGCTTTTTTTCGTCCTCAGGAGTGGGCGAAGTAAAGGGATGGTGGCAAGCGGCGAAGCGCTTAGCATCGGGATCGTACTGGAGGAGCGGGAAATCCGTGACCCAAAGGAAATTATAGAGGCTCTCATCGATCAGGCCGAGTTTCTTGCCGAGGTGAGTGCGCAGGTTGCCAAGAGCCGCGCACATTCCATCGAAAGAAGTATCGGCCACGATCAGCACAAGGTCCCCCGGCATTAGTTTCCATTCACGAATGAGAGCTTCGCGTTCCTTGTCGCTCAGGAACTTTGCGATGGGAGAATTGAAGGAATAAAGCGAGCCGTCTTTCGCGCCCTCCACCTTAATCCATGCCAGGCCTTTGGCCCCGTGGGCTTGCACCACTTTGGTGAGGTCGTCGAGGTCTTTGCGCGAGAATTGGTTATCGCCTTGGGTTTTGAGGTCAATGCGCAAGCCGCGCACAAAGCCGCCCCCGTCCACCACGTTTTTGAAAGCTTGAAACCCAGAACCTGCAAAAATTTTTGTAGCGTCTTTGATCTTGAGCTCAAAGCGCGTATCTGGTTTGTCCACGCCGTACTCGTCCATCGCCTGCTGGTAACTCATGCGCGGAAAAGGCGCCGAGATTTCCATGCTCTTCACTTCGCGGAAGAGCTGCTGCACAAGGCCTTCCACCACGCGATAGAGAACCTCACGGTTGGTGAAGCTCATCTCGATATCGATCTGCGAGAATTCCGGCTGGCGGTCGGCGCGCAGGTCTTCGTCGCGGAAACAGCGAGCTACTTGGAAGTAGCGGTCAAATCCTGCCACCATCAGAAGTTGCTTCATGATCTGCGGGCTTTGCACGAGCGCGTAGAAGGAGCCGGCGTTCACACGCGAGGGAACGAGATAGTCGCGCGCGCCCTCAGGGGTGCTCTTGAAAAGAATCGGCGTTTCAATTTCGAGAAATCCGTTATCGGAAAGATAACGCCGCACCACTTGGTAGGTTTGGTGGCGCACGATGAGATTTTTCTGCAGGGCCGGCCGGCGCAGATCGAGATAGCGGTATTTCAAGCGCAGCACTTCGCCAGCGTCAGTATTGTCGTCGATCATGAAGGGAGGGGTTTTGGCGGCTGAAAGAATGTGAAGCTCATTCACAGCAATTTCAATTTCGCCCGTAGCGATCTTGGGGTTCACCATATCGCCAGGACGGCGCCGCACTTTGCCTTTTACCGAGATCACGAACTCATTGCGCAGGCTCTCGGCGGCTTCTTTGGATTTGGCGTCGCCCGAGCTGCCCGGATCAAAAACGAGCTGGGTGATTCCATAGCGATCGCGCAGATCGATGAAGATGAGGCCGCCATGGTCGCGCCGCTTGGCCACCCAGCCGGCGAGCACTACTTCTTTGCCCTCGAGGGTGCCGCTTAGTTCACCGCAGTTATGGGTGCGGATCCAGGGGGTTTCGATTCCAGTTTCTACCGATTGCATAACTTCACCATGGCTTCAAAAAACTCTTCAGGGAGCGCAATAGAATAGGTGGTTTCTGTGCCTTTTGCCATGTCCTTGAGCTTGATTTCCTTCTTCGCCACTTCCTCGCTCCCAAGGATCGCCGTATAGGGGATTTTGCGATCATCGGCATACTTAAATTGGTTTTTTAGCTTGGCGGCGTCGGGGTAAATGTCTATCCGTAATCCGGCCTTACGCAAACCTGCGGCAAGTTCCTGCACCTGCGCACGGAGGCCTTCGTCTAGGAGCGGAAAGAAAAGCTGCGGACCTACGGCAAGCGCCCCGAGGCGATTCTGTTCCTGCAGAAGCATAAAGAGCCGCTCAAAGCCAATGCTACCACCAAAGGCGGGAGTTTCTGGCGAGCCAAATACTTCCAGCAGACGGTTATAACGGCCGCCGCCGCCGAGCGATCCCGCAAGGTCAGGGTGACGGACTTCGAAGATGGTGCCGGTATAATAATCCTGGCCACGCACCATGGTAGGATTGAACACGATTTTCGCCCCGCTCGTGAGCTTAAGAAGCGAAATGATGGCCTCAAGAGACGAAATGCTCTCCGCAGAGGCGGAAGCGAAAGATTTTAAGATATTCGTTTTTCCCTCAGCCTCTAAAACTTGCAAAAGCCCATTTGGTACTTTCCCAAATTTCTCCGTTAGTTCTTTTTCCACTCCTGCTCGTTCGATCTTGTCGAGCTTGTCGAGAGTCACAAGTGCACTAGTCCATTGCTCGGTCGAGAGAGCTTCGTCTTTAAGCGCGCTTAGTAATCGCCGGTCGTTCAAATGAACTTCCACGCCCTGCATTCCCACAACATCGAACACTTCCAAAATCGCCGCGATGCAGTCCACCTCGGCACCAATGTCTTTAGAGCCCACGATGTCTACATCGCATTGGAAAAATTCTCGGAAACGCCCTTTTTGCGGGCGATCCGCGCGCCAAACGGGGCCAATCTGAAAAACTTTGAAGGGCTTAGGTAGCTGCTCGCGAAAACGGGCGCAGTAGCGCGCGAGCGGCAGGGTGAGGTCAAAGCGGAGGCCCATGTCGGAGAGTTCTGCTTTGGCTTCAAGGGAGCGCTGGAGGTCTTCGCCGCGCTTCATCACTTTAAAAATCAATTTTTCATTGTCGCCGCCACCGCCTTTGCCCTGGAGCGTGGAAAGATTCTCGAGCATCGACATGAGGATGGGCTGAAATCCGTAAGAGCGGTAAATGCGGCTGATGGTTTCCACGAGCTCCAGGCGAGCCGCCGCTTCGGCAGGAAGAAAATCCCGGAACCCCGAGGGCGGATTGGTGGATACCTTGCTCATCCTGGTAATACTACTAGGATTCTCCATGGAGAAAAGCGTTAAAGTCCTTTACGATGAGGACAATGAAACCTGCGTTTTCCCCTCTAGCGCTCGGCCTCCTTCTGGCCGCCCTTTGCCTTGCCGCTCCTGCCCGCGCGGGCGATGAAGACGTGAAGCAGGAGGAAAAACAGGCTGCAGAGCAAAAAGCCCCTGAGGACACGGCTATTCCAAAAGAAGCCGAGGCTCCTGATCTAAGCATGGACAATGGGGAAGAACCCGCGCCCCCCACACCTACCCCAGTGGTGCAGGAATCCGCTCCGGCGGCCACTCCGGCACCCCGTAAGCGGCAGGCCAAAGCCAAGGATCTCGACGAGAACGTAGATTATTCTCGCCTCCTCAACCGCGTGAATCCCACAGACCCTTCGCGTGGCGTGCTTCCGCCCGCCCAAGGTTTCCGTGGCTATCGCAGCAATATGGTGGCGGTAGGGGCGGGCGACCGCACTCCTGGCTTTGGGGCGATCGTAGAATATAACTGGAATCGGATCGGTCTAGGCGGTTTTGCGTCGTACCTCAATACAAGCGGCCAAGACGCCAAAGCAGCTGCCTTTGGGTTTGCCGGCGCTTATGGGCTCTACCGTTGGCTGCCCTTCGATATTTCTCCTTATTTTTTGATGGGCGTGGAATTAGGCAGCCAGACGGACGAAACGCTCGGCGGATTGACGGGAGGGGGAGTGGAGGCGAGGATATATTCCGGCTGGACCGCTCTCTTGGGATGGACATTTCACAGCACAGCGCATCGCGGATTTTGGGGAGGAGCATTCGGGTGGTCGTTTTAAGATTTTTCGTAGCCGCGGTGATGGCGATCTCCCTTTGGGGTTGCACAAGCAGCACGCGCATGTTGATGACAGCCGATCTCCCTCACCATCAGACGAATTATAAAAAAATACCCGTTTATTTCCAAAATCCGCCGCGAAAATCGCGGCCGCTGGCGCTGATTTCGGTGGCCCGCGACGGAGAAAATGCTACCTGGGCGGTAGAAATCCTAAAAATGGAGGCGGCTCAGATTGGGGCGGATGCTCTAGCGAATGTGGAAGTGAATTATTCTACGGGAATATTTCCTACTTTGCGCGTGCAGGGATTGGCGGTGAAATATGCGGAATAAACTCTCCCTTCTGCCCCTGCTTTTCCTCTCAGCTTGTTCCTATTCCACGTTCTACGTTCCGGTAGAACGCCTTGTTTATCCGCCGACTACTCCTAGTGCCATCGCCGTTTCTTCTCAGAAGACATTGAAGCAGCCTCATAAAATCCTCGGCAGAGTGGCCTCGATCACATGGGGTGGGGGCGAGGCGGCTCGCGAGGCTCTTCAGCTAGAAGCTTCCAGGCTTGGAGCCAACTTAATCATCGATCTTCGTTTGGAGAAGGCGTTTGGGAAAACCTCCGCCAGCGGGATCGCCGTTCTATTGATGCCCTCAGGAATGCCCACGCAATGACGGGGATTTTTAAAAAGATGTTTGGCGGGAAAGACAAAGAGCGAGCGTTTCGCGAGCGCAGCCCGCGCGTTCGGGTTCCACTCGTAGACAATGCGGCTTTCGTGGTCGCCGGAAAATCCTATCCACTCCGTAACTTGTCGGAGACTGGGCTCGCGCTCTCTACATTGGGCGAAAACCTTCCTGACACTTTGCGCGGCGAGATCCAGGTGAGCGGCGAAAAAGTTGCTGTGGAGTTGCTCGTGGCACGCCGAAACGGCGATGATCTTGGCGCCAGATTTGGCGATGGTGCCGCGCAGGTGCGCGCACTCCTGCGCAGAATTTTTACCGACGAAATTCGTGCTTTAGAAATGACGGAAGTGGATTCCAGTAAACAGAAGGCGGTGGAGATTGGCCAGCCCCGCTGGTTTTACGCTCCTGGTAACCTTGAGCTTTTTTATGTAGAGCACGAAGGAAAAGTGATCCGCTTCGAAATGGAGTGGAATGGCAATATTCTTTCCTTTGCAGACGGACTTCTTCGTTATGGCAAAATCGACCGCGAAAACCGCGAAGAAGTGGAGCATGCCCGCTCTTCTCTGGTGAAATGGAACGATAAAGTGGATAGCGAGCATAAGCGCAAGGCCCTAAGTCTTTTGGAAAATATCCCGGGGCTCGAAGCGCAGCCTAAGCAGCAGATGCAAACGGTTCTCAAGGCCTAGAGATTCAAATTCAAAACAATCTGCGCATAAGGGCTCCACACATGGAAACCGCGTTTGGTGCCATCTGCATTGAGCGCTTCTTCACCATCGGTGCGCGTGGCATTCGATAGATCCGTGGTGGATTTATAACCGAAAGCCTCCACCGCGCGGGTGGTATACCCTGCCTCTAGTTGGAAGGAATAATTTTGCAAAAGAAAAAACTCGAATCCGATGCCGCCATTGAGCTCCGTGCCGCTGCCTTGGAGTCGCTCGGTGAGGGATTGCCCGGCTAGGGAGCCGGTAGTGTATTTTCTGGTATTTTTCAATTTCACCGTGCTTTGGCCCACTCCCACCACAATATATCCGCGGCGGTCTAAACTTTGGTTGAGAAAGGGAGCCAGCAGCACGCGAGCGCCATAGTCGAAGCTGCCGCCATCGCTACTTTCGGTAAACGCCCCTACAGAATTGCTGCCAGCGCCGTGAAGCAGGGGATAGAAATGCCATCCTATGGTTAGGCGAAAGGATATATTCACCATGTCCCAGAAGGGCTGGAAGGCGAAATAGTTACTATAGTAAGAGGCGGTGGTCTGCGAGCCGGCAGCGAAGGAGGAATGCGGGCGCTCTTCTGCGCCTCCGGCAAAGCCAACCCCAAAAGGAAAACCACTAATGAAATTTTGTTTTTTTGCTTGGGCCGGGGTCGAAAATAACGACAGCAGGATCAGGGCTGCCGTAAGCCTAACGTTTCGCCCGAACATCGATCACGATTCTCGGGGGATTCACTAAATAAAAAGATTCCACGTCCACAGGAGCCCGCGTTTTGAATTCGATGGCGGCGAGGTCGCCCTCTAGGCTTGGCGCTAAATAGGCCTGCGAGATCAAGTTCGAACGTGCCACAGATTTTCCGATGCTCGCTCCATTCACTTGCCGTTGGCTTACGCCGCGGATGCTCACGTTGATAGCGGAGGCGTGGCTATCGTGGCCCACTTGAAAATAGGGGGGAACCTTGGTTTCCCAGCCGCTGCCTTCGCCGGCGAGGTCTACCACCAGCCGCTCATAGCCGGCAGGATTTTTGGCCCAGCGCACGCCCGTGAGATTCACAGGATTGGCTAGGGCATCACCCCCGCTGATCACAGAATCGCTTACATATACGTTTCGTTTCACTTGTTCGGCCGGAATCACTTCGCTCGGGGCAAAGGCCCAAACGGAGGAGGAAGAAAACAAAAGAGCCGCCCATAACGGTAAATTCACCTTCATACTATAAAGTGTAACGTTAACGGCGTTTGCGCACAAGGGCGGGAAGAAGGCGGAATCGCCGAAATAAATCTAGCACTTGCACGCCTAAAGCTAGGGAAAGAACCAGCATCATCCCGCCCCAAAAGGGTCCCCCGCCGCCGCCGGAGAGACTGCCGCAACCCGTGCCGCGGGTAGCATCTTTGTCCTCAGCATCGCTCTGCGATTCCCGGAAGGAGGCGTTCTGCGTTGTATTGCGCACCGACACGCAGCTCGACATATCCGTAATTGCCTGCGCCCCGAAACCGCCATTCACTTCGAGCGCGATCAGATAATGTCCATCGGCATCGAGGAGGTCGTAACCGGCCGAATATTTTGAAGCGGGAATGCGCGAGGCGGCGCTGGTAACTCGGATGATATAATCACCGCTTGCCACATTGGCCGAGGCCGAAGCGTCGTAGTTTATATTCCCTCCGGGGCCAGGGTCTTGAATATTGTCCACGCTCGTAGCGCCTGCTAGCGGATTTCCAGCGCTATCGAGAATTTCAAGGCGTACATCCACAGGAGAATAGAGCGAATAGCTAAGCGCACGTACGTTCAGCTGGCCCGAAACATTATGCACCACGTAGTAGTGCGATTCGTTGGGGCGCATCGTACCCCAAGCGGCGCCGCCCGTATTCGCCATCTCACGCGCGAAGGCGATGCTATTAGGGGGGCCTCCCGGATTTCCCATCGAAGAACACGAGGGAGCCAGCGTACCTAAATCCACATTTCCATTGTTTACATTCAGCACGGAGGCCGCCCCTTGAGCGCCGCAAGCAGAATAAAAGCGACGACGAAAGAGCGAGCTGCCGCAAAATCGATGGTTTACATTTTGAAAGTAAGACGAAACCGAAGAGGCGTCCGTTCCAAAGGGCTCCATCATCACCGCGTAGTTTCCGGCGGGAAGATCGCCAATACGGAATCGGCCATCCGGCCCGGCTAAGGCACCGGCCTCCACTTTTCCCGTTTCTAGATGAATGGCGATTACGTGAGCGCCGAAAATTCCCCCTTGTGTACCGCTCACAGAGCCCGTGAGCGAAGCTCCCGTGGCGCCAGCAGGATAGATGGTGCGAATGGCGTTGGTATCGTCTCCTGAGAGGAAGTATTGCCCATTGAAGGCCGTATAAATTAGGCTACTGAGATTTACGAGGCTATGGTCGAGGCCGAGCACGTGGCCGGCTTCGTGCGTGGCTACATCGCGTAAATAAATCGCAGTTTTCCCGCCGATCGAATGGCCGGTATCGCCCTCCGTTGCCGTAAATTTGAATTGATTGTCGTTGAAGACCATATCCGCTTCGACAATTTGTCCGCTGGATACGAAATAAAGCACTTCTGTAAGCGCCACTACTCCCCACTCCATATTGCGGCCGCTACTGGCAGCAAAATAAGCGGAGTTTACGCCATTATAATCGCTATTCCTGGGATTGGTATTGGCTTGGGAATAGGAAAAGCTCACTCTCGTGTTGGGGATTTGCCACGCAGAAAATGCCGGCGACATAAGGGCGAGCACCTCGGCATCGGTGAGACCGCTGGCGTTCTGCGGATTGCCTTGCATTCCTACAGCGGGATTGGGCCAGAAGAGGGGGCGCCCCGACGACGACATCGTGCGCACATACGCTTGCGCATCGGGAACGCTTATAAGCAGAAAAAAAACCGCGATCAGCCCGGACATCTAGAGAGCTCCTAGAGGGCGGGCTTTCAGGAGGGAATTTAGCGCCGGAGGATTAGGACGAGGCCTACGAGCAAGCCGATCACCACCACCAGAGCGAAAACCCAGGACGCTGAAGATCCCGTACTGGGCTCTTCGGCGCTCGCAGGGCTTTCCTGTATGGTATTCGCCTGCGAATCAGGTTGCTTGGCCGGGAAGGTTTTGGGGGCACTGCCGGTTTCCGCAGGGCGACGCTCTAGGATTGCGCGCACTTCCTTTTCGCGGGCCCGGGAAGCTGCTTCCGAGGCGGCGTCGGCGTGTTCGTGGGCCGCAGTTCGGTTGACGAAAATATTTCTGTCCTTTTCGGTAGCTTCGTTGCGACTGATCCTCTGCAAAAGGTCCGAAAATTCTTCGGGGCTGAAAGGGGCGCCGTCTTCTCCGTTTACAGGTAAACCCAATCCGTTGACCACGATTTTCTTTCCGTTGATCGCGGTTTCCACGCGGTATTTTCCGCTCGTGAGTCCTACGATTTCCTTCACGTCTTTCTCGGGGGTGTCATGGAGCAGGATAAAGGTATCTTCGTCGCGAGCGAACTCTGCCGTTCCGGCCATATGATAACCGAAAGGGCCGATCTCTCCGCCAGGTTGGCGAATCTCCACTTCCGATCCTAGAGAATCCCCTATTTGTTGTGCAGCAATGGAGATTTTCCAATAGGTATAAGGCTTATTTACGTCAGGCGCGTATTTCACCCAAGAGTCGCCTATCACGTTTCCGCGTATCGCATACTGTGCACCTCGCACTTGATCAACGACAGGGATGGGCCCAAAAGTAGTGGCGTGGGCCGTGGACTGGAGAAAAAAAAGGCCGGCGAGAAGGCCGGCTTGTTTCAGGGCGGAACTCATTCGGCCCTCGGATCTAGTTTAAAAAAGGGAGGCGATCTATTCCATGATCGAAAGACGCTTCTTCCATGAATGCCCCCTCCACATAAAAATCGTAACGAGGAATCGTCAGTCCGTCAAAGTTTTCTTTTCGAAGAGACACGAATAAGAAAATCCCCAGGCTTTATGCGGGAAACTAAGCGTGTCCGGCTTTCAGCACGCCCTCGAGATAAGCGGCCGTGATCGAGCCCTTCGATTTCGCGATTTTTTCCGGAGTGCCTTGGGCCACGATCGTGCCGCCCGCGCCGCCGCCGCCCGGGCCAATATCGATCACCCAATCGGCCTGCGCCACGAGATCCATATTGTGCTCGATGAAGAGCACCGTATGCCCACGGTCCACGAGACGCTGAAATACTTCGACGAGCTTCTTGATGTCGTGCATGTGCAGGCCCGTCGTGGGCTCGTCGAAGATATATAAAGTTGGCAAAGTTTTGCTCTGGCTTTTTTGCTCATCTAGGGTAGCGGCGATCTTTAGGCGCTGGCATTCGCCACCTGAAAGCGAAGAAACGCTCTGGCCAAGCTGGAGGTAGCCAAGGCCCACTTCCTCGAGCAAAACGCATTTTTCCACGAGCGCCGGAGATTCTGCGAAGAGCTCTTTGGCGTCCTTCACAGTGGTGTGGAGGATCTCGTCAATATTTTTTCCGCGGAATTGCACTTCGAGCACATGCTTCTTGAAGCGCTTGCCTTCGCAGTCATCGCAAAGGAGGCGTACATCGGCCATGAAATGCATGTCTACTTCCACGAAGCCTTCGCCTTTGCAGGTGGGGCAACGGCCGCCATCCACATTGAAAGAAAAATCAGTAGGAGTGAGGTGGCGCCGGGCCGCTCCTGCTTGGCTGGCCATCAGCCGGCGGATCTCGTCGTACATCTTGATATAGGTGGCGGTATTGGAGCGCGAGCTGCGGCCGATCGGGGTTTGATCGAGTAGGCAGAGGTTGCCAATCTTTTCCCAGCCCTCTATCCCATCATTCTTTCCCACTTCGTGCGATGGAATGGGCTCGTGTAGAACCACGCGAGCCAAGGAATTAAATAGCGTATCGTGCACAAGCGTGCTTTTTCCTGAGCCCGAAACGCCGGTTACGGCCACGAGCTTGCCTAGGGGCAGATGGAAATCCACATTCTGGAGATTATGTTCGCGGGCCCCCCGCACCACAATTTCCTGGCCATTGCCAGATCTGCGCGCTCGCGGTTTAGCTAACGAAAGCTCGCCGCTTAAATAGCGCGCGGTGAGCGAATGTTTTTCTTTCAGGAAACTTGCCTTGGCTCCAGAGGCCACGATCTCGCCGCCTTCAGTGCCGGCCAGCGGCCCAACCTCTACGAGAAAATCCGCGCTTCGCATTACGCTGGTATCATGTTCCACCACCACCACGGTATTTCCATGGTCGCGCAAGGCGTGAATCACCTGAATGAGTTTATCCGTATCGGAGGGGTGAAGGCCGATCGATGGCTCATCGAGCACATACAAAGTATTGGAGAGTTTTGATCCCAGCTGCGAAGCAAGTGAGATTCTTTGATATTCGCCGCCCGAGAGAGTATTTCCTTTGCGATTGAGTTTGAGGTAACCCACACCTACTAAACAGAGAAATTCGAGGCGCTCTTCGATTTGGCGGAGCACTTCCTTGATTTTTTTTCGCTCTTGAACGGGAATCTCCATAGTGCGGAACCAATCGCAGGCTTCACGCATCGTGAGCTCAAGAACCTCCGCTACATTTTTCCCGCCCACGCGAAAGCGCAGCGGCGTTTCGGAGAGGCGCGAGCCCATGCAATCAGGGCAAGTTCTGAGGCTCTGGAAGCGGCGGATGAAAACCCGCACGTGCAGTTTATATTTCCAGGGCTTGAGCTGATCGAAATAACCGCGGATCCCCGGAAAATCCCCATCGCCTTCCCAAAGCAAGGTGCGTTGAGCAGCTTTTAAATCTTTGTAGCGGGTATAGGCAGGCACGCCACGCTTTTCCATCGCGCGTAACATTTCCTTTTCCCAGTCTTTATAAGAGGGTTTCGAGAGCGGATCTATGGCGCCATCGCGGAGCGATTTCGCGCGGTCGGGCACCACAAGCTCCTCATCGAGCTCAAGAATCTCGCCGAAGCCGCTGCAAGTTTGGCAAGCGCCGAGCGGCGAATTGCTAGAAAAAAGTGCAGCATTGGGCGGTGAATGGGGCTCGCCGCATTGGGCGCAGGAATAGCCTTGCGAGGCTTTGAGGCGGATCAGGCCATTGGCGCTGCGGACTTCGAGGCGGCCTTCGCCGATCAAGAGCGCTTGTTCGATCGAATCGAGAAGGCGCGCTCGGTCTTCACGAAGCGAATCACCGATGGCAAGCCGGTCTACGATCACGAAAGCTTCCTCGAGGTCAGGAATATAAATCTGGCCCTCGGCGGTGGAGAGATCGATCACTTCGCCTTTTACGAGCAGCCTCTGGTAACCGCGCTTAAAAAGCTCTTGGCCGGCGAAGGCGGTTCCCGCTTTAGCGGCTTTTTTGGAAGCGCGCTTTTTCTGCGCTTTGGTTTTCGCTTCTACTTCTTCCTCATTCTCGAAATTGGGCAGCTTAGCCAAAAGATAGGTGCGGGTACCATTCGGCAAAGCGAGGATACGCTCGGAGATGGAATCCGCATCGTTCATGCGAACTGTATCGAACCCGCAGTTTTTGCAGTTTTGCTGGCCGGCCGCGGAAAAAAGCAAACGGAGATAATCGTAAATCTCTGTCATTGTGGCCACGGTGGTGCGGTTATTTACGATCGAGTTGCGTTGCTCGAGCGCGATCGCGGGCGGCACGTTATGGATTGCTTCCACTTCGGGGCGGGGCATTTTCTCTAGGAATTGGCGGGCATAGGTAGACAGGCTTTCCATGTAACGGCGCGAGCCTTCCGCGTAGAGAGTATCGAAAGCGAGCGAACTTTTTCCTGAACCGGAAACACCTGTGATCACCGTCATCTTTCCTAGGGGAAGGTCGAGATGCACATTTTTTAGATTATTCTGGCGCACCCCCAGCATGCGGATTGGGGGGCGTGAATGGGAGGTTTGCATCAGGGAAGGATTCTAAACGGAGAGGCAGGCAGAAGGGAAGGTTGGTCAAGAATCCTGAGGCGGAATTGCACTGCTTCCTTCTTGGCGGTGGGATCGCAGCCCACAGAATAGATGGCGAGTCGTGTGCGACTCACGGGCTTCCAAAGAACGGAGGCCTCTCTGGGACAGGTATGGGGAAGCGAGTCTTGGCTATCCACGCGCTGTACGTCAATGAGCACTTTCGGGGAGAGCTCTTGGGCTAGGTCTACTGCCAGGAAAGAGTACGGAGCCATCTCACCACTCAGTTCAGCCGAGCCCGCTTTTAGCGTGGCATACGCCTCAATGGCAGGGATCTTAATGCCAGAAGAGTGCTTCCAAGAGAGAGGCAGGCTGCTTGCTTGCTCGGAGTGGGTAAAAATATAAGAAACAAAATTGCTGAAGATCGCATCAAAGTTCAGAGGAGTGTCAGAACGTTCGCGGAAGATCTGTTCCACGGCATTTCGGCCAGAAAGAGCCCTTTTAGTAAGAAAACCCATAGCGGTGTCAGGGGTATTGGGGAAAGAATCGAGTAAGAAAGAACTGAACAGCAGCTGGGGGCCATATTGCACATAAGAATGCGTTACCAGTGGAAATGCTTCTGTATTCCTCACAAAGCGGTCCACGTGCTCTTGGTCGCTATGGAAACCCGCGAGCAGCATAGTTCCCTCTGCCAAGGTTTCCGAGAACCAAACTTCGCGCTCCGTAGTATTTGCGCCTGAGGCAAGGAGGTGCTGCAGTTCGTGGGCCACTACTCCCGTGGTATAGGATTCTGATTTCCGAAAGCCGTTTAAATAAATGATATTGTCTTCATTTGAATGCTGCTGGAATTTTTCCCAAGCTATTTTTTCTGTGAGCTGATCGAAGACATTGAAAAAACCGTCGAACTGCGTGTCTTTGTATTGGCCAAGATCAGCAAAGAGCACGATCAAGCGTCCGTCGCTTCCTACTTTCCTCGGAATAGCGCCGAAAAGACTTTCTTCAAAGGGAATGATGCCTAGATGAGGAGAGAAGCTTTCAGGCGGCATGTTCACTTCGAGCTGGTGCTGCAAGCGGCCGATAAAGGCGGGCGAGATATCGCTGGGGTTGCCTTCCACATAAATGAGGGAACGGTTCCCTTCCGCACGGAGGGTGGCGGTGGCTCGCCGAAAAGCGGGAGGCATTACACGCAGATCCCAAACCCAAAATTCTCTTGTGGTAGGCGCGGTGGGTGGTCCGTTAGCCATCGCAATCGACAACGCGGCGAGCATGCTAAGTAAGCAAAAGAAAAAAAGTCGCCAGATTTTCAATTTAAGGCGTAGAGCGATAGTGCGCATGTTGGTTACGGAAACGTGTACAATGCGGTATTGCGAATTGTCGAGAAGAAGCGTCACGCTTCCAAAAGCAAGGGCCTTAACCCGACTATTTTTATTGGGAATTAAGGGGTCTGGCCGTCCCCGGGGGGAGAGGGCACCCGTACATGGCTCAAATACTGAGTCAGCTCGCCGATCGACTCCAGAATATCGTCGAGGGCCCGGTGCGTGCCGCGTTTTTCGTAGTGGATGCCGAAGCGGTCGTTGAAAACGATCTTGAAGCTAGAAACATCGAGCATCCGGTAATGCAAGCGCTGGGAGAGCGCCGGCATATAAGTATCGATGAACTTACGATCTTGCCCAATGGAATTGCCGGCTAGGATCACCTTTTCATTAGCTGAAAAATGGTTATCGATCACGCTAAGCAGTTCTTTTTCCACATCCATGAGCGGCGCGCCTTTGGCCACGGCAGCAGTGAGCCCCGTTTTTCCATGGGTTTCTTTGCACCAGGCATCCATGGCTTCTAAAACTTCGGGCGGCTGGTAAACCACGGCATGGTAGCTTTGCAGCGGGATGAAACCGTTATCCGTTACGATAGCGGCCACTTCCAAGATTTGGCACTTCGCTACATCGAGGCCGCTCATTTCCATGTCTAGCCAAAGGTATTTCACCTATTTCGCCTTAGCATTATCGACCATCACCTGCAGGGCCTTGCGGCGCTCCAGTTCGTGGGAAAGCTCGGCTTTGCGCTGAGTATTATCTAAATAAAATTTCTCTACGTTCTCCGCCTTTTGCCCGCTCTGCTGCACAATCTGATCGAAATGCTCGCGGAAATCAGCCTCGGTTACGGTAATCTTCTCAGCTTCCACTACTTTGGGGAGCAGGAGGGCAAGGCGTACCTCGCGCTCCGCGCGAGCTTGGAACTCTTTCACATGCTTGCGCATATAATCTTGGATAAGGGTGTCGCCAAATTGCTGCTTCTTAAGAAGCTGCATTACGTCTTGCAGGATGAATTCTAACTGGCGCTGCACTAGGCTTGGTGGAACTTCCACGGGATTGGCTTCTACGAACGCGAGCAATACTTCTTCTTGGGTTTGCTGGCGCTGCTCCGCTACGAGCTCATCCTCAAGGCTCTTCCTGATTTTCGCGCGAAGGTCCTCGGCGCTTTCTGCTTGAAAATCCTTGGCGATCTCGTCGGTGAGGGCAGGAATATTTTTCTTTTTAACTTCGTGAACCTTCACGTCGTAGACAACTTTTTTGCCCGCCACCTCGGGATTTTTATGATCTTCGGGGTAATCGATTTCAATGGATTTTGAGTCGCCGGCCTTCATTCCCACGAGGCCTTTCTGGAATTCTTCTATGGAGCCAGTGCTACCCACTTCCACCATGAAATTCTTGGCGGTGGCATCGGGAAGAGCTTTGCCATTGAGCTTGCCTTCGAAATCGATCACTGCCTGATGGCCATGCTCAATCTTAGTGCCTTCGGGAAGGTTCACGAGCTCGGCGCGTGGGTCGAGGAGATTGCGCACCACCACTTCCACGTCTTCGGCTTCGATCTTCCCGGCCTTTTTTGTTACGGGCAGGCCTTTGTATTTTTTCACTGTTACGTCGGGGATCAGATCCACCTGCGCAGTATAGTGGAGGGACTGGCCATCTTTCCAGTCGTTCAAATTAGTTTTGGTGATATGGGGATCGCCCGCCACGCGAACCTTATTTTCGGCCGCGGCTTTGCGGTAAGTTTCGCTCACCACTTGGTTGAACACATCGTGCAGAACGTCTTCGTGGTATTTTTTCTTCACGAGTTCGATCGGCACCTTGCCTTCGCGAAAGCCCGGCATCTTCACTTTTTTCTGCAGGCGCACGAACGCATCCTGCATTTTCGAGTTCATCATGCTTCCGTGTACGGAAACTTCGAACTCGCCGAGGATTGGCGTCTTCTGGGTGTATTTCACTTCGGGTACGGGGAGAAAACTCGGGGCATTGCTCATAGACCGACAGGCTTAGCACAATTCGTTTGTCTTAAAAACCCGTTTTGCTAGACTTAACCTATGAAATTCCAATGGATTGGAACCGGTTGCCAGGGCCCAGTAAGGGCCGTGGAAAAGGTCGCTAGAATCGCGATCATCACCCTGATGCTGCTCAGCAGTGGCATAGCCTTAGCGGCGGAAGACGAGGATATTCCTCCGCCCGCCGACGCAGAGGCCCCTGCTGCTAAAGCGCCTGCTATTTCGAAGGCCCCCGGCGCTGAAGCTGCTCCTCCGGTAACGGAAGACGACACCATTCCTGCGCCTAGCTTGGGGGAAGAAACCCTTCCCGAGCCCTCGGCGAATCGCGCGGAAGAAAATCCGCAAAATCAAGTGAACCAGGCGCCGGCCGAAGACGATGTTTTTTTGCCCACACCAGGCGGCAACGACAGCATCAACGATGCTCCCTTAGAGAGGCCCGCAACCCGCCTTTCCAGCAACGATGCTGAATGGCGCGTGCTGAAGGAGCGCCCAGTTTTTAGTCTTTATCTCGGTCCCTCTTTCAAGAGCTATCCCAATCCATATATCGCGGGCACCCGCTTTACGGGCATCCAGGTGGGCGGCTCGGTGCGGATGTTCGATTTGGCGCAAACGGTTTTTCTGCATCTCTATGCCGACTATAGCTGGTACAGCATCGGGAATGTGGGGCCGGATCCCGTTAACGCCTACACTCCCACCACGGCTGTAGCCCAGGTGAAAGACGAAACCGTGCATGTGGGCCCGATGATCGAGTTCGGGGTGGGCCGGCACTTCTCGCTGTTTGCCTCGTTCTTGCGTCGGCAAGCTCGCGTTTCCGCAGACCGAGTGGGCGTGGAGAATGTGGGCAGTCAAAACCTTCACCATCTCGACGGCATCGGAGAAGCTCCTACCTGGAGGCCTGGCATCGGCGCGCAGCTAGATTTCTATGTGATCCCGCACGGGAGCCTCGGCTTGCACGCGCAGCTAGAGCAGAACTTTTTTGCGATTACCTTGGCTGTGGCGATGGAGCCGGTTCCCCGCAAGAAGCTGAGCTTGAACTTCGACGAAGCACAGTAGAGATCTAAATTCAGTACTCCACGTGATCGAGAAATAATCCGTTTGCGGGAGCTGTCATCCCGCTCGCTGCACGATCTTTTTGTTCTAGGATCTCCGCTACCTTTTCCGGCGCGATCCGCCCTCGGCCTACTTCCACCACCGTTCCCACGATCGTGCGCACCATCTGCTTAAGAAACCCGGTGCCGCGCACGCGGATTTCTAAGAGCTGCGCCTCGAATTCGGGCCCCGGCATCCAGGGCAGCATTTCTCGGCTATCACCCTTGTGCACGATGAGCTCGGCTTCGAGAACTTCTCTCACTGTATCTGGCACAGGAGTGCCCCGATTCTGAAAAGAACGGAAATCATGCTTGCCCTTAAGGTGCGCCAGCGCCTTTTCCATGGCCCGAAAATCCAGAGGGTAAGTAACGAACCAGGTATAGGGCCGCAAAAAAGGCCAATGGACAGGATCTTTCCCCGTATGGGTATTGAGAATGAAATAGCGGTAAGTTTTCGCCGTGGCATCAAGCTGCGAATGAAAATCTGCACCGCAGCTCTCGAGCCGCAGGATGCGGATATCCTCGGGCAAATGGGCGTTTAAAGCGCGGATCAAAACTTCTGCCGGAAGATCGGCCTCCACGCGAAGATGGGCCACTTGCGCGCGCGCGTGCACGCCGGCATCGGTGCGGCCGCTCCCGTGGATATGCACTTTCCTCCGGCGGAGCACTTTCCTCGCGGCTTTCTCGAGCCGCTCTTGCACCGTACGTAGGCCACCCGAAGTGGCTTGCTTCTGCCAGCCGCGGTAGCGGGTTCCTTTATAGGCCACCACGAGGCGGAAATTTTTCAATTCCGCCTCCTGGCTCCGCTGCACTTTGCGTGGCTTTCGTTTCGGCTTTAGGCCTTTTTCTTTTTCCATTGCGTTTTCCAAGTGCGGTAGAGCTCCGCTGCCAGGGAGAGAATGATGTAGCCGAGCAGTAGCAGGAAGGCGATGATCTCAAACCAAGAGATCAAGGCCACGAGCAAAGCGAAGGTGAGCCCAAGCGTAGTGAACTTGCGGCGGCGGCGAAAATGGAAGTCCTTAAAGCTTGGAAATTTGAATGTGGAAACCATCAGTAATCCCACGGCGGCGGTGAGCGCGAGGAAAAAATGGCTGCGCTCCACGTTGAGCTGCAATTCTTTCGAAAAAAAGTAAGCGGTGCAGATCGTGAGCGAGGCCATGGGAATGGGCAAACCCTGGAAATAACTTTTAGGCAGCACTTCGGCCATCACATTGAAACGCGCGAGGCGAAGCGCTCCGCAGAGCCCGAAAATCACCGCCACCACAATGCCGCCTCGGCCAAAGGGTTTGAGTGCGCAAAAATACATCAGAATCGCAGGTGCGATTCCAAAGGAAACGAGGTCGCAAAGGGAATCGAATTCCACGCCGAATTTCGAGGTAGTGTTTGTAAGGCGCGCCACTCGGCCATCGAGCATATCGAAGATCGAAGCGAGGAGAATCGCCCAGGCCGCGCGCTCATATTTCCCTTCCGTGGAAGCAAGGATCGATAAAAAGCCCAAAAGGAAATTCATGGCCGTGAGCAGATTGGGAAGCGCGTATACATACATGCCGCGCTTGCGCATGCGCACTAGCTCGCGCAGCTCCTCTTTATGAGTGGAGGGGATAGGCTTTTCTTTTTCTTCCTTCATATAGGCTTTGGTAACACAGGGAAGAGATATGGTCGAGCATGCAGGGTATGGCTATTGCACGCTTTTTAAGTCAGGGAGGAATTATGGAATCTCATATACACGACGCACATTATCCTCGGGGCTGGCATTACGACCCTTCCGCGCCCAGCTGGCGCACGGAGCAGAGCATGCTAGCGTTGATCGCAACGGCTGTGGCAGCTTTCCCTGCCAACGCCGGCTTATGGACCATTCTCTTTGCCGCTGGATTCATCGCTTCCCTGATTGGCTCTGATTCTCGCTGGCATACCAATAGTGGCGCCGTATTTGTTACCGCCGCCTTTGCCTCCGTTTGTTTTCTTTGGAGCGCTTCCCTCGCGATAAGCGAAGCTCTATGGTTTGGTTCTTGGCCTTTGTCGCTGGTGATGCTCACAGGGCTTTCTTTGGCGTGGATGGGCCCTGCGCTCGCCGAAGCCACGGCAAGTTGGCAATACCTAACAGAGAGACGGAGAAAGTCTCCTGCTTGGCTCGATCTCTTTCGCGACGAGCACGATAACGTAGCGTGAACCCGTGAGTGGTGAATTTACTTTTGCTGCTGGATGATGGCGGCGCCCTTATTCTTATCCTCAATGGCTTTCTGGGTGCCGGTGAGGTCAGACGGGCTATTTTTCGGGCGGTTACCCATGTTAGGAGCTCCGCTCTTGCCTTTAGCTTTTGAAATAACGGGCGCGGTCAAAGCTTGGACATTGTCGGAGCGATGCTCGGAGGTGTTTTCCTTTATTCCGGAGGAAACTTCTGTTTTGCGAAGATCGTTGATCATTTTTTGGATGAGGTTCACGCTATTTTCCATCGCAAACTTGGCCGGAGCAAAGCAAGGCTCGGTGGCGAGGTAGTCCTCACTGCTCATTCCAAGAATATCTTCGTTATCGAGATCTTCCGGGTAAAAAATTTCGTCCAACATTGACTGCGCCGCTGCCTTGGCTGCCTCTCCTTCGGCGATCAAACGATTGAGCTCGTCGCGCACTTTTTGGTAGCTTGTATCAGAGGTATTGTAAGTCCCAGACTGCTTCTCCTTCATCTGACTCACCTGCGTGGCTAATAATTTCTGGATTTTCCTATTACCTAATTCGATGGCATTGCCGTAGGCATCCACGCAGTTCATGGCCGAATCAGCCAAAACGAAATTGTCTTCGCAGCGTTTCACCTTTTTCCCAAAATCTGCAAAAGAATGGCAGAGAGCTGCAGAAGCCTCGGGGGCGTTTCCTAAGCCGAGGAACGAGAGAGTGAGTGCGAAGCCAACTGAGCCCTTCAAACCGTTCCATTTCCGCTGCATCACTACTCCCCCTAATATTTTGGCTAACGCTTATTTTCCGTATTTACTGATTTGTGCTTTAGAGCGGGCTATCGTGCTAGCGGCCTTGCCGTCATTTCCTTTAAGAAAGCCGCATTTGTTCCAGGCAGAGAAATGATCGTCGCCCACGCCAAAATGATAGGCATCTCCCCCATAACCACCAATTCCGCATTTCCCGTCGAAATTTTTATCGCAGATTTCTTTCAGTTTTTGGCAGCCTTCTTGGGGGCTAGATGCAATTCCTTTGAGGTCGCAAACAGCCAATTCTTTTTGGTGCTGGGAATGGCAGGGAGCCGCGCATAGTCCAGGGCAGCTAGTGGCGCCTTTACAGATTTTTTTGCAGGCGGCGGCTTGTTCTTCGGGAGAGCGGTACCCGGAAGTACATTTCACTTCCTTACCGCCCGCTTCCTTGAGGGCCTTGTCCAGCATCGATACATAGTCTTTCTTACCATCGGTGCCTTGGCTGCCTTCCTGTTCTTTGCCAAGGTTACGATCATCGATCTTTCCTTCAATTTTTACCTTGTCTTCGCTTTGCACCTTAGGCCCTTTGGAAGGAGTGCTGCAGCTGGCATTTCCAGCGCCTGCGGCCAAAGAGTTTGTGGCAAATGTAAGAGCTATAGTGGTTAGCGTGAAAATCATTGCTCTATATTTTTTATTTAAAATTTGCATATGAATTGTCCTCGGCAAGATGGGTTCTAATCTCTCTATCGACCAAAGAAGAGAAACACCTTGGTGCTTCATTATAGCTATTTTCCCGGGGCGCGCAGAATCTTGCTAATAATTTCAGCGGCTTACACGATAGCGTGGCGGCGCCTACTTTCGCGTGCCCTGTATCCTTTAGGACTGCCTCCACAGCACCAGAAAACTTCGGTCAAATAAAAATTATTCACACGGCCCCGCATCCTGGTGCCGGAAAAGTCTATGAAACTCTAACATCTGCCGATCTTTCTCTATGGCGCGCGCATCGCGCTTTACTATAGATAATGGAGGATCCATGCACGCACCTCTCGTTGGCATTCTATTTCTCGCGATTTCCCTTTTTTCCCCCTCTGCTTTCGCACGTATGGACCAAGAAGAGGGTGAAGCAAGAACCGCGAAACTCACACCCGAGCAAGTGCTCGCAGGAATCTACCAGCCTTGGACCGGGCCCCTCCACGAGCTAGAAAAAAATCTCCGCGACGATCGCAACTATGTGGTGTGGATCCATGTGCCGGCCCAGCACCCGATGGACCTTCGCTCAAGCGAGATGTTCCGCCGCTGGGCTTTGGCTACGCCCGTTACCCAAATGACGATCAGCCACAATATGGTGGCTTTTCGCTGCCGCAACAAAGATGGCCAGATGGTCACTGGCGCCACGGGCATGACCGGCGCTAGCAATCTCCAGGACGCCAAAGCCCTCCTCGCGGGCTACGGCCTCTCGATTTTCTTCGCTACCTATACCGACGGGCACCTCAATCCTCAGCAAGAAGTGGGCGACTATGTAACCAAGAACCTCGAGAAGCGCGGCGCAGTGTTCGCGGGTTTTGAAGTGAGCGAGGCACAGTGCAATTCCATGCAAGGCTTTCTCTCTGATTTCGTGCACCACCCAAGCCGCCCCTTTGAGCGCTTCAGCAGCGTGCAGGATCCGGAAAAAATGCAAGGCGGGGGCTGTGTTACCTTCGCTTCCGCGCTCCTCAAAAAGGCCGGTCAGCTCGATACTGTGATCCCGAAATTTTACCGCGACCTATCGGCTGCTCGTTATCTGTTGGGTGGGAATCTCAAGCCTGTGGCCGACGTGGAGCCGCCCCGCACGCCTTGGCTCAACGGAAGGCGCCGCTCGATTTCTTTCAACTTATTCTGGAGCAATCCTTGGGACGCTGGCCCCTCTGAGCCCTATTATTTATCGGGCGACATTTCGCTCCACCAGATGGATCCAGAAAAAATGGGGTATACCCTCAAGCAATTCGCCCAAGTTTATCTCGAAAGCCAGCGCGGCACTGCGCGTTCACGCACATCGCGAAAGCTAGCTGCCTCCCCGCTTGGCCCGCGGGTAGTGGTGAGCGCGAATAATTTAGTGAACCCTCCCAACCTCGAGTTTTCCTCCACCGTAATTGATGATTCCTTCGACGACGAAATGGCGGAAATCGGCCAGGAGGCGCGCTCCTGGTTTCGCTCTAAGGTGAACGCGGGCTATCGCATTCGCATGGGCGAGGCGGTAGGGATGCCGGTTTTGCTATTAGAAAAAGACTAAGATCAATCGATCAGCGGCATCAGCTCCGCGGCGTTTACCTTGAGATTATCGAGCACGCCGCCAGGAAGAGCGTCGGGATACATAATATTCGCCGTGTCCCCCGAGTGGCCTAGTCCAATAAAATGCCCAAGCTCATGAGCAAAAACTTTGCGCATACTGGTGCGCATATTGTCGTTCGTGCAGTCTCCACTACAGAAAGATGTAGACGGATTCACCATAATCACCGCGCCTTGGATCTCGCTCTTTTGCGAAATTACAATCGTTTGGGCAGCGATATTCTGGGCATAAGACCAAGGATTCTGCAGGAAAAGAGCATTCTCAGAAATAGAGTCTCCGCTATAGGCTTGGCGGTTAGAGCTCCCTCGGTAATCAAAAAGTTTTTTGCCCGTTTTCACTTCCCAGAAATTCATCGCGCTCTGGAAATCGGCTTTGGCGTTGGGATCGTTCTCGGGCACTAGGTTGGGATCGGTGTAGATCGCCACCGGAAAAGAGTTCCACCTTGCGGGGCCTCCATCTTTCTTTTTGTCTGTTCCGCAAGCCAAAAGGGCGAAACTCAATGGGATCAGGAACACGATTGGCCATCCATGGCGCATCATAGGAAACCCCCGCTCTGAAGAGAGGGGAGCAAGGAGGGTGCCACGAGCTTTTGGCCCCGCGGCAGTAATCAACTGAGCGCTTCGTCTATGATTTCGATAAGATCGCTTAGGGCAAGGAAAGGAAAACTTTCGCTGGTGGCTTCTTGGCCCGAGTAATCTTGGCAATGGCGTCAGGGTTTTGACGTTGGAGAGGAGGGGAAAAATGAAGCTGAAGTGGGCTCTGCTCTTATGGCTGTGTTCTTTTTCTTCCGTTGCGCTTGGATCCGGCAACGAGAAAATCCGCAACTTCACGCAAGCAAAAAAACTCGCCGCTAAGATCCACGCGGAGCACCCTTTTACCATTTATTGCAATTGCCGCTATGAAGGGAAAACTATCGACCTGGAGTCTTGCGGTTACCGGCCCCACAAAGACAATCGCCGCGCCCGTAGCCTGGAGTGGGAGCATGTAGTTCCTGCCGAATCCTTTGGGCAAGCCTTTGTGGAATGGAGGGAGGGTGCGGCTTTCTGCATGCGTAAGGGCCGCCATTTCAAGGGCCGAAAATGCGCCGAGAAAAATGCGGAATTTGCCCGCATGGAAGCGGATCTCTACAATCTTTGGCCCGAAGTGGGCGAGTTAAACGGCCTAAGAAATAATTTTTCTATGGCGGCTCTGGGCGGCGCGGAAACGCATGCGCCGCGCGCGAGCTTTGGCGCTTGCAAGGCTGTGGTTTCGGGGAAAAAGTTTGAGCCCATGGATCTCGCCAAGGGAATCGTGGCCAGAACTTACCAATATATGGATGGAGCTTATCCCGGGAGAGGCATTATCTCCGATAAGAACCGCAAACTCTTTGAAGCCTGGGACAAGATGTTCCCCGTTACCGACTGGGAGTGCCAGCGCGCCGAAAAAATTCGCGCTGTACAGAAGAATGAAAATCCCATCTTGCAAGAGCGCTGCACAAAAGCGGGGAAAATGAAAAAATAAAAAAGGGGACCTATCAGGCCCCCTTTGAGAATTCCAACGGCTTCTTGTGGCTTAGTTGGCTTTCTTTTCTTGTCTGTGGGCTTTGCGGGAGGCGCGAGCAGCCTTGCGGTCAGCGCGGAGCTTTTGGCGATCGGCCTTCAGCTTTTCGCGGTCAGCCTTTACTTGAGCCCGCTCCTCATGAAGCTGGGCAGAAACGGCGCCCTTTTCTCCGGCAGCGGGAGGCGTGGCAGTATCTTCCGCAAAAGCACTCGTAGCAGCCACGAGCAAACCAGCGCAAGCCATCGATACGATCAAGTTCATCTTCTTCATATTGTCTCCTATTGGATTCAGATTTTGTTTTTTGTTTGGGCTTCTGTCTCTACAGATTGATTTCGCAAGCTCGATGCCAGCGTGTTCCTCACTAAAAAGGCAGGAGGAAGTTCTCCCTGTGTTGCATTCGGCGAAAACTGTTGCGGCTTGCCACAACAGAAAAGAAGAGGAGCTCAATCCTTGACAGCGTTAGCCGGATTTGGATTGGTGCGCTCTACGCGCCCATAGATCATCGTTTCTAGCTTTTGGTAACGGCTGTGAACAAGCTGGAAAATACTCCAGCTATTCATCGCCTGCATTTCTTTGGCGCGCTTGATTTCTTCGCTCTTGGCGATCATCGCCGCTTTTACTTCGGGGCTCACATTGAGCCCCAAACCTAAATCTCCGTCGAGCAATTCTTGTGAGCTTGGCGAGGCCGGCTTCGCGCCGCTAGCGCTGTTTAGGGCATTATCGGCGGTGGCCGGGCCCCCAGCGGCATCGGCGGCATTGCTAGAGGCGAGGATGCGCGCAGCCGCATCGTTGCCCATCGTATTGTTGGCGGCTAGGTGATCAGAGATTTTATTCAGCGTATCCATCGATACAGGATTTTTGGGAGCGTTGCTGAGCAGGTCTTTGGGATCCACGCCGCTTTTCAGCGCGTCCATAAATTTATCGCCAGGAATTCCATATTGCTTTTCGATCGCCGAAAGCCCTGCAACCACGTCTTTGCTATGGAGTTTGTCCGCGGTGATGTCTACCGTGCTGCCGTTAGAGCCATTGGAAATGTTTCCTGAGGTAGTGGGATTCGGAGTGGGGCTCGTAGAGCCCGGATAGGAGGCTGCAGGATCATTAAGGCCGCTTAGGTTGCTACCATTCTGATCGTCTTTGGCGGCCTGCTGGGCGGCGGCGAGCGCTGCCAGTAGACCCAAGAGCCCCATCGCGATCTGCATCGCTCCCATCGCCATCTGGGCCTGGTTTTGGGTGGACTGGCCTTGGCTCATATTGCTGTTGCCATTAGCGATCGAAGAGGTTCCTGCGGCACTTGAGGCAGCGCTGGCGCCGGAGGCGGCCGCATTCGCGCCCGCTATGGCGCATGCTTGGCAAGCCCACGCAGTGACCGGCATCAACTGAACAGGCAGCAATACGGTAAGTAACAGCGCCAAAGCGCGTTTGCCATAAACAATAGATGAATTGACTGGAAAGCTATGATTCCCCATACCCCACCTTAGTATTCTCTATTTTATCATTGGTTTATCGTCGAGAAACGGGCTTTTTCCGTTTAAATTAGTGAGTGTCTTTCATGGCTTAGAAAGCGCTTCCCTGTCTCCAAAGAGATACGGCTGCGATAATTTTTATTTGAGCCAGGCTTGCTAACAAGACCCGCTACAAACGGGCGAAAGCTCACACTTTTTCTTTCCTAGATTTTTCTTCAAGGCTTCACCGGCTGCTTCACGGTCTGCTCCGCTGGCCCGCGCGGTGGAAAGAGTTCCGTCCGAATCTTGCGTTACGCATTTGCAAGAGCACACGGAGGTGTCGGTTTCTTCTGCGTCTAAGGCAAAGCTTGAGGGCGGTAAGAGCAAGGCTAGGGTGATAAAAATAGCTTTCATGAGAACCTATCGGCAGCGGCTTTGGTTTTTAAGATTATAAAATTTATTAGTAATATTAATTGGTTATATCGTAATAAATTGTTGAGTTAAATGGTATTGTATCAAAAAAGCGACCATGTTAAAAACGCCCTCCCAAAACAAAATCTTTCCAGGAGTCTTAGATGAAATCTTCTCTTCCTCTCGCCCTTGCACTTGTTTCTCTTTTCGCGCAAAAAAGTTTTGCCGCTTGTGATGAAAATGCCATCGCCAAAGGCGTAGAAAAATATTCTTCCGAAAAGGCCCGCGGCTATGGAACCCGTTTCGATTCCACTAAGCTTCACGGCATTTTGCAGCCTGGGCAAAAAATGAATGTTCAGGTTTCCGTAGATGACTTCAACGTAGTGAACAAGCAATCGAGTGAAGTGCTCGTGGCTTCGCTCTATGGAAGCAACCTAATCGGCGCCAGTTTCTGGCTAGCGCAAATTGATCCGAGAACATGCTCCGTATTGACGGCAGGCGAAGTTCTCGGGGAAGGCGGAGCTGGTCTCTAAGCCGGATTTGCTGAAACATAAAAAGCTCACCGTGAAAGCGGTGGGCTTTTTTTATGCCGCGCGAGCGCAGAGTTTTTTATGACTGGATTTCTTCATCTGAAAATAAGGAAGTTGGCAAAGCAGAATTCCTGCCAACGTTCCACCGATATGAGCGCCATGTCCGATGATTCCTAGGTGCCCACTCTGTTCAGCTTGAATTCCCACTAGGTCAAAGGAAAGCCAAAGCAGAACCCACAACCAAAAGTAGCTGCTTTCCTTTGTTTCCGTTTTTGGCTTAGTGGCTAATGTAGCTGTAGTGAGTCCGCAGATTGCACCGCTCGCTCCAATGGTACCCACAGGAGAAACTATGGCCTGGCCAAAAATGCCCGCCAATCCGCTTAGGAAAAACAGCAGAAAGAATCGCTTCCATCCCAATCTGGCTTCCAGTGTATTGCCTGCAAAAAAAAGAAAAATACTATTCGTAAGTAGATGCGTAAAACCCGCGTGCGCAAAAAGCGAAAGCAAGGTGGGAATTCCGTAGATTTGCCAAGGCTCGCGAGGAAAACAGACAAATAGCTCAGAATGGCCTGTGAAATAGAATAATAACGTAGCCAGAGCTGAGGCCGAGAGCAGAGTTATCGTGGCCATTGGAAAAAAATTTTCAGGGCTAATTTCTTTGCTACCCATGTAAGGTCCCATTTGCTCCATCGTCCCGGATCTTGGAGACCTTGAACGAAAGAGGAGCCATGGAATCAATGGGATGGGGAATAAAAAAGGCTAAAGCGGCCACGGGCAAACGGCCACCTAAGCCTGAGAAGCAAATAGGCCTCCTCTCTGCTATTGGCAGTTATCGGGATCCGGACAGTATGCCTTCTCTGTTTCGCGATCTAGGATGACGAATAGCTTTTTGACGATTGCGAGAAGGTTCCGGCGAAATTGCATAAAGATCGTTACGACCACCGCTAGGATCAGCACGTATTCTGTGGTGGTTTGCCCGTCTTCTTCCTTCAGAAATTTGGAGACCATTTCTATACCCATAGTGAGCTCCTCTAGGCCCCATTTGTGAGCGCCTATTAGAACCACGCGGAGCGAAGTTTTCTTCCATTCCAAATTTAGAAATTTCTGTGCGGACTAGGGATAAGTAGTTAAAGTTCTTCAAGAAGAAATATTTTTATGAACCTCTAAGAAATCGCCCTCTCCAACGTTTTACGTATAGGGAAAGCAGTGCAGTGACGACAGGTGGAAAAAACGAGTGGTTGGATCGGCAAGTGCGCGCTTTAGAGCAGCGCCTGGTTCGCTATTGTTGCCGCTTCGCTAGCCTCCAGGTAGCAAGGGAAATTGTGCAGGAAAGTTTCGTGCGTCTCTGGAACCACGGAGAAAGTGGGCTTAAGGGGCGGGAGCGCGAATGGCTCTTTTGTGTATGCCGCAACCTCGCCATCGATCATTTACGCCGTGAAAATCGCGTGAGGCTCACAGAAGAAGAGGGAGTGGTATTACCCGCCACCGAAGAGATCATTTCCTTCCAAGAGGATATTTCTCAGCTGCAAGGGTGCATCAGCCAATTGCGTCCTGCGGAGCGGGAAGTGATCCGCCTGAAATTCCAGGAGAGCATGAGTTACCAGGAAATTTCGGCGATCACAGGGCATAGCGTTTCCTATGTGGGCGTATTGATTCATCAGGCGGTAGAAAAGTTGCGCCAATGGATGGCGGGAAAAACAGGGAAGCCAAGCAAATGAAGAGCGAAGATAAAAAAACAAAGCTAGTGGCTTTTGCGCTAGGCGAACTGAAGGGAGAGGAGGCCAAAGAGGTGGAAGCGCTTCTAACAAATGATCCCGATGCGAAAAGATACGTGGACGAGGTACGCGCCTTCTCGCACTTTGCTTCTTCCGATCTTAAAGGTGAACCATTGCCAAGCGGAAGAGGCTCTTCTCCCGTTTTCAAAGCGATCGCCAGCAGGAAGAAATCAGGCCCCACCGAAAAACAGATTTGGTTGCGGGCAGGCGCTATTGCCGTAGTGATGATTCTCTTTTTCTTGGCAGTTCCGCTTCGGAAAAAATTTTCAGGAAATGTGGCACAGATCGTCCCATCTACAGAATCCTCTGTAGAGGAATCTAGCCCCCGGCCCACGGAGAGAACTGCTAAAGAAACCGCTAGTCCGATTCAAAGCGAGCTCGATGCTTTCCTAGAGAGGAATCGGACTTGGCATTCCACAGTGGATTGCCGCGCCTCCTTGCCCGCGGCTTTGGCCGGCGACAAAATTCAGGTGGATTCAAAGCGAAAGGCGATATCAGCTACCTATCTCTTTGCCGAAAGTGGGGCGGAGCTTAGCGTGAAGGTAAGCTCGGCGCTTCAACCGCTTTTGCATGAAATGGGCGTAGTAGAAGTGGCACGCGAGGAGCCTTATACTTATTTTCGTCGTCAGCTGAGCGAGCAGGAGCTGGTACTCTATAAAGTTCCCGACAATTCGCGCTTACCGCTCTGCCTAGTGCATTTAGAGTTAGAAGGGAAATTTTCTGATGCCACGAAGACGCTCTTAGGTGCTCAGCTCGAGACCATGGCAAAAAAAATGGCCGAGAGTATAGAGATGGAGAAGCGGTGAGGATGGTCAGCGAAAAGCCGCGCCGACGCGGGACGAGGTTCGCCATTGTCCTTCTTGACTCATAGGTAACACATCATTCCGGACACATGGGTAACACTTTAACATGGTGCATAGAGGAGGAACTCTATGCCGTGGAAGGAGTGTGGGAAGGTGGACGAGAAGGTGAAGTTCGTGGCTCGGCTGATTGAGGGCGAGAAGATGGCGCCCCTTTGCCGAGAGTTTAATATTGCGCGTAAAACCGGGTATCAGATTTGGCAGCGCTACAAGCGATTTGGGCAAGAGGCCTTCGTGGAGCAAAAGCGCACTCCGTATCGATACGCCAACAAGCTGCCCGTGCAGCTTGAGATGCTCATTCTCGAACTAAAGAAAGAATTCCCTGATTGGGGAGCGCCCAAGCTCAGGGAAAAGATTCTGCGAAGGCACCCAGAAGTAAAAGTCCCGGCGATTAGTACCATTCACGCAGTACTAGATCGCCATGGATTAGTGCAAAGCTCTTTGCGCAGGCGAAGATACAAGGCCGAGGGCACGGTACTCACCGATGTAGCTGAGCCAAACGATCTGTGGTGCGCCGACTACAAGGGCGAGTTTATGCTCGGAGATAAGCGCTACTGCTATCCCCTCACCATCACCGATTATGCTTCCCGATTTCTCCTCTGTTGCGAGGCGCTCTCCTCGACAAGAGAGGATTTTGCCTTTGAAACCTTTACGAGGATCTTTAAAGAGTTTGGATTGCCAAAATCTATGCGAACCGATAACGGCATTCCCTTTGCGAGCGGTAACTCGCTTTATGGGTTAACCAAGCTCTCTGTGTGGTGGCTCAGGCTAGGGATAAATCTCGAGCGCATAAAGCCGGGACACCCCGAGCAAAATGGACGCCACGAGAGGATGCATCTCACGCTCAAAAAAAGCACCACGCGCCCGCCCGGAAATAATCTTCTCGAGCAGCAGGAGAAGTTTGATCATTTTAACTATGAGTTCAACCACGAGCGCCCTCATCAGGGCATTGATATGAAGTACCCCATCGAGCTCTACAAACCGTCCCTCCGGCCATATCTCGGTACGCCCGAACTTTTTTATCCCTTCCACGATAAAACGATCCAGGTCACTCAATGCGGAAGGATCTGCCGCGGAACCGTTAAAGTAAATCTAAGCACGGCCTTCGCAGGCCAAGAAGTGGGGATCAAAGAAGTAGAGGATGGGATCTGGGTTGTATCTTTTTTGAATTATGATCTTGGATATTTTGATGAAGTAGGTAAAAGAGTGGAGCCCGTGTCCGATCCGTTCGGCACAAAAGTGTTACCTATGTCTCCGGAATAATCTGTTACCTATGTCTCCGGAATGGACCCATTTGAACTACTACTTAACTTCTAACGCGCCCCCTCTACCTGAAGTAGCCGGACACCAAATGGCGCGCCCGGAGAGATTCGAACTCCCGACCAACTGGTTCGAAGCCAGCTACTCTATCCAACTGAGCTACGGACGCGTAAAGGAATGATCCTTTTTAGCGATGAACCCCTCGCTTGTCCAGGCGCCCTAATAAATAGGGGAATTGCGCAGGAAACAGGCCTAGTTCACGAAATCGAGTTCGATCTTCTCCACCCAAAAATCGCCCTGGAATACAAAGCGCCAGAGGCGGGCGGAATCGTCTACCGACTCATCGCCCCCAGCCAGGCCGTAGGGAGCCACTGTTCCAGCCACGGGCACGGTGCTGCAGCCGCGGCGGCCACAGAAAGAAATTTGTCCGCTGCCATAACGGCTCATCGCATACACAGTTACGTTGCGCAGGCGGTAGCCAGCATAGGCTCGAAGGTCGATGTATTGCGAAAGCTGGATCGCGGAGCCATTTTGGAAGTATTGGCGCAGGTCCAAACTTTCATGCAGATCGCTCGGTCCCGGCATGGGCTGGGGTTGTGGCTGGGGAATCGGTCGCGGAGCAGGCTGCGGTGCAGGGCCCGGTTGAGGCACAGGCCTTGGCGGCGGCGGAACGGGGCGAGGAGCTGGTGGAGGCGTTGGCGTGGGGCGGGGATTGGTGGGGCCAGGACGGATGCCATCGCCCTTAATGAATTTTACGCCCACAGCCTCCACGGTAAATGTTCCGCGAAGATGAAATTGGAAGTCCTCCGTGTTTTCCCCAATGCGGTTCGCAGAGCCGGGGAGCGTGAAGGTATAAGTGCGCGATTCGCTGCCTACGCTTTGGAAGGCAGTTACATCGGTGCCGTCCACGCTCACCGCCGCCATGCCTTTGCCGTTTTCGGATCGGCCTTTCAGCACTACATAGGAAATACTGCGCCCGCGAAACTCGGGGCCAACTCCGATGAGGGGGAGGATACTGAGAAAGTTATCGCCCTCCAAGGTTTGGTTCACGGGCCGAAGGATCACGTTGTCGTCCGCGTACACGGGAGCGTTAAAGCTAAAGGAAAGAGCGAGCAGCAGAAGCAGGCAGCGCATTGTTTTCTCCGGTGGCCAAAAGGGGAAAAGTTCGCCGACGGGAGAGCAATCGTTGTGCCACGGTAACGTGGAGAGAAAAGCCTGCAATTTCCTCCATTCAGATTTTTTCACTCAAGCAAAACCCAGGACTCTTGTGCCAAATTCGGAAAGTGCCAGGCAATCTTTGTCCAAAGCGCTTCCTGCTGAGTTAGACTGTACCTAGACAGATTCGATCATGGAGGATCGATGTTTCGCGTTTCAATGGGCTTCATAAGCTGCGCCTTGTTATTTTCTGCCTGCAGCAGCCAGCGAAAACTTTCGCAGTTTGAAACTCGGGCGCCTGCTGGAACACATAATACTGCCGCCATCTCTCCGCTCCGCGAAAAATTGATGGCCAATCACTCTCTGCCGAAAACATGTCCGGTGGAAATTCGCGAATTGCTTTCTACCTTGGTAGACGAACGTGTGAAATTTCCTCCATGTCCCGAACGATTGCAGATGGAATTTGAAACGGCGCGTAGCACGCTTCGCATGGACGAAAGTTCGGCGCTCGAAGAATTGCTCAATGGTCAGTGCCGCGTTTTGGGACGGGAAGGCAATGAAGATTCTTTGGAAGCTTTGCTTCAAGGAACAGAACCTGGATTCCTCAGCCGCGGCAAGCCAGGGGCCGTGGAACGTCCCGCCCTGGACGAAAAGGACATGAAGCTTCGCTTGGCTTTGCGAGAGGGATTGCTGGAGGTGAAAAATAGCATTTCTCCCATTGAGCAGTGGGTGCGCAGCAATGGGGATTTTGTGATCCCGGAAGAACAATTGGAATTCATCAGCCAAATCGTAAACCGCAAAAATTGCCGAATGAAAGACGAGGAAGTGGATCTTTCTTACCGCATTATCCATAGCCTCGAAGAATTGGTGAAGATCGAGAGCGAATCCGAGCCGCAAAGAGCGAGAGTTGCACGTTTCTTGAGCGGCATTCATAGTGTGATCGACCGAAAGATCCAGGAGTTTTTTCGGCCATGAATCAGAGAAATCGCGCGTTGGTTCTTACCGGCGGAGGCGCGCGCGGCGCCTACCAGGCGGGCGTTTTGAAATATATTGCGGAAAATATTCCCGGCGCGCATTTTGAAACTTTGGTGGGTTCTTCCTCGGGTGCTATTAATGTGGCGGGGCTTGCTTCTTTTGGGGGAAGCGTAAAAGAAGCGGGGCCAAGAGTGGCGGAGCTCTGGAGCCAGCTGGAGATGAACGAGGTTTTCCGCACCGACTTTTTCTCCTTAGCGGGAATTGCGCTGCGGTGGTTTTACGATGTAACCATCGGCGGATTTTTAGGCCATCCCACGGCCCATTATCTGGTAGACACCAAGCCCCTGCGCACTTTACTCGAGCGTATCTTTCGCCCTGAGGCCGTGCGTGAAGCGCTCGAGCAGGGCAAGCTGCGCACAGTGGCTGTGAGTGCCACGGAAGTTTATTCCGGAAACCTTGTTACGTTCTTGCAGACTAAATCTTATAAAGTTTGGCACCGAGCGCGCCGCCACGCGGTTTCTACAGAGCTAACCGTTGATCATATTATGGCGTCGAGCGCGATTCCTTTGCTTTTTCCGTCGATCTTAGTGGCCAATCGCCAATACGTAGATGGATGTATCCGCAGCACTTCACCGTTAGGCCCCGCCACCCGGCTTGGGGCGGAAAAGATTTTGGCTGTGGGAGTGCGCCGTTATTATATGCGCGAGACGGGGAATTTCCATGAGCGGCCGCTTTCGGAGAAAGAGCCGCAGCCTTCGGCCGCCCAGCTCGGAGCCTTGGTGCTTAACTCCCTCTTTGCTGAGGCCCTAGACGCTGATGTGGAGCATCTCGAGCGGCTTAATTCGATGCTTCCCGAGCAACGGGAGGGTTCTTTTGGGATGCGTAAGATTGATGTGCTGGTGATTCGTCCTTCGGAGGATTTAGGGGAACTCGCCACTCGCTATCAAAAGCTCGTTCCTCCCGTGGTTCGTTTCCTGCTCCGCGGGCTTGGATCGGAAGAGGGGAATTCGAGCGATATTTTGAGTTACCTTTTGTTTGTGCCTGAGTTTTTGCAGAAGTTAGTGGAACTTGGCTATAACGACGCGCGCGCCGAGCACGATCGCTTAGAGCGATTCCTTCTCGATTAAAACCGGTCCCCTTGGCTGTTGATTTGTGTGTAGTGGAGAGCTGAAATTCGTAGGTGGTAAATTTTTTAGCTTAAATGCTCGTTGTGATAGTGGGCGTAGACCATTAAGTGGGCACGCAGATGATCGGCTCGCTTGGTGGTGCACCAGGTTTTGCGAAAGAGGCGATTGACGTTAGCGCGCAACATCGCGCACGTGTGGTTGAGGCTAAAGAGAGGATCAAAGCGAATCTTTTTAAGTTCGCCTTGACCACCAAGTGATCCTCGTTTTCCCTCAAAGCGGCAATGTTTAGAGCGCGGGAAGAACTTAGCTACGTCGGAGGGATAGTGGGGATTATTGTCGGATTTGATAATAGCGTCTTGGCGGACAAGGTCCTGAATACCAGTAAATAAGGCTGCCCTCGCCGCCTTCCTTCGATCAGACCGATAGCCGTATTTACGGGCTTTTTCTACAAGAAGGCCCTTGGTGGGCATTGCGGAGACTTCTAGTCCAAGAATCCTTCGCGTGCCGCTCTCCACAGCAAGAGTGATGGAGAGGGGTTTGCATTTGGTGTGCTCAAATGTTTCAAGGTCATCAAACTCCACAACTTCCGCTTTGGGTTTCAATCGATTCTCCACTTTTAGAAGGTATTCGGCCTCAAAGCCAAGGGCTAGGAGTTTGCGAGCCACTGTTTTGCGGTTTAAGTGAAGCGTTCTTGCGGCTCGTCGCAGGGAGCCTCCGCTCGCCAAGTGCAGTTTAAGAGCATGATTTTTAGCCCTCTTTTTTTGGCGAAACCAGGCGTGAAACGTGGCTCTTGAGCAAGTGACCTTGCAGCCCCTGCAGCGATAGCGCTGGATCCACCTTGCATCGCTGGTTCGATAAAAGAACCCAAAGCGCACAAAAGTTGTACCGAAACCTTCTGGATCTGGGCAATGGGGGCAGTAAGAGGGCATGCAATGGTAGGAATTGCAAAGCGCTGGCCAAGCCAGAGAGGAGAAAATCGAAATCCATCAACACCCAAAGGGGCCGGTTTTTTCTCGATTAGCCCTCGGGCAAATTGCCGCTGCTTCGGCATTTTCTTCTTTTTTCGCGCTGAATCGGAAATACTCGCTTATGGAAATTTTTCTGGTGCGGCATGGAATCGCGGAAGAACCTTCCGACGCTCAGGCGGAGGGGCGCGTGGATTCTCAGCGCCGTTTAACAGAAGAAGGCCGCGAAAAAACGGCGAGAATGGCGAAGGCCTTTCATAAACGCGTGAGCTGGCTCGACGTGATTTTCCATAGCCCGTATGCCCGTGCCGTGGAGACGGCGAACATTTTTGCCGAAGAATTTCCCGAGGCTCGCATGGAAGAAGCCAAAGGCCTTACTCCTCACGACTCCGCCAAGGGCGCTCTGCATTTAATGAATGGCTTAGGCAAAGAAGAGCATATGATGATCGTGGGGCATGAGCCGCACCTTTCTACGCTCGCCAGCTTTTTGCTTACGGGAAAAGAAAATCCTATCCTCGAATTCAAGCGAGCCGGAGTGGCCGGGCTCGATTGCGACAGCGCCGGCCGATACTGCCGCTTAATGTTTTTATTAAGCCCGAAGTGGTTATAAAAGTTCTCTAGCTTAACGTTGTCAGCTGCATCCCATCGAGTTCCCGCAGTTTAGGCAGCGGTAACATGCTCCGTTGCGAACCGTGGTATGCCCGCAGGTGGAGCAGGCGGGAGCATCCCCCATGAGGTTTGCATAGAGCTGGTCGGGGGCTTCATTCTCTTGCATTTCGTCCCGCTCGATTTTCTCGAACTTCACTTCTGAAGGTGGTGCTTCTAATCCTGGTAATGTGGGCTGCGGAACTCGTTCTTGCTTCACGGGCTTCACGTGCACAAAATCTGTGCGGCCTAGATACTCCATACCAAGGAGACGAAACACAAAGTCCACCACCGAGGTGGCGCTTTTGATATTCTCGTGCTCCACCATGCCGTTCGGTTCAAAGCGCGTGAAGGTGAACGTTTCCACGAACTCCTCGAGCGGCACTCCGTACTGGAGGCCCTTGGAGATTGCGATCGCAAGGCAGCTCAGCATCGAGCGGAAGGCGGCGCCCTCTTTGTGCATATCGATAAAGATTTCGCCCAGGCGGCCATCGGCGTATTCGCCGGTGCGCACGTATACTTTTTGCCCGCCCACTTTGGCCTCTACCGTGAAGCCCACGCGCTTTTTGGGAAGAGGGCGGCGCTTCATTTTGGGGATCATCCGCAGTTCTTCGGCACGGGCCAAAGCTTTGGTGATGATGCGCTCTAAGTCTTCAGGCTTGATCTTCGAGATATCGGCTTCGGCTAAGCTGCGCGGTTCTTCTTTGGCCTTCGAAGAAGAAGAAAGCGGCTGGCTGTTTTTCGAGCCATCGCGATAAACTGCGATCGCTTTTAGCCCAAGCTTCCAGCCTTCCATATAGATGCGCTGGATATCTTCTTCTGTGGCTTCGTTCGGCACGTTCACAGTTTTCGAGATCGCACCCGAGAGGAAGGGCTGAGCGGCTGCCATCATTTTGATATGGCTCATCGGCGAGAGGAAGCGCTGGCCTTTGCGTCCGCATTTATTGGCACAGTCAAAAACAGGGAGGTGCTCAGGCTTTAAAATCGGGCAACCTTCTACTGTCATGCGTCCACAGATCACTTCGTTGGCTTCTTCGATCTGTACTTCAGAGAAACCTAAGGTGCGCAAAAGATGAAAGGAAGGGCTTGCGATCTGTTCTGGCGTGAGCCCAAGCTTCTTTAAAGTGTCTTCGCTTACATTGTATCTATTAAAAGCATGCGCGAGTTCGAAAGTGCCATGCAAGGCGGATTCAATCCGCTTCACATCGCTTTCGCCCAAACCTTTGCTAAGCAAGCTTAGGCGGTTGATATGTGGCGCGCCCTCGAGAGAAAGAGTGCCTACTACGTATTTCACGATGTCTTGGATCTCGCGGCCGGAATAGCCGAGCCGCTTTAAGGCCGAAGGCACACTTTGGTTCACGATCTTGAAATACCCGCCGCCCGCCAATTTCTTAAATTTCACCAGCCCAAAATCGGGCTCGATGCCGGTGGTATCGCAATCCATGAGCAGGCCGATGGTGCCCGTGGGCGCAAGCACAGTGGCTTGGGCGTTGCGGTAGCCGTGTTTTTTCCCCAAAGTTAGCGCGCGCGTGAGGCATTCCTTGGCGGCCGAGCGTAGATAATCAGGGCAGGCGTCTGGGATTGCTTCGGCGGCGTCCTTATGCATCTGCATTACTTTGAGCATGGCTTCTTTATTCTTGGCATAGCCCGCGAACGCGCCTTTTACCGACGCGATTTCGGCGCTGGTGGAATAGCCTTCGCCATGCATGATCGCCGTGATCGCTCCACACCAGGCACGTCCAGCGTCGGAATCATAAGGAATGCCATTCACCATCAGCAATGTGCCAAGGTTCGCGTAGCCCAAGCCCAGCGGGCGATAGTCATAAGAATTCTTTGCGATCTTAGCTGTGGGATAGGAGGAAAGGCTCACCAGAATTTCTTGGGCGAGGAAAAAAGTTTTGCAAGCGTGGCGGAAGCCTTCTATATCGAAGCTGCCGTCGTCTTTGAGGTATTTCATCAAGTTGATGGAGGCAAGATTGCAGGCGGAATCGTCGAGAAACATATATTCCGAGCAAGGGTTAGAGCCGTGGATCTTGTCAGTAGCAGGGCAAGTATGCCAGCGGTTAATCGTGGTATCAAACTGCACGCCGGGATCCGCGCAGCTCCAGGCCGCGTGTGAAATCTGCTTAAAGAGGTCGCGGGCTTTCAACGTTTTTTGCACTTGGCCTGTGGTGCGAAGGCGAGTTTCCCAAGTTTTATCCTCGATCACGCGCTCCATGAATTCATCGGGGATGCGAACCGAGTTATTGGAGTTTTGCCCGGCCACGGTGCGATAGGCCTCTCCATTAAAATCAGAGGAATATCCGGCTTCAATGAGGGCCGCTACTTTCTTTTCTTCTTTTACTTTCCAGTTCACGAATTCTTCAATTTCGGGATGGTCAATATCGAGGGAAACCATCTTCGCCGCGCGCCGAGTGGTGCCGCCGCTTTTGGTGGCGCCGGCGCCGCGGTCGAGCACTTCGAGGAAGCTCATGAGGCCCGAAGAGAGCCCGCCGCCGCCCAGTTTTTCCATGGCGCCGCGGATCTTGGAGAAGTTGGAACCAGTGCCGGAGCCAAACTTAAAGATGCGCGCCTCATTTTTAGCGAGCTCAAAGATGCTCATGAGGTCGTCGTCTACGCTTTGGATGAAACAAGCGGAAGCTTGGGGATGAGAATAGGAATCGGGGGTTTCCTCGGTCTTTCCCGTTTTCTCATTGTAAAAGAAGTTTCCTCCGCTCCCCAGAATGCCATAGCGATGGTAAAGGCCTACGTTGAACCAAACGGGGGAGTTGAAGGCCCCCCGTTGGGTGACCATCATATAGGAGAGCTCGGCTTCAAAGGCTTCAGCGTCGCTAGACTCAGCAAAGTAGCCCTGCTTCTCGCCGTGCTCGCGGATGGTGTGGGCGATTCGATAGACGAGTTGCTTTACGCTATTTTCGTTGCCCGTTCCAGGAACCCCCGCCTTGCGGAAATATTTCGAGATCGCGATATCACAAGCAAGTTGCGACCAATCGCGGGGCACTTCGGCATTTTTGGTTTCAAAAACCACGGAGCCGTCGGAATTGAAAATCTTGCTCGAGCGCGGTTGGTAATTTATTTCCTCCAGAGGATCGATGCCAGGCCTTGTATGCTGGCGGGGGAAGCTGAGGCCGCCAGGAGCTTTCTTCGCTCGTCCGGAATCATCGCCACCTTTGGGAGGGATTCCCCCTTGTTTTTTTCCTCTAGCGTATGAGTCAGCTCTCGAGTCCATAAAACCCCCCAAATTGATCCATCAAATTTTATTTGGAAAAAAACCAGCCGCTCAAAAGCGAACCGTAGGACCAGGAAAATCTATTGATAGAAGAGCGATTCCCGTTAGCTTCCTGCCGACCCTGTAACCAGTAGGTTATACAATCCGCCACGCCTTGGGTAGAGGTGGTGCGGAAAGGAAGCCTAAATTTTGACAAAAAAAATTTAGAAGGATTTCCACAATTGCGCCGCGTGATAGCAGGGATAAGTTCAAGAATCCCGCGTCAAGCTCTTGAACTCCCTAACTAATCTTGCACCCCTTTGTTCTGGATAAGTTCAGGGCGGCATTCTGGGTAATTTATTATTCATTTAATTTCGCAAGGTCCCCAGAGGCGTGCCCGCCTGAAGGGAACATACTCCTAGCCCTGGTTGTAATTAAAATTTAATTACACATCCTCGACGACAAAAAAGCGGCCGAGAAAATTCCCAGCCGCTTTTTGAAAAAAACTCGTAGTAGTAAAATTTTAACGGATCTTTTCGCGCGCGCGGTTCAAGAGCACTGCGAGCCCGTGATAAACATCGTTTGTTCGCAGCTGCACTGGAAAGCGATCTTCTTCAATCGCGCGCGAAAACACAAAAATCATGGTGGTCATATAACGGCTGATTTGAATGCCAATCACAAAATAAACCACTAAAGAAGTAGCGGTAGTGATCACGGTGGCATCGTGAAGCACTTCCTGTTGAGCGGCGAAGAAGTGCTGGGCAGCATTTAGATTCGTGTTCTTCACGAGCTCAAAAGCAAGCGAGATAATTTTACCGTATACGGTGCCAATGATGATTCCCATGAAGTATCCGGTAACCACACTAAGAATGGCGAAGGTGAACCAGAACTTCATCAAGAAAAATAGATTAGCCACCACATTAGAGCTTCTGTCTTTGGCCTGGCTTTCGCCGCCATTCTTCACTCGCAGAGCGAAGAGCCATACCACCCGGTCAAAATAGGCGCTTTCGGATAACCAACGGTTTCTTGGCCGCAGTTTATCGGGATTACTAAGTGCTGTCTCGATGGTGCGGGCCGCGTTTCCAAAAGGCGCGCTCGCCCAGCGCATCACCACCACCGAAACGATGGCTGTTACTACGAGCTGCAAGAGCAAGTAGCCTGTTACGTCCATGGTTTCCGTTTGCACTTGGCTATAGTAAGCGTCGCGGATCTGCTCGTCCACAATAAGGCCGTTAGCCTCTAAATAGTATAAGTTTAGTTTGGCAAATACGGTGAGTAGCAGCAGCAAAACGATTCCACAAAGTAGGGGAACCAGGGTGAGTAGGGCCGCGTAGCGCAAGTGATAGCGGCCTACGGGTCCTAAGGGAGTGGTGATATTGCGGTTAGCAATGCCAGTAGCTGAAGGGGAAGCCAAAGTTTCAGTGCTCATGGGGAAATATCCTCTACTTACATTTCCTCAGGAGCCCTCATGCAAAGCAAGCCCAAAGTGTTATTCAACACCTGGCGAAAAGCAGAAACCAGTCCAAGCTTTTCCTCTGTTTCCTCACGCGGAGCGCCAGGATCGAGCACTTTTACCTGGCGGTAAAAACCGTTGAAGGCTTTGGCGAGATCGAGGGCGTAATTGGCCACGATAGAAGGTTTGTTTAGGCGCTGCGCTCCTTCCAGCGCGGCCACAAGCCGGCCAAATTGTTTCATCAAAGAAAGGGCGGCTTCGGAATTGGCCAGTACGGCAGATTTTTCCGGGGTCCGAGCTACTAGTCCTTTTTCGCCAGCCTGCCGAAGGATTGAACACGCTCGCGCGTAACTGTATTGTAGATAAGGTCCTGTGTCGCCTTCGAAGTCGAGCACCTTAGCCCAGTCGAATTCCACATCTTTCAGGCGGTCGGTGGAAAGATCGTTAAACACCACGGCGCCCACGCCCACGATCTCGGCTGCCATTTCTTTTTGGCGAAGATCAGGATTTTTTTGGTTGATGATCTCGAGCGCCTTATCGCGCGCCTCATTGAGAACCTCCTCGGCCAGTATTACTTTGCCTTTGCGCGTGCTGAATTTTCCATCTTTAAAGCGGTAGAGCCCATAGTTCACATGCTCAAGCGTTTCCGCCCAAGAGAACCCGAGCATCTTGAGCACAGTGAACACCTGCCGGAAATGCAGCTGCTGCTCATTGCCTACCACGTAGAGGCAGCGGTCAAATTTAAAATGGTCATGGCGGTAAATGGCAGCGGCGAGATCTCGGGTGGCATAAAGGGTGGTGCCATCGCCCGTGATCACTAGGCAAGGCGGAATCTCTTCGCCGAGTTCCACTACTTGCGCGCCTTCCGAGAGCGTGAGCAGGTTTTTCTTTTTGAGGAGCTCTACAAGCGCCGCAATTTTGTCTATGTAAAAGCTCTCACCAATATAGTGATCAAAGGAAACGCCAAGCCGGTCATAAACCTGATCGAGGCCTTCGATGCTCAGTTCCCGGAAGCGTTTCCAAAGGGCCGTGAGCTCAGGATCTTTCGCTTCGATTTTTTTAAAGAGCAGCCGGGCTTCGCGGTCGATGTCTGGATTGTTTTCTTCTTCCTGGCTCACCCGCACGTAGAGTTGGGTTAAATAATTGAGCGGATCTTTTTCGAGCTCCGCCTCATCACCGTATTTCTGAAAACCCCAGGCCACGCGGCCAAACTGGGAGCCCCAGTCTCCCAAATGATTCACGGAAATCGTTTTGAATCCGGTTGCCTTATATATATTGTTCAGCGCCTGCCCGAGGATCGTGTTGCGAAAATGCCCGATATGAAGTTCCTTAGCCACGTTTGGGCTCGAATACTCAATCAGCACTTTTTGTCCTTGGCCCATCTCGCTGTGGCCAAATGCATTTCCTTTTTCTTTCACTTCGCGCGCGATCGCGAATACCGCAGCCCCACTCAAGCGGAAGTTCACATAGGGGCCCAAAGCTTTGATCCATTGAAAGTCGGAGCCGAGTTTTGCCTGGAGTTTTTGCGCTAAGTCTCCTGCGATCACCGGAGGCGCCTTACGCAAGGCTTTGGCTACCTGGAAACAGGGGAAGGCGATATCACCTTTCTCCTCCTGCGGAGGCCGCTCGAGTAATGCCAGCACCTGCGCTTGGCCCAGGGGCGACTCCGGGCCGAGTGCCTCGGAAAGTAGTCGAGCTGCGTTCTCTAAGTATTGGATCATAGATGGAAAACATAGCATCCCGCCCCGGCATTTTCCAGGCGCCTTCCTCTGAGAATCGCCTCAATCCCAGAGCGAAAATGCCGATAAGAGTGGGTAGGGTGCCCAAAGATGCGATCAGTCCTGTTTCAGCTCACTTTCTCTGCTTTTCTGGCTACGGCGTTGAGCGCCTGCAGCCAAAACCCCGTTGCGTGGTGGGAGTCGATCAACGCCAAAGCCCAAAAACTCCAAAGCCTAGAAGCCAGCCATTTGGCTCTCGAAGCGGAGCATGAGCGCCTGAAACGCGACTACTTCCGCCTCGAGAACGACTACATGGAACTCAAAGCCAAGGTAGAAAGCACCGAGACGGGGGATCTCAATCTCAAAGCTACGGGCACCTTGAATGGCCGCACCCTCGCCTCGATTGCTTATGAAGTGCCCAAGGGCTTACGCGCCGACGAAATGCTCACGCTGGCCTATGAGCATTTCACTGAACACCGCTTCGCAGAAGCCGCCGCTACCTTTGAAAATTTTCTCAACCGCCCCGAAAATGCCGCCCTAGTAGACGCTACTGCGATGTATACCGCCGGCATCTCCTGGTTTCAGCTCGGCAACTTTAAAAAATCCCGCGAATATCTCGAAAGCGCTAAGAACAGCGCCTCCGGGGAGCAGAGAGAAAAGATCCACAAGAAAGTGGACCTTTGGATGCGGGCCATTGATCGAAAATTGAAGCAGGAAAATTCAGGTGCGAAAGCTCCGGAGATGGAATCCGGGCACGGCACTCTGGGAGGATAAAATGAGACACGCAAGGACGCGAATAACAGAAACCCTTTTGGCAGCCGCACTCACGCTGGCCTTTGAGAACCACGCTCTAGCCAACGACCACCGCGAGGCAACAGAACCTACTCCTACCGTGGAAAAAATCGCAGAGCCAAAGCCTGAGAAGAAACCTGAAGGCCCCGTAGTGGCAATGGACGCCAATAAAGGCAAAAGCCTCCGCGCCGGAGAGCTCATCACCGCTGGCAGCGAGACGATGGTTCTTGTGAGCCGAGATAATTTCCGCACCGAGCTTTCGCCGCATTCCGTGGCCGAATTTGACGAGCAGGGCATCCTTCGCCTCCTCCGCGGATCCGCCGTGGTGGAAAGTAAGTCGGAATCTGCCATGAGCACCGTGGGCGCACGCGTAGAATTCGTGGGCCGCACCCTCGTTTCTTACGATCATCTCGAAAAGAGCTCGAGCGTGTTCGTGCTCGAAGGCGAGGCGCGCATGGTGAACCCGCACCGCAACGATAGCACCCTTCGCCTCGCTCGCTTCCGCGGCGCCACCCTTGTGGTGGGCGGCGTGGTTCCGCAACTTGTGCGCCAGCTCGATGTGGGCACCGTGAATAGCTGGCTCAAGGGCTATTCCTGGCCGGATTCGCGCCGCGAAGCTCTCCTTAAAAATATGCCAGGGCAAATGATCTCGGCGAAAGAAGAAACTCCGCACCACCTGCAGGAAACTAAACTCGAGGATTATTTTTCTTCGATCGATACCGCCGATGAACTCCACCAACCGGACTATTACCAGAAGAAGTTCGACGATCCCGACAAAGTGGTGGCCGAGCAGAACTCTGTGGCCGGCGCTGGCAAAGTGCTCAGTCCCGAAGAGGCCGCGCTTATTTCTCTGCCCAAAAATCAGATCAATCTCGACTTTGATCTGGCCCCAGAATTCCTCACAGCGGAACAGAAGCAAGAGGAAGTGGGCCGTGTAGAGCCCAAAAGTATTAAGGGCCGCGGCTTGGCCTCCGTTTCTCCTGTGGCCAAGGCAGCTCCCAAAACAAAGAAGAAAAAAGTTTCTGCAGAAATGGACCAAGGTGATCCGGATGTGAGCCTTGTGCTATCGCGCCTTCGCCAGGTGAGATCGGATAAGCCTGTGATTTCCAACAGGCAGTCTGGAACCAGAGCTCCCGCCTCGCTTCCGGAGTCGGTAGTACCTGATCCGGTATACGACTATTCGCAAAATTTCTAGTTTGCCCACCCTCTCCTAGAGGCTTATCCTAATAGATAGGATGGGCATTTCCATGGATGGAAAGAAAATCCGCTTTCTCGCGCTCTTACTGGCTACCGTTAGCGCTAGTGCTTTGTTCCCTGGGGAGCAAGCCTCTGCTGCGGGCGTAGAGCTCTCCGGAATGTTTGCTTATAGCACCTCTGATTTCGCAGACGGCTACAAAAGCGTGCAGCGCCGCTACTCGGGTTCCATCGATTTCAAATTTACCGCCGTTTCCGCCCTGCAGTTTGAATACATGAACAGCGTTACCAAGACTTCTTATCCCACCACCTTAGGGGGACGAATTTTAATTGGCACTACCACCGAAGCGCTCACCTCCGAGGATCAAGTATATTCCTTCAACTGGGTGCAGAACCTCGTTTCCACTAAATGGATCATCCAACCTTACGTGGTGTTTGGGGGAGGGCGCATGACCCGCCGGATTATCTACGAGCTCCCGCAATTTGGTTACAAGGAAACCGCCACGCAGAACGTAACCACGGGAACGGGCGGCGCAGGCCTGCGCTTCTTCCTCACGCGCAGCATGGCGATCAAAGCCGAGGCGAAAACCTATGTGCCCAATTTCCAATACTCGAAATGGAAAGAAAACCAGATGCTGAGCGTGGGCCTCTCCTGGACGTTCTGACCCGTTCTCTAGCATGCTATAACTAGGCATGCGCATCGGCTTTCTCTTCTTCACTTTATTCCTTACCAGCTGCTCCTCAGCGGGCTATCTCGCCAAAACTAGTATCGGGCAATGGAGGCTTTTCAACCGCGCCCGCCCGATCGAAGAAGTGCTCGCTAGCCCCCATACTCCAGAATCCGTGAAGCATGGGATTGGGATGGTGAAAAAAGCCAAAGCTTTCGCGGTGAAGGATCTTGGCCTCAAGGCCACAAAAAATTATGAAACTTATGTTGCGCTCGATGCTCCCTGCGTGAGCTGGGCGGTTTCGGCCGCGCATCCGCTTGAGTTAGTCGAGAAAAAATGGAAGTTCCCGATCGTAGGCGAAGTGCCTTACCTAGGATTTTTCTCGAAGGGAGACGCCGAAGCCGAGGCTAAGCGCCTCGAGGCGAGCGAGCAGCCGAAACCCGACACTTGGGTGCGCTGTGTGCCGGCCTTTAGTTCGCTCGGCTGGTTTGCGGATCCCCTCTATAGTTCCATGATCAATGGCCGCGACCATCATATCGTGGAGATCGTGGTGCACGAGAGCCTGCACGCCACCGTTTGGGTGAGCGGGAGCGTGGATTTTAACGAGAAGCTCGCTAACTTCGTGGGGCTCGAGGGCAGCATTCGCTATATGCAAAAGGAAAGCGGAGAAGCGGGCGTGGCGCGGGTGCGCGAAGAAGTGATGGGCGAGAAGGTTTTTGCTGATTTTATGAAAGACGCAGTGGCGCGCTACAAAGCTTCGGTGAAAACTTTGGCCGATAAAGAGAAGTTTTATTTAGGGCTCGCGCCGGCCTATGCCGTATTTGTGGCGGCTCGGCAGAAAACGGGCGCGAAGTTTACTCCGATTTTGCCCAAATTAGAAACCTGGAACAACGCTGCGCTTTTGGCTTATTCCAATTACTATTCGGATTATTCCGTGCTCGAGAAGATGCTGAAAAAATGCGGCGGGGATTTAGGGCGTTTCGTGGGCTGGATCGCGGCGGTGCAGAAACGCGGGGACGCGGGTTTTAAGGATGCGCCGGAGGAGGCGCTGGGGAAGATCGCGGTGGGGGAGGGATGCCCGTGAACTGCCTGGAATACGCCTCTGTCGATGTTAAAAATGCTCTGAAGGCGGGTTTCTGTTTTACGAATGTAGCATCTCAGCAGTGACTTGCTTCACCTTTCACGCGTGAATGACCGCTGAAACGATGCGATCTATCCACAAAGTTTACTGAGGCGGCTTTTCTACAATCAGCTAACTCACCAAAGAGTAGTATCATCCCACCAAATCGCGTTCTTCGTAGGATCCGTTTCGCACTCTAGATCTTTGAGGTCCACGGGCTGAACGATCGCGCGCGCGATGAATAGATCCGCCTTGCTGGCGTTTCCATTAACCGTGAGACGAAGCTTGCCTTCCGCATTTGTATAAACGGCGTCGCCGCTCACATAATTTTTCTTTACGAGGCTATGCACCACGAGAGATTTTCTGTCCCTTTGATCGCTCACCACCACGAAGGTTTCGAAATCAATTCCGAAGTCGCCGCGGGCGATTCCTACTTCCAAATTCCCGCCATTGGCTTGGCGGCAGATCACAACGGTTTCCCGGCCAGTTCTTGCCTGAGCAGAAATCGAAACTAGAAGCGAGAAAATAAGAAGGCTTAAAGAGGATTTCACAGAAGTCTCCAATCTTAAATTTTACAGCCTCTTTTACCAAAACTGATCAATTTAATCAACAATAAAAAAGAGGCCTCGCGCTCATCGCAAAGGCCTCTTTTTTCACAGGATCTTGGTCTTTTAGATCGAGCTGGTATGGCTGGTTTGTACGATCAATTTTCCGCTCCACTGGTGGCTCGAGAAAACTGCCTTACGGCAACCGGGGTACACATTGTAGAGCGGGTTCGTGGGAGCATACTGCGTTCCGTCCCAGTAGTAGAAGGGGTTCGGAGCGTAGGTGCAGTAGAAGTCGCTCTTAGGATTCTTGATCGAGATCTGGATGCTCGAGCCCGGATTGATATAGGCCGACATATCGATCACGTTCGATTGCTCGCTCACTTGTCCGTAGGTGTAGTTGCTCGAAGTATACTGAGGCGTGAAATCGGTGCCGTTCGTATTGAGCACTACAGCGAGTTCAGTAGCCGAGTGGAAGCTATTGCCTTGGGTGATGCCGGGAACGAACTTCACTTTGAGCACGTTGTCGGTTTGGAATGCGGGGGTGATCGCGTTCTGGTTTCCGTTCAAGGTGAATTCAAAGCTAAGCGGAGCATCGAGCACTACCGAGGTGCTGGTAGAAGTGCTGGTGCTAGGAGGAGGAGTGGTGATCACAACGGGATCTGGCAAAGCAGAGCCTACAGGGCTGGTTTGTACGGCTGTCTCTGTAGAGGCGCGATCCGTTTTACCGCAAGCCGTAAGCGATACCGCTACTACGAGCGCTGCGATCGTCATCAGTGGCAGCATTTTAGTTTTCATAACCTGTTTAACTCCTATTTTCTCTCTCGTGGATTCCTGGCGCTTTGGCTTACGGTCTTCAGGCGCTAGGTTCCTTTTCTCAAGCATCGCAATCCCTATGCCATGGAGAGGCAAATCCATGGACATCGGAAAAACCTTAAAGGGAATCGGCAGATAAGCTGGGGGGTGGGGGAGTGGGAGCCTGATTAGACACTTGTTCGACAGGTTCTACTCTGTACACTTGCTTTACACCTGCCCATTTCCTAACAGGGGAAATGCGCAAGCGCTTGGAACTATAGGCTCCATTGTATTTCCGCGGCCGCCAGGCTAAAAACTTTCTACCTAATATTAGGAGGGGGCCCCATGCAGAAGATCGCCGTGAAGGTAAAGCGTCTCGAACATTTCAAGGGGGAGCTGCCTACCTACGGAAGCCTGCACGCGAGCGGCTTTGACCTCCGCGCCCAGCTCTCAGCTCCTATAGCTCTCCAGCCAGGCCAGCGTGTTCTGGTGCCTACCGGGCTTTCCCTAGAGATTCCCCCCGGCTTTGAAATCCAAGTGCGTCCCCGCTCAGGCTGGGCCGCTAAAAAGGGCATTACGGTGGTGAATAGCCCTGGCACGGTAGATGCCGATTACCGAGGCGAGGTGCTGGTGGCGCTGGTCCATTTGGGGGATGAGGCCATGAATATTGAAGACCAAGACCGGATCGCCCAGGCCGTGCTCTGCCCGGTGCTTCAGGCTGAATTTATGGAAGTTTCTGCCCTCGCGAGCACCGAAAGAGGGGCCGGGGGTTTTGGAAGTACTGGATTTGGCAAAGAAAATTCCATTCCGGTAGGCAATTCTTAAGAAATAGCTAAGAAATCAATAAGACTTGTAAATAGTCTTTACAAGGAAATCAAAAAATATAGTCTAATCAATGGCTTGGGGCCTGTACAGAGTCTGTCACCCTTTGCTGCTATACTTGACATAACTGCTTCTAGTTGGGGCTTAGTGGGCAGGGGGAAGAGGGGTCTGTATGGGTCTTAGGATCTCCACAAACGTACCGTCGCTTACCGTGCAGAGAAACATCGCGGGAACACAGCAGGACTATAACCGCTCGCTCGCTCGCCTTTCTTCCGGCCAGAGAATCGTGAATTCGAGCGACGATGCCGCCGGACTCTCGATCAGCCAAAACCTTGAGGCCGAGGTGCGTGGTTTAAAGCAAGCGGTTCGCAATGCGAACGATGGCGTGAGCTTCGTGCAAACAGCGGAAGGCTCGCTCAATGAAGTTTCCAATATTTTAATTCGTCTGCGCGAGCTCGGCGTTCAGGCCGGTTCCGATACAATCGGCGATGAAGAGCGCGGCTTCCTCAATAAGGAATACCAAAGCCTTAAGCTCGAGGTGGATCGCATCGCGCAGGTGACTAACTTTAACGGCCGTAAACTTCTTAACGGCTCAGGCGGCGAGCTCTCTTTTCAGGTGGGCACGCACGCGGGCTCGGACAATAAGATCGCCTACCGCACCGACGAAGCAGACGCTACCTCTGGTCGCCTCGGAATCTCGGGCGCTAGCGTTTCTTCGCGCGACAATGCGCTGGATAGCTTAGAGAGCGTGGACCATGCGATCCATACGGTGAACGAGTACCGCGCTTCCTTGGGCGCGGCTCAAAACCGCCTGCATTCCGCGGCCAATAACTTGAGCATTCATATAGAAAACTTGTCGGACGCCCGCTCGCGCATCGCCGACACCGACATCGCCGAGGAAGCTTCTAAGCTCGCCCGCAGCGCTGTACTGCAAAGCGCGGGTATCGCAGTTTTAGCGCAAGCGAACTCTGCTCCTAATTCTGCTTTGAAGCTTCTTTAATTTTAGCAACTCGATTTGAGGCCATGGAGCGGCCTCACCATTTTCCATCCCACCCCGGGGGCGTGTAGTGCGCCCCCGCTTTTTTTGCCTTAAGAGGCTAAGCAAAAAGTCCGATAAATCGCTAAGGAGAACACGATGCAAGGAAGAATGTGTTTTGCGCTAGCGCTATTTCTATTGGCCCTCACAGGCTGCTCACCCAATGTTTTAATGAAACCCGATTGCCACTCTTGCACGGTAGAAGAGCAGGAATGGAAAGAATTTTCCTGGAACGCGCTGCTTGGCCGTTGGAAGGGTTCTGTGCAGAACATGCGCAATAACTTGGGCGCCAAAAAAACCCAAACCGATAAGCCGGCAGAGCTGAGTTTCCTCACGGCAGAAAATTTTGTAAAGGCTCACGGCATGGCCTGCCAGTCTCTCCCCGCCAATGCGCTCGTGCTTAACGGCCAGCTTTGGGAGAACGCCACGTCTACTAAAGAATACGAAGCCTTCGTGCCTGCGGAAGACGGCAAAGTGGCCTACGGCCGTGTGAGCGTGGATAAAGTGAACGGGAAGGATCTCTGCCACTTCCGCCGCTTTGGCCGCGTGATGGGCAAGAATCGTCTCGATTTGCCCACCGTGAGTTTCTCTGATCGCGCGATCACCAAGGACCGTATGCCCGCCTCGCTCAATGCCGAGCAAGAGATCAGCGTGGAGTTTTTGCGTTTCGCCGCGAAAGAAAAACCCATGAAAGCTTTTCAAGGCGATGGCCGTCGTCCTGCCTCCGTAAAGGAGCAAGAACGCCCTCCGCTGATCCTGCGCGTATTTAAAGTGAGCAGCAAAACTACCGGAGAGCGCGGCGAGTGGAGCGGCACTGAGGAATATATTTATCGATTGTGGAAAACGGAATGATTGTAATAAAACACGTTTCTCTTTTTACACTTTTAATTTTTGCCGTGAGTGGTGGGCCGCTAGCTACCGCCGGTAATGCGCCTGGTTCGATTGGATCTTTTACAAAGACACTGTCTGGTTATGTGGGAAGCAAAAAAAAATGCGATAATACAGGTGGCGACGCACAATCTTGCTGTGGCCTTGGTAGCCCTCAGAGTTACGCCACGAAAGACGGGACGGCGAACGGCAAAGTGGTAATGCTGGCCGTCGGTTCGTCTATGAGAAAATACATGGGCTGCAAAGTATCTATTCCCGGTATGGGTGATAACTATAGAATCATGGATTTTTGCCCGATATGCGACAAGAAAAATCGCATCGACGTTTCTTTCAGTGATACGGCGTGCAGCGCTGCTAATAACTTCAAAAAGTCGAACATTTCGGGAATAAAAATCATGACAGATGGGTGTGCTCCAAAGACCCGCGCAACAAAGAAAGCGTCGCACAAATCTAAAAAGCGTAGGTCGCGAAGATGAAACAAATACTTTTCTTATCTACTATAGGATTAAGCCTCGCAAGCTTGAATGGAACTTGTGCCGACGAACTCAAATTGGTGAAGCTCGACTGTGAATCTGTGGAGAGTTTGACGGATCGAATTGATGCTTGCTCAAATAATACCTTGGCTGTCGACAGCGCTAAAGAATGTTACGTGAAATTAATCAACGCATGGAAATCCGCTTCGCAAGATTTGAATCGAGTTATGTCAGTGTCTAAAAAAAGAACGAACTCGCGCCAGGATGCGGAGATCGCTTTTTCAAAGACAGACTATGAAAAAACCATGGCCAAGCTCGAAAATTTGATTGCCGTGACGAAAAAAAATTCAGACTTGGTCGCCTCCTATCCGCTGGCTATGATCGAAGATCCGGATACGCCGGTGGATTGCTTCACAGACCGCTTTCAAGAAGTGCAAGACATTGTTTGGAAGCTCGACGATCGCTTGGCAGAAGGGGAAGCCACGCTAGAAGCTGCCACCGGTCTTCGCGGAACCGCCACTGAGCGCGACGCGAATATGGATGCTTCGCTCACCAATAAGGTGCTTCACGGTGAGGGACAATCAGCTCCGCTCCAGCGAGTTCCGGCGGGCCAGAGGCCGCATCAACGTCCATCCGATGTCACGGGGATTCGCGAGCAGAAAGTGAAGCAGACCAAGGAGCAAGAGATCCTCAATACCTTTCCGCTTCGCGATCAACTCACGGGACCGTGAATTGCTCTGATAAATAACGGAATATTTTAAGCTTTTACCTGCGAGTGCATTCAAGGTTTCGTCCGAAAGCGACGAAAAATAACTAGATGCCGCGGATTTTATTCATCATTGCCTTCTTGTTGCCAACTCTGGTTTTGGCTTCGCCCGACGAGATCGCTGGCTGCGAGTCGGGCACCCCAGACATAAAAGCTCACGAATATTGCAGCCAGTTCTATATGCCGGGCGTAGATAAAAAAGAGAAAGTGCTCGATGCTTCCCACAAAGAGTGTCTTGAGTTTTATGGGTTCGCGCTTAGAGCAGAAAATCTTCTCTGCTCTTTTGCCAAAGATGCCTTAGTTTTTCAGCAAGAAGCGCAAAAAGTTGCGCAAGCTGATGGGGTAGGCGAGGCCAATCGATCGGAGCGCGCGGTAGCCCAGATCAGCCAAGAAGCAAAGGCGCAGCTTGGCCAGTACGCCCAATTGTTCGAAGAAAAAGCGGGAAAGGTAGATTTTCGTTTGAAACGCCTTAAACAGGCTTCATTTAATTTGGACCAAAATGGACTTTCCCAAGAATCAGCTGAAAGCAGGTGCCAGAAAATGAATACAGAGATTCCCGGCCTTGTGCTTCGCAATATCGCGGTAAAAACCGCGGTGGAGGGAGCTGAAAATGCAAAGAGACTCTACAAGGCTTTGACTGAGGCAGCGGTCAAGGCGCGGCAGGCTGCTTCTATTGCGGGCGCCAATGCCGACTCCACTGGAGAGCGAGCCCAAAATCTTAGTCTAGCCAGCAACAAGTCCGAGTTGATTCGCATAGTGCACGGGCCCGATAAGCCTCACGAGCCTATGTTCGAGGATGCAGGTACCGTTACTCCGTTGGTCCAAGGTCTTTCCGCCACAGCTGCGAAAGATCTTCTTTTGCAGAAAGGCGTGGCCCAGAGCGTGGCAGGGAAAATGGGTGGGCCTATCGGCGCCGGAATCTCTGTGGGATACCAGCTTCTTATTGTTCGCAAGCTAGAGGCACGTGAACTGCTCGGAGTGGCACTTGGGGTCACCAATTTCTATGCTTTTGTGGCTTATAGTTCTTTGATGGAGTGGAAACGGCGTTTGGATGCTTCGATTGAAAAATACGAGAAGTTTTCTAAGCAAGAATTAGATAAAGCGAAAGGCTCGATCAACGCCACGAACCTGGCCCGCATGTACGCCAAGCAGCAGAATAGGGAATGCGCTGTCGGTATTAAGTCGGAACTGTCTCCCGTGCCACCAACCCCTACTATCACCCGTTAAGCTTTCACCGGCTGCCCGAGCAAAAGCAACTTCCCTTTTTTCGTGATCGCGGCGCGCACGCCGAGCGGAAGGGGGTCATTGTCTTTGCCATGTCCCACAGGCAATCCGTCTAAAACAGGAATTCCGAGCGGCGCGAAGCGCTCGTGGAAAATCTCTTTCCAATATTTTTTCTCGGCCTTTTCTTTATATTCCACGTCGGTTTCAAAGTCCCCAAGCAAAACTCCGCGCAGGCCCCGGAACATTCCTGCATTCGCCAATTGGGAGAGCATGCGGTCCACGCGGTAGGGGCGTTCGCCGCAGTCTTCGAGAAACAAAAATTTCCCGCTGAGCTCGGGCTGCCAGGGCGTGCCCACCATGCTCGCCACGAGCGAAAGGTTGCCGCCTAAGATCACGCCCTCGGTATCGCGCTTGGCGGGAATGAGGTTTTTTGTTTTCCACTCTGAGGTGAAGGATTTTTTTCCGAGGTCGAGTTTTCCTGCAAGAGTGGCGCGGAGGAGTTTGTCCATGCGAGGAGTGAGGGAAGAGAAGCGCGGAGTGCCAGGCATCGTGGCGTGGAGGGAGGGAAGTCCAAGTTTGTGGAAAAAATAGAGATGGAGCGCGGTTACGTCGGAATAACCGATGAGGAGTTTCGGATCGCGGCGAAGGGCAGCGGCCGTTTTCCATTTGTCTAAAAGCGGAAGCAAGCGGGCGGAGCCGTAACCTCCGCGGGCGCACCAAATCGTTCCGATATAGGGATCGCGGGCGAAGGCATCGAGGGCGCGCGCGCGTTCTTCATCGAGGCCAGCGAAGTAGCGGTGCTGCGAGTGCACTTGCTCGGCCACGCAAACAGGAAGTCCCCAGCGAGCGAATCGGTCGAGAGATTTTTTCAAATTTTTTTGGTCCACCGCCCAGGAAGCCGCGGCGATTCCGACGATCCGTTCCAGGCGGCTTCCAGAAATTGTGGCGCGTTGCATAAATTCCCCTTTGGCTTTTAGGTTACATCAAAAAAAAAATAGTGTAATCAAGTAGGACTGGCCTAAAAATAGAAACGCCCGAAAGGGGCGGGACCACGAAAATCGTGTCTCAGGTGGCTGATGGCGCGGGTTGCTAGAGCTTTGATTCCAGCGGGCTCTGTGGCTCATGGCCTGCGGAGAGGGAGAGAGCATGGCTACAAAAACAAGCTCGGAGAGCGCAACTAGCAATAGCAAAAAACTCGGCAACGAAAAGCTCCGAGAAATCCATTCGCTGATGGTGGAAGCACGGGTGCTCGAAGAGCGCCTGATCCGTATGAATAAGGCAGGAGAAGGCTATTTCTGGATTGGTGGTCCAGGCGAGGAGGCTTTTGCGGTTCCGCTCGGCATGCTGATGCGCAAAGGCGAAGGCATTCAATACGATTACCTCCATTCTCACTACCGCGGCTCGCCCACGGTTTTGGCTTTGGGTGGCCAGAGCATCGATGCGATTCGGCAGATGCGCGCGGTGGCCACGGATCCTTATTCGGGCGGACGCAATTTCGTAAACCACTACGCGATTAAAAAATGGAATATCGTTCCTGTGTTTTCGGTGATCGAAGCGCAGTATCTGCAGTCGATTGGCACCGCGCACGTGCAGAGAGAAAAGGGCTGCAAGGGAATCACGATCGTAACGGGCGGCGATGCAGGAACGGCCGAAGGTGATTTTGCTTCGGCTTTGGTTTGGGCTTCGCGCCCGGCTGGGACTTTGCCACTCCTGATGATCGTGACGAACAACAAGTATGGAATCTCCACTCCTTGGGAAGGCCAGCACGGCGAGAAGAATGTGGCGGATCGGGGAAAAGCGTTCGGCATTAAGACCAATATCATCAATGGCAACGACGTTTGGGAAAGCTGGGAAGCTTTGGAAGAAGCGATGGACTATGTGCGCACCGAGCGCAAACCCTTCTTGCTCGAAGCGCGCGTGAGCCGCCTCTATGGCCACTCTTCGGCTTCGGGCGCTCCTCGTTGGAACGAGGAAGACTGCGTGGACGTGTTTGAAGAGAAGCTCGCCAAGGCCAAGGTGATGAGCCGCGAGGAAATGAAGGCTGTGCACGAGAAGATGACCGCGAAGATCACGGAAGCTTATAAGAAGGTGCAGCAGGAACCTTTCCCCGATCCCGAATCCATCTACAATCACGTGTGGGCGGAAGAAAACGGCGACAAAGGCCGCGACAGTTTCGCAGCAGGGATTGGAATCGATTTCGCGCAGAATCCGCCTCCGCCCGCACATCATTAGTTTTTGGTTTATTTTTGTTGATTGAGGACTGATCCATGGCATCGATGGCACAAGCAATTCGAATGGCTCTCCGGTACGGCGAGGATAAGCTCGGCGTAAGTGATATTTTCGGCGAAGACGTGGGACCGCCGCTCGGCGGAGCCTTCACAGTGACCCAAGGGCTATCGAAGGCTTGGAATTCCCCGCTCGACGAACGCGGCATCGTGGGCATGGCTACCGGCATTGGTTTGGCTGGCAGGCGCTGCGTGGCCGAAGTGCAGTTCTGCGATTATATTTTCAACACGATCGATCTCTTGAAGCTTGCGGGAAATACTTCTTGGGCTTCGAACGGCGAATTCAATATGCCGATCGTGGTGATGACTCCCGTGGGCTCGGGCATCCATGGCTCGATTTATCACTCGCATTCTTTCGACGCTTGGGCCGCGCGCATTCCTGGCTGGAAAGTAGTGATGCCCTCTACTCCGATCGATGCTTATGGGTTGATGCTCGCCGCGATCGAGGATCCCAATCCCGTGATGTACCTCATCCCAAAAGCTTTGATGCGCGCGCGGGGCGAAGAGCGGATTCCGGGCGAGCCCGATAACGACAAAGACTTAAAAGCCATGATCGATCAGCCCGTGGACGCCAAGGCCCTCAAGGATTGGAAGCCTCGCTGGCCAAAACTAGAGCATTATGTGGTGCCGATCGGCAAAGCGAATCAACTCCAAGAAGGCTCGCGCGCCACGGTGATTTCTTACGGGCGGCAGATGCCGATCGTAGCGGAAATCGCGCGGAAGCTCCAAGCCGAGCAAGGCATCGATTACGACGTGTTTGATCTGCGCACGATTTATCCTTACGACTGGGATGCGATCAAAGCTTCGGTGGAAAAAACCGGCCGCGTATTGTTTGTGAACGAGGACACAGAAGTAGCCAACTTCGGCGAGCATCTCTTGCGTAGAACTTGCGATGAGCTTTTCTATTCTCTGCAGGTGCGCCCGCGCCTCTTGGCCGGTAAGCAGATTCCGGGAATCGGGATTTCTCCCGTGCTCGAGGATGTGAGCGTTCCCCAGGCCAACCATATTGAAAAGGAAATGATCGAGCTCGCCACGGAGCCGGCGTAAAAATTTATGAACGGGTTTCAAGACAGCGACCGCCCTTTTTTGATGAAGGCTTTTGAGAAAGCGAAGCAGGCTGTGCGCCCGCCGCAGCAACTCGGGCAAAGGCCTGAGCCTTCTTGGGCTGCGGTTGTGGCTGCTCGCGATGGAGCGGTGATTTCAGCTTCATTCTCCTCAGGCGATTCCGAGGATGCAGTGAAGAAAATGCTCGCTGATTTTGAGCGCGATCCTCACCCGGAAGCCACGCTTTATCTGACGCTTGAGCCCAAAGCCGGCTTCAACCGCTTGCCTCCGGTGACGGAGAGCGTGCGCCGTTTGGGAGTGAAGCGCGTGGTGATTGGCACCTTAGATCCCGCGCAACGCTACCGCGGCGAAGGCAGCCGCACTTTGCAGCAGACAGGGATTGAGGTGGTATTGGCCGATGGTGAGGAAGCGCGCTGCTGCCAACATCTTCTCGACGATTATGCCAAGTGGTTGCAAAAAGGCCTCACGGTTCTTCGTGCTCAAGTGGAGCTAGCCAGTGAAGGCGACGGCTCTTTTGGTTTAAAATTTTCTCCAGAAACGCGTCCGCTGCGCACCGATGCCTTGATCTGCCGCGCCGGTGGGCAAAAACCAGCGAACCCAGAATCGTGGCGCGTGGTGATCGATCCCGAAGGTTGGGAGCGGCCGGCGGAACGCACGATTCTCTACCAAACGGCTCCTCCCGTGCCTGGCCCAGGCGTTCGGCTTTTGCCGATGCGTGATGGCGCTCCGGATCTTGGCGCTATTTTACGCGATCTTGGTTCGCTAGGATTCCTCTCGGCCGAGCTCGCGGGCGATTCAGTGCTCTTTCGGCTGGCGCTGCGCTCGGGACTAATTGATTCCGTGATGGCGAGTTTTGCGGGCGAGCACGATTCCACGCGAGCGCTCTCGCACCTTGGGCCGGTACGTATTTCGGAGGGCGGCGATCCATTAGAGGTTAAATTGAACGGCGCTCGCCTAGTGGGCGGGCAGTTGGAAGCGCGTGTGGAACTATGTTAGGATTTTTCCATGCTTGATCTCCCTAAACATCCCCTAGAGCGCGAAATGAAATGCCCCATTTGCTCGGTATCGTTTAAAACGATTCCTTTGCGCCGGGGTGCTTCGCCCGATGAGCCCCACAATATTGTGGAACAGCATGCTTGCCCGAATGGGCATGTGTATGTGACGGAAGTGGGCAAGGATGAGATGTTGGCGGAGTGGTAGGTTTTTCCTGCAAGGCAGGAAGTCGCCGCGTTTTGGATCCATTGCTGAGCTAAAGGCTGGACTGCGCCCCGCTGATTAGACAGCCCAGCCCCAGATCTTCTGTACGGGCCGATTGGCGGGTTTAAGTTTCAGTATCTCACGCTCAAACTCAGCCGGAGGCTTGTAGCCTAAGGCCGAGTGAAGGCGTTCCACGTTATAGATCTCATCGATAAACTTTGGCAACTGCTTCACCACGTCCGCCATCGTTTCGTAGCCCCTCGCATATACTTCTTCGCGCTTAAGCGTTTTAAAGAACGATTCGATGAAGGCGTTATCTTCGGGCGTGCCAAGCTTAGACATCGAGATTTCAAAGCCATTCGCCTTTAGGAAATCAACGTATGCTTCGCAGCAGTATTGCACGCCACGATCGGAGTGATGGATGATCCCCTCGGTTGGTTTTTCTCGTTTAATCGCCACGCCGAGGGCCTCAAGGCAGAACTTATGCGAGAGATCCCTTGAGATGGACCAGCCCACTATTTTGCGCGTGTAAACGTCGATTACGGCACTTAGGTACACGTACTCACGCAAGAGCTTAATGTAGGTAATGTCGGTGGCCCAAACTTGATTGGGTGCCGTTAACCGCATGCCTCGAATGAGATTTGGGAAAACCAGGCGTTTGCCTAAAGCTCCGCCTCGCTGCTTCATGAGCTTTTTCACGCTCGAGAAGAGTGAATAAGTGCGCATAATGCGCCTAATTCTCTTGGCATTTACCCTTGAGCCACCACGAAGAAGATGCTCCCGCACTCGGCGATAGCCATAGCCAGGAAACCGCAAATGGATCCTCTCGATTTGATCGCGAAGTTCGAGATCGCGCTTGCGCTGATCCTCCTCGCGCGTGGGGCAATGGTAATATGTAGCTCTAGAGATGCCCATCATTTTGCACGCTCTTGAAACTGAGCCAAATTCTCCGAGGTGATCACGGATGAATCTTCGTTTTTGAGCTGCCGAGAATAAGCATGCATTTTTTTTAGCATCAGATTCTCGAGATAAAGATCTCCGATTTCCTGCTTAAGATTTCGCACACTGCTTTCGAGCTGAAGAACGCGATTTTCTGGCGAAATGGCGTGATCCTTCTTCATCTTGGGGAATTTCCCCTGCATATAAATTTTTCGCCAATGAGAGACCGATCCGTGGCTCATTTTGTAGATCTTGGCGGCATCACGGTAGCTCATGCCCTGCTCGACAACCTGCTTGGCCATCATCATGTAATAGTCGAGATTGTACTTCGGGGCTCGGCCCACCCTTTTGGGGCGTTTGGGGGTTTTCGGGTTCAAGATATCCATCGCATCTCCTGGGAATGCAGGCCCGGGCTTTCCAGCACAGTGGGATCCGAAGCTTGGAATTCACGTGACTTGAAGTCGCGGC
>JADMIO011260255.1_pt1 | contig 74395 bp, 70 predicted proteins | sample 8958161 | NCBI WGS metagenome assembly JADMIO01 (sample SAMN16585339, study PRJNA669376) | soil metagenome | isolation source: Crop rotation soil | place: USA: Cullars Rotation, Alabama | collected 2011
GCCGCGACTTCAAGTCACGTGAATTCCAAGCTTCGGATCCCACTGTGCTGGAAAGGGCGGCCATGGCCTCGACGACAGCATTGCCGAAGTTCTCGGTGAGCGACGGGAGCGCCCAGGCACGCGCGGCGGCGAGCGCTTCGCGCATCTGGCCGTGGTCGAGCATGCCGGTGAGGACGACGCGATCGGCGACGCCAGCGGCGCGGGCCCGCTGCTGGAGGGCGGGCGTGAGGGCTTCGTCGTCGGGGCCGGCGATCGCGAGGCGGGCCGTCGGGCGCTCGCGCGCGATGGTGGTAAAGGCGTCGATGAGGACGTCGATGCCCTTCTTGTGGGAGAGGCGGCCGAGGAAGAGGACGAGCGCGATCTCGTCGCGGGTGGCGCCGAACCAGCGTTGCGCGAAGGCGTCGCCGGACGGGAGGGCGGCGAAGCCGTCGCAGTCGATTCCGTTGGGGACCACGGCGCGCGGGACGCTCGGAGCGATGCCGGCGATGAGGCGCGCTTCGTCGTTGGAGGTGACGTGGATGGCGGCGGCGCCGTCGATGAAGCGGCGCTGCCAGAGCGCATCGGTGATGGCCTTGACGGCTCGGCCACGCGCGCGGAGGTGCGGGTCGAGGGCGCCTCGCGGCGAGACGATGTACGGGATGCGGCGGCCGTTGGCGGCGCGCCAGGCCGCGAACTGCGGGAAAAGGAAGAGCGAGTGGATGTGGACGGCGTCGTATTGCGGCGCTAGCCCGTTGACGGCGGCGAACAGCGCGGGTGAGAAAGCGAGGCGGCGGGGCGCCTGCGCCGGGAAGAGGCGGACGTCGAGATCGGCGGCGCCGGGCGGCAGGCCGGCAAGCGCGACGCGCGCGTGCTGCTTCGCGGATGCGGCCTCGGCCATGTCGGTGGCGACGACAGTGGTCTCTACGCCGCGGGACGCGAGGGCGCGGCAGGCGGCGACGACGGAGGCGGGCGGGCCGCCGGTGCGCGCCGCGAGCGTCGGGATGACGTGCAGCACCTTCATGCGGCGAGCCTTTCGTCGGCGTCGCGCTGGTTCTCGGGCGCGACCGTGCCGGATGTGGCGGGCAAGGCTACGAGCGTTGCGGCGACCGGCGCGGCAGAGGCGGGGGCTGCGTTCCGGAGGATCGACTCGAAGCGAGCGGCGCGGGCGTCCCATGTCATCGATGCGAGGTCGGCGCGGCGGCCTGCGGGCGCCGCGAGCGCGGCGACGATGGCGTGGGCGAAGGCGGTGGTCTCGGGCGGCGCGACGAACACCTGACCGCTCGCGGCGACGGCATCGTCGGTCTCCATCTCGCCGGTCCAGACGACGTTGCAGCCGAGGGCCAGCGCCTCGTAGGGGGCGATGTTGAAATCGGCCATGGCCGGTGCGGCGAAGACGCGCGCGGAGGCGATCAATGGCCAGAGATCGGCGTCCGGGATGTAGCCCGCAAACCCGACGCTCTCCCCGAGCGCATGCGACACCGCGATCGCGCGGAGGCGGGGCTCGTCGGCGCCGGCGCCGGCGATGACGAGGCGCGCGGCGGGCGCGGCGTCTCGCGCAGCGGCGAAGGCATGCAGGAGCAGGTCGATGCGCTTCACGCGCTCGAGCCGGCACACGCTGAGGACGACGGGCTCGCGATGTGCGATGGCGGCGCGCGGGTCGTCGAGCAGTGACTGCGGGATGCAGCCACGCACGACGGTGGCGTCGACGCCGTGCAACAGGCGCAGTTCGCGCGCGGTGCGCTGCGAGGGGACGATGACAGCGGCGGCGTCGCGGAGGGCGTGATGCTTGAGGTAGGTGCGGCTCTCGGCGAGGGCGCGGAGGGTGAGGTCGCGCGGCGGGGCGACGGAGAGATCGCCGTAGCCGGCGACGGTGCCGCTAACCTGCGGGAAGACGCGGCGGTAGCGGCTCGAGGCCATGTAGGGGTTGGCGTCGGCGCCGATGTAGAACGGCGGGCTGTTGTGATACTGCACGTACGGCACGCCGGTGCGGCGCGTGGCGAGCCAGGTGAGTTCGGGGCTGGTGTGGCTGACGAGCACATCGGGGCGGCGGTGCGTCAGCACGCTGCGTAGCGCCCGGACCTGCGCGAGCCAGCCGGAGGCGTGCAGCACGCACACATCGTCGCGGCGGATCGGGGTGCCGGCGAGGACGCGGTCGTCGAGGCGGAATGTGAGCAGCGTGACGTCGTGGCCGCGCCGCTTGAGGGCGGCGACTTCCTCGAGCGCCTGGCGCTCGGCGCCGCCGTGCGTGAGGAGCGGTGTGTAGAGGACGGCGATGCGCATGTTCGTGCTCCTCGCTACGCCGCGCGGGCGACGACGAGCGCGTTCCAGTCGCGCTCGGTGGGCTCACGGTCCAGGTCGTCGAAGGCGGAGATGGCAACGGTCTCGAAGCCGGCGGCGTCGAGGTACATCTCGATCTCCATCGGGAAGAAGAAGCGGACGGTGTGGGTCTCGCGCGTGACGGCGGCGTCGCCGGGGCGGGCGAGCGTGTAGGTGACGGCGCAGAGATGGCGTCGCACGTCGAGCACGGACGTGACGTTGCGCGTGATGGCGCCGGCGGGCGTCTGGATGATGCGGGAGCCGGCGCCGGGCGGGTCGGCGATGACGCCGGGGCCGTGCCAGGCGTCGAAGACGAAGAGCGCGCCGGGGCGCAGATGGCGCCGGACGTTCGCGAACGCCGCGCGCACGCCGGCGTTCGACTGCTGGTAGCCGAGGACGGCGAACATCATCAGGGCGGCGTCGCAGTGGGCTCCGGCATCGACGGTGCGGACGTCGCCTGCGAGCCAGCGGACGGCGGCGGCGGCGTCCTTCGCGCGCGCGATGGCGAGCATGTCGGGCGAGCGATCGACGGCGGTGATCGTGTAGCCGCGCGCGGCGAGGGGCATCGCGTGGTTGCCGGTGCCGCAGCCGAGGTCGAGCACGGACGCGATCGCGCCGTCGCCATGGGCTGCGAAGATGCGCTCGATGAGGTCGCATTCGCGCGCGTAGTCCTTCGTGGCGTAGAGGGCGTCGTAGGCGCCGGCGTAGGTCGGGCCGAAGACGGCGGCCTCGGTGAGGGACGCGCGGGCCGGGGCGCCTGGCAGGCGTGTCATCGGGCCACCTGGTCGCGGACGGCGGCGGCGACGCGCTCGATCTGCGCGTCGGTCAGCGTGAGGCCGGACGGCAGGTAGAGGCCGCGGCGGGCGATGCGCTCGGCGACGGGGTAGCGCTCGCCGGCGAAGAGGCCGCGGTCGAGGAGGGCCGGCTGCTCGTGCATGCCGAGGAAGAACGGGCGGGTGTCGACGCCGCGTGCGGCCAGACGCTGCGCGAATTCGGCCGCGTCGAAACCGAGCCGCTCGTCGAGGACGAGGCCATACATCCAGTAGACGTTGGTGGCCCAGGGCATCTCGGCGGGCAGCTCGAGCATGCGCGTGCCGGCCAGGAGCTCGTTGTAACGGCGGCCGATCTCCCGCTTGCGGGCGATGCGCGCGTCGATGTCCTCAACCTGGGCGAGGCCGACGGCTGCCTGGAGCGCGGTCATGCGGTGGTTGAAACCGAGATCGGTGTGGTAGAAGCGGCGGCCCGCGCGGAACGCGAGGTTGCGATACGAGCGGACGCGCTCGGCGAGCGCGGCGTCGTTAGTGAGGACCATGCCGCCTTCGCCGGTGGTGATGATCTTGTTGGCATAGAAACTGAAGCAGGCGATGTCGCCGAGGCTGCCGGCGCGCTCGCCGCGGTACGTCGCGCCGTGCGCTTCGGCGGCGTCCTCGATGATGGCGAGGCCGTGGCGGCACGCGAGATCGCGCAGAGGCTCCATATCGACCGCGTGGCCGTAGATGTGCACGGCCATGATCGCGCGGGTGCGGGGGGTGATGCGGCTGCTGATGTGCGCGACGTCCATGCACCAGCTCGCGGGGTCGCTGTCCACGAGCACGGGCGTGGCGCCGGTGGCGATGACCGCCTGGGCGCAGGCGATGATCGTGAACGACGGCATGATCACCTCGTCGCCGGGGCCGAGGCCGAGCGCGTCGCAGGCGGCGAAGAGCGCGGCGGTGCCGTTGCTGACGGCGACGCCGTGCGCGACGCCGCAGTAGCTGGCCCACGCGCGCTCGAAGCGCTCGACGTAGGGACCTTCGGACGAGATCCAGCCGCTGTCGATGCAGTCGCGGACGTATGCGCGCTCGCGCTCGCCGATGAGGGGGGCGTTGACGGGGATGGTGGTGTCCTGTGTTGGGGGCGCGAGGGTGGTCATGCGAGTGGCGTGGCTCGCATTGGGAGCGAGGATGGAGGATGGATGGTGGAGGATGGATCGTCGACCGCGTCGGCGGGGATCAGCGGCGCGTCAAGGCGGTAGGTGTCGGATTCGTATTCGCGGCCGCCGCGTGGGCCGCGCGTCATCACGACCATGGTCGTATCTTCGAGCGCCTCGATTGCGTGCGACTCGTCGGGGCCGGTCATCAGGACGTCGCCGGCGCGCACGACGCCCGTCTGTGTCGCGCCGTCGAGGGACGTGACGAAGCGGAGCGCGCCGCTCGTGATGTAGAGCCACTGGTGCGTCTCGCGGTGGAGATGGTTGCCGCGCACGCTGCCGCGGCGCGTCGTGAGGATGCTGACGTGCTCGATGATCTCGTCCTCGAGGATGTCGGCGATGCTGCCGCGCGCGTCGTCGAACGCTGGGGCGACGTGATAGGTCTTCATGCGGCGACCTCCGCGGGTTCGGCGACGATGCGGGGCGACGGGATCGGCACGATGAAGCGGCCGCCGGCCTCGTGGTACTCGCGCAGGTTCTGCATGATCTCGTCCGCGAAGTTCCAGGCGAGGAGCAGCGCGTAATCGGGCATGTTGGCGAGCAGCGCGTCGTCGGCGACGACGGGGATGTGGCCACCGGGCGTGTAACGGCCGATCTTCAGCGCCGACTTCTCGGTCACGAAGTCGAGCGTCTCGGTGCCGATGCGGCTGTAGTTGAGCAGCGTCATGCCCTTCGCGGGGGCGCTGACGCCGGCGATGCGGGCGCCGGCCGAGCGCAGGCCATGCAGCATCGCGTCGAGGCGGGCCCGGTTGTGCGCAACATCGCGGGCGAAGCGAGCCAGGCGCGCGAGGTCGCGCGTGCCCTCCATGCGCTCGCGCTCGATGAAGGCGCGGACGGGCGCACCGGCGACGGGATGCTCGCCGCGGTCGACGAAGATGCGGAACGAGCCGCCGTGGATGTCGTGCTCCTGGATGTCGAAGATGCGCATGCCGAAGCGGCGGAAGAAGGCGACGAGCGGCTGCACGCTGATGTACGAGAGGTGCTCGTGGTAGACGGTGTCGTATTCGAGGTCGCGGAGGAGGTTGCCGAAATACGGCACCTCGAAGATGAAGACGCCGCCCGGCGCGAGGAGCGCGTCGACCGCGGTCATAAACGCGTTGAGGTCGTCGACGTGCGCGAAGACGTTGGTGCCGGTGATGACGGACGCCTGGCCGTGCTCGTCGATGACGTCGCGGGCGCTGGCTTCGCCGAAGAAGTCGGCGACGGTGGGGATGCCGCGCTCCTGCGCGATGGCGGCGATGTTGGCAGCGGGGTCGACGCCGGCGACGCGCAGGCCCTCCTTCTGGAAGCCGGCGAGCAGTTCGCCGACGTTGCTGCCGATGTCAACGGCGAGGTCGCGGTCGCCGAAGCCGAAGCGGCGGGCGACGGTGGCTGCGAAGGCACGGAAGTGGAGCCGGCCGGCGCGCGTCGTCGAGGCCTCGTAGGGGTAGTCGTCCTGGTAGAGGATCTCCGGGCGAACGACGTAGTCGAGCTGGGAGAGGCCGCAGGAGACGCAGAGGACGACGCGCAGCGGGAAGCTGACGACGGGCTCGGCGAGCTGTTCGCGGCGGCGGAACTGGTCGGCGGGCGGCGTGTGGCCGAGGTCGAGCCAGGGCTCGAGGTCGGCGCTGCCGCACATGCGGCAGGTGGTGACGGGGCGACCGAGGGTGGATGTGAGATCGAGCATCGGGCGCCTCCGTGCCTGGCGCGATCGCGACGGGCGCATCCTGCGCCCGCCGCCGGAGCCGCCTTCGGCGTATCCGCGATCGCGTTACGGGTACATCCTCTATGGAAGTGGGGGAGTTGGGAGTGAGGGAAGACCCGTGGTGGGGGGCGCGAGGGTGCGGATTTTTGAGCGGTCGGGAATCGGAGGTCGGAAGTTCAAGCCGCGCGGGCGCGCGATGCAGGTTCTGGTGATGACAGAGGCGTGTTGAGCGCGGCGGCGACGATGCCATCGGCGGCGGCGGCGATGGTGTAGGCGTCGATGATGCGGCGGCTTTCGGCGCCGTAGCGCGCGCGCAGCGCGGGATCGGCGATCAGTGTCGAGAGGGCGCGCGCGAGCGCGGCGGGGTCGTCGTGGGGGACGACGAAGCCGTTGGCTTGCGGCGCGCGCACAGCCGGTCCCCCCGGCGACTCTGCGAAGGGAGGCTGTGATCCATCGCCGGTGTTCGGCACAGCCGCGCGCGGCTGTGGCACATCGGCGGTGTGGACGAGGTCAGTGGCGCAGCCGACCTTATCGGTGACGACGACGGGGAGGGCGAAGTTCATCGCTTCGTTGACGACGAGGCCCCATGTCTCGTGCAGCTTCGACGGCAGGACGAACATATCGGCGGCGGTGTAGGCGTCGGGCAGTTCGGTCTGGTTGAGGAAGCCGGCGAAGATGACGTTCGGGACACGGAGGCGGGCGACGAGCGCCTCGCACTCGGCGCGCAGCGGACCGTCGCCGGCGATGAGCAGCCAGGCGTCGTGGTCGCGGCGGGCGCGGGCGAACGCGTCGATCAGTAGCAGCGGCTGCTTCTTCTCGATCAGCTTGCCGGCGAAGAGCACGACGGGCGCCCCGTCGGTGATGCCAAAGCGCGCGCGGATCTCGGCGCGGTGCGGGCGCAGCTCGGCGGCGCGGCGCTGCAGGCGCTCGTTGTGGACGCAGTAGCGCGCGGGCCACATGCGTTCGGGCGGCATGCCGTAGTGGGCGAAGTAGCGGCGGTTCTCCTCGCCGATGTAGAGCGCGGACGACTGGCTGTAGAGGGCGCGAAGGGCGACGGCCTTGAGCGCGCGCTTGTGCGGAGCGCGGCTGTGCAGCAGGGTCTGCTCGTCGCGGATGAGGACGCGCATACCGCGCGCGCGGGCGGCGGCGACGGCGAGCCACGTCGTGAGGTGCGCGTAGCCGTGCACCCAGAGGACGTCGTAGCGGCCGGAGGCGACCTCGCGCACGAGATCCCAGTTGGGGCGGCGCAGGAAGGGGCCGGCGATCGGGGTGCGGGCGGCGCTCGGCAGGAAGCGGTGCCTGTAGCCGCCGAGCAGCGGCACATCCCACTCGACGGCGCGGCCGAAGCCGGCGTCGTGGAACTCGCGCACGGTGGCGTCGGAGTAGAAGAGGACGTTGAGATCGATCTCCGGGCGCGAGGCGAGCTCGCGGTAGAGGGGCGCGAAGTACTGGATGGGGTGGGAGACGAGGTGGAGGAGGCGCGTCGTCATGGGAGGGCCTCTCGCGGCGGGGACTGGAGACTGGAGACTGGAGACTGGGGGCTGGAGGTGATGCGCCCCGCGGCGCGGGCGGGCACGAGGCCCGCCCCTACGGAGGCGTGGCGGGGGGCGTTGTCTGGCAGCTCGAAGAGGGCGAAGGTGGCGCCGAGGAGGAGCCAGAAGTAGACGTTGAGAGGATCGAGGTCGATGTAGGGGCCCTTGAAGAGCGCGGCCATGGTCGCGACGAGCAGGATGACCTGCGGCGCGGCAAGGGCACGCGCGGCGGTCGATGATGCGAGCACGTACGCGCGACCGAGCGTGGCGGCGATGCCGGCGAAGGCGGCCACGATCGCGATGAGGCCGGGCAGGCCGAGTTCGAGGATCGCCTTGGCGTACCAGTTCTCGATGTAGCGGCGGTCGGCGACGCCGCCGTAGCGGAGGGCCGCGTTCGTGTCCCAGCCGGCGCCGTGGCCGGCGAACGCGAATGCGTCGCGCATCTCGGACGAGGCGGTGGCGAGCGTGACCGCGACATGGCCGGGGATCGCGCGCGCGATGGCGACGGGATCGCCGCTGACGGCGAGCACGAGCGCGCCCACGGCGGCGCCGACGCTCACGATCGCGATGATCCGCGACGGGCGCGGCGCATCGGCGAGCAGCGATGCGACCGCGATCGCGGGCACCATGACGTACGCGGCGCGCGCGCCGGACGCGAGCGCAGCGGCGCCGAGGACAGCGGCGACGGCGAGCCAGGCGATGTTGCGGCGGCGCAGGAGGATCGACAGGGCGCAGGCGAAGGCGACGATGGCGAAGCCGTAGTACTGCGAGACGCTGGTGAAGGTCGCGGGGACGCGGGGGATGCGGATGCTGCCATCGCCGGCCGTGCTGAGGACGACGAAGCGGCCCGCGTCGTCGATCGGCGACGCGCCGTACATGCGCTCGAACACGCCGAAGCGCCCGGTGTGCGCGGCGAGGGCGCACTCGGCGATGCCGATGGCGGCGGGGATGAGGCCGATGAGCGCGGTGAGGGCGAAGATGCGCTCTGCGTCATCGATGCGGCGGACATACGTGTAGCCGACGGCGAGCATGGGGATGTAGGCGAGCCAGACGCGGACGGCAAGGGCGCCGGCGGCGGTCGTCGGCGCTGCGGGAACGTACAACAACACCAGCGCCGCGAACGCGGCGAGCGCGGGCAGGGCGATGCCGAGGCGCGGCAGCAGCGGCTCGCGCGCGCGCGTCATCTCGACGGCGAAGCCGGCGTAGAGCGGCGTGACGACGAGGAGGTCGCGCGCGGCAAGGCCCGTCGAGCCGGCGATGAAGGCGGGCACGCCGGAGAACGGCAGCAGCACGAGCAATACGATGACGCCGGCGCGCCAGCGAAGGCTGATCCAGATGGTGGCGGCGCCGAGGGCGACGAACGGGACGAGCGGCGCGCGCGTCGCAGCGAGGCCGCCGGCGGCGGCGCAGACTGTTGCGACGAGCAGCAGCGGGGCGAATTCGCGGGAGGGGGCGCGGCCGATCATGCGGCCCTCCGGTCGGTTTCGGGAGCGGCATCGGCGGGCACAGCCGGGGGCGGCTGTGATCCGTGGCGCGTGGCGGCGGCGCGAGCGGGCACAGCCGGGGGCGGCTGTGATCCGTGGCGCGTGGCGCGGCGCGCGCGGCGGGCGGGCACAGCCGGGGGCGGCTGTGATCCCCGGCGCGTGGCAGCGGGGCGGGAGGCGCCCGAGCGCGATGCCGCGGCGGCCGGCGCGATATCGGCGGCGAGCGCGGTGCGCTGGGCGGCGACGGTGGCGGCGATGCCATCGGCGAGCGGTGTATGCGGGCGCCAGCCGAGATCACGCGCGATGCGGGAGATGCCGGCGGCGAAATCGCCGGTCTCGACGGCGAGAGCGTCCGTGGGCCAGTCGATCGTGCGGACGGCGCCAGAGCCCGCGACGTCGATCGCGGTCTCGACAAAGTCGATGAGTGGCGTGCCTTCGCCGGAGCCGACGTTATAGATCGGGACGCGAGCTCCATGATGGTCTGGTCGAGCAGGCGGCATGCGTTCCGGTAGCCGAGTATCGACGGGGTGGGCGGCGGGGCCGTGCGCGAGAGGCTCGGCGACGGCGGACAGCGGCGCACCGTCGCCACTATGCGGGGCTCGTGCGTGCGACGCGTTCACTTCGCGCGCAGACCTCGTGGTCCGGGAGATATGCGGCGTGACGCCGGCGAGGAGGAGCGCGTCGATGGCGTCGTCGATGTAGACGTAGTCGCGGAGTTGCTCGCCGCGGCCGTAGACAGTGACGCCGCGGCCGGCGACGAGTTCGTCGATCATCCAGTTGGCAACGTTGTAACGGTTGTGGCCGGCGGGGTCGTGCGGGCCGTACGGGTTCGCGAGGCGCAGGATGACGCTCTCGACGCCCCAGCGCGCGGCGTAGTACTCGCAGTACTCCTCGCCGGTGCGCTTGTGAATGCCGTACAGGCTGAGAGCGTCGCACGGATGGTCTTCATCTACGGGGAGGTAGCGCGTGCGGCCGTAGACGAGGCGGCTGCTGGTGAAGACGACGCGCGGGCGCGCCTCGCGGGCGCGGACGGCGTCGAGGACGTTGAGCAGGCCGAGGCAGTTCGTCGTGAGGCTCTCGCTGTGGTCGGCGTACGAGGGCACCTGGCCGGAGTAGCCGGCGAGGTGAAAGACGACGGCGGGCGCTTCAGCTCGTGCCGGCACTGGGTCGGGGTCGATCAGCGATCCGACGATGGCGACGTCGCGGACGTCGGCGCGGACGGTGCGGATGCCCGCGCTTTCGTACGCGGCGGGATCGAGTGAGCGGCCGGCGACGGTGACGCGCGCGCCCATCGCGGCGAGGCGACGGGCGAGGTGCGAACCGATGAAACCGGCGCCGCCCGTGATCAGCACCGGCAGGCGCGCGTAGCGGCGGGCGAGGATGACGGGCTCGATCATAGCTGCACGCCCCAGGCGATGCGCGCGGGCTGGCGCGGCGGCACGACGAAGGACGGCGGGAGGATTGCGTCGTCGCGGTCGTAGAGGTCCTGGTGGAGCGCGGCGATGCGCTGGTGGTACTGTCGCCAGGTGTATTGTCCGGCGATCAGCGTGCGTCCGGACGCGCCCATCGCGGCGGCCGCTTCGCGGTCGTCGTGGAGGCGGGCGATGGCGTGCGCAAGGGCGTTGGGGTCGCGCGACGGGACGACGTGGCCATCGACGCCGTCGCGGGCGACGGCGCCCGCGTCCTCGGTGACGACGACGGGGAGGCCGGCGGCCATCGCCATGTAGGTGACGAGGGCCGAACCCTCGGCGAGCGACGGCAGGACGAAGGCATCGGCGGCGCGGAATACATCCGGCAGGTCGAACCAGGGGACGTGCGGGACGTGGCGGTACGCGCCCTCGTGCTGGGCGAGCAGGCGCGCGCCGAACTCGTCGGGCGTGCCGACGAGCACGAGTTGCGCGCCCGGCAGCGCGAGGCGCGACCATGCGTCGAGGAGGTAGCGGATGCCCTTGCGCGCGTTGATGCTGGCGACGCAGAGAACGGTGAACGGCTCGACGCGTGCGTCGCGCGGCTGTGCGGGCGGCGTGAAGAGATCGACGTCCGCGCCGAACGGGATCTCGACGATCTTCGACATGCCGACGCCGTGCTCGCGCAGGCAGCGGGTGACGAAGCGCGAAGGGGAGACGACGACGTCGGCGAGCGCGCGCTCCTCGGCGATGCGGGTCGCGGAGCCGAAGCGCCGCGGTGGCGCGATGCCGGCGGCGCGCGCTTCCTCGTCGCAGAGGGCGATGTTGTATTCGTGCGCGGCGGGGGCATCGAGGACGGTGCGGAGGCCGCGGCGGCGCGCCGCCTCGAACGTGTGGAGTGCCTCTCCCTCGAACGCGTGGACCTGCGTGATGCTGGGCTCGCGCTCGATCCACGACGCGGCCATGCGGTCGAACCAGGCGTCGCCGAGGCGCTCCACCCCTGCGTAGCGGCGGAGGCCAGCGGCGCCGAGGCCGGAGGCGACGCCGCGCATCACGACGAAGGGCCACGGCATCTCGTGCACGAGCGCGGGGTCGATCGCCGGATGGCTGCGCTTGCGGAGGCCGGCGATGGCGGCGGCCCGCTGCGGCGGCGGCAGCCAGCGCCACGGCGCGCGGCGCTCGGGCTCATCGCCGCTCGCGTAGGCGCTGGCGAGGAAGCGGTGCAGCATGCCGGCGGACTGCAGGCCGGCGACGGTCTCGTACACCTGCTGGGTGCCGGGATGGCTGACGACGACGGACGGGCGGCCGTCGGCCGCGGACGCGATCATGACGCACCGCCGATCTTGATGGCGCCGACGTTGGCGTTGCTGCGATGGACGATGCCGGGCGTGCCGAGCGACGCGGCGAAGTCCCAGAACGCGGTGTTCCAGGCGATGTCGTCGGAGACGATGAGGCCGCCGGGGCGGATGTGCGGCAGCGCGGCCGCGTACTCCCACATCATGTGCGCGTAGGTGTGGTCGGAGTCGTGGAAGAAGAGGTCAACGGCCCCCACCCGCGCGAGGAGCGGCATCAGCTCGTCGCGGACGTTGCCTTCGGTGAAGGACCAACGCGGCTTGAAGGCGTCGGGGACGAGGAAGCCTGGGTGCAGGCCGTCAGGCAGCGCGGCATGATCGCCGTGCTGGCTGAATTTGCCGTCGCGGGCCGGCAGGTCGATCGTGTGGAGATGGCCGCGGCCGTTGCGGTCGAGGGCCTGGAGGATGACGGCGGAGTCCCAGCCGGTGAAGCAGCCGGTCTCGACGACGATGTCGGGCTTCAAGACCCGTGTCGTTATGTACAGCAGGAGCGCCCTGCCCCTGCCCGGTCCGTCGAGGCCGAGTTGACGTTGGAGACGCTGGCGAGCCGATGCGCTGCCTTGCGGGTCGAAGGCGCGGCTTACGGGCGAGTCCATGGCGGCGAGGAGTTCGGGTGAGGCTGTGAGTTCGGCGAAGAGCGCGTCGAGTTCGGCAGCGTCGGGGACGAGCGCGGACGGCAGCAGGCGACGGAGACAGCCGAGGTCGTCGTCCGTGGCGTAGTGACGGAGCGCCTTCCAGATCGTCGCGCGGAGTTTCGTCTCGATCATGCAGCCTCCAGGGCGTCGATGCGCGGCGCCGCGGCAGGACGCGTAACGAAGCCGGCGCGCCACGCGATGAGGGCGAGCGCGAGCAGGCTGGCGTAGCTGGCGGCGGCAACGGCGGCGGCGACGCCGGTGAGTCCGCCGAACGTCGCGCCCAGGGGGATCGCGATGGCGAAGCAGAGCCAGTTTGCGGCCTCGGCGATGCTCGTGAGACCGGGGCGGCCCACGCCGCGCAGGACTTCGATCGGAAAGGCGCGGATCGACGACGCGACGGCGCCGAGCGCGAGCAGCCGCAGCGCGAGCGTCGCGCCGGCGTACGAGTCGCCGAAGAGCAGCGTGATCAGCGGGCGGGCGAGCACGACCATGAGCGCGGCCATCGCGATGACGGCAGCGGCGTGTAGCGCGAATGTGGCGTGCAATTGTGGGCGGCGGCCGGACTGGTGCGCCGCGCTGGCCTGGGGGAACACGACCATGCCGATCGACGATGCGACGAGACCGGGCGCGGCGAGGAATGCCGACGCGACGGCGTAGAGGCCGAGATCGCGCGACGACAACAGCAGCGCGATCACGGCGACGTCGATGCCGAGCGACTGCGGCGAGAGCCGGCCGAGATGCGACTTCGCGCCGAAGCGCACGGCGCTGCGGGCGAGCGCGCGATCGAAGCGGCCGAAGCGGCTCTCGCGCCATACGAGGACGAGGGCGAGCGCATCGCCACAGCCGTGCGCGGCGACGTAGGCGAGCGCGCCGGTGATCGGCGTCAGGCGGCCGGCGAAGGCGAGCGCGACGATGCCGGCGCAGTACAGCAGCGGCAGCGTGACGCGCACGGCGTTGAATGCGCCGAAGCGCAGGCGGCCGGCGAGCACGTCGATAGCGACGGCGCCGAGCAGGTACATCGGGATCAGTGGCGCCATGAGCAGCGCCTCGCGGGTGAGGCCGGAGCCGGCGTACACGAACGGCACGAGCACGACGTACGCGGGCACGAGCACGAGGCTCTGCGCGAGTGAGATCGCGATCGTGGTGGCCGGGACGTCGCGGCGGCGCGCGGGGTCGCCGCTGAGGTAGACGGCCGAGAGCTCGATGCCGAGGCTGCCGACGGTCGCGACGAGTTGCGGCCAGAGCAGCAACTGCGCGAGGTCGCCGCGGTGCGACGGGCCGAGGTAGCGGGCGGCGAGCGTGCCGCTGAGCAGGCCGAGCATCATGCTGGCGCCGCTGGCGCCGAAGGTGCCGGCGAGGCGCGGGCCGATGACGCCGATCTCGTCGAGGATGCGGCGCTTCATGCGGCCACCTCGATCGGCGAGGCGTCGATCAAGCGCGGGGCGCGCGGGAGCGGCCGCATCCAGACGGTGATCGCATGCGTGATGAGGTCGCGCTCGGCGAAGCGCGCGGTGAGCGCGGCCCAGGCGGCGGGATGCGCGCGCTTATAGCGCAGCGCCGGTTGCGAGACGGCGACCTGCAAGTGCGCGATCGCGAAGTATCGCTCGAAGATGGCGAGGTACTCGTCGTAGCGGAGGCGGCTGAACATGCCGTTGCGCAACCAGAGCAGGCCGTCGTCGCGCTCGACGGGAATGTCGCGCGCGACGAGGTACGCCTCGAGCTGGGCGCCGGACATCCACAGGTGCTCGAACGCGCCCTCGTAGTGGGCGCCGCCGTAGGTGTGGTAGAGCGGGCCGAAGTTCGCGAAGACGAGGCCGCCCGGGCGCGTCACGCGCGCCATCTCAGCGGCGGCGTACTCGACGCGGTCGATGTGCTCGAAGAGCGCGGTGGAGGCGACGAGGTCGAACGAGGCATCGGCGAACGGCAGCGCGCGCGCGTCGGACTGCGCCCAGCGAACGCCGGACTGCGCGCGCCAGGCGGCTGGCGTCGCGAGGAAGTCGGTCGCGATCAGTGAGCGTGGGCGCTGCGCCTGCCAGAGCGCGAGCTCGTCGCCAACGCCGGCGCCCGCGACGAGCACGTCGGCGTCGCGCAGCGAGAGCATCGACGCGGTGCGGCGCAGATGCGCCTCGGGCTCGTTGCCGCGTCCGGTGAGGCGCACCTCGTCGAAGCGCATGTCGCGCAGGGCCGGCGCAACTCGCGCGTAGACCGCGGGGCGGTTGCCGAGCCAGTTGATCGCGGGATAGGCCGCGCGCACGGCGCGGACGGCGATGTCGTTTCGCCGGAGGGCGCGCTCAAGCTGCCGCAGCATCGCGCACCTCCGTGTGATCGAGATGCAATCCCAGCAGCGGTGCGAAGACGCGCCGGTGGCGCTCGGCGCCGTAGTCGTCCCAGGTGCGGCGGACAACCGACGCGCGGGCGGCTGCGCCCATGCGGCGGCGCAGGCCGGGGTCGGCGGCCAGCGTCGTGAGGCGAGCCGCAAGCGCGTCGGTGTCGCGCGCGGGGACGACGTACCCGTCGATGCCGTCGTGGACCGCCTCGGCTGCGCCGGCGTGGTCGGAGACGATGACCGGCAGGCCGGCGAGCATCGCTTCGAGCACGACGAGACCGAATCCGTCCTCGACCGACGGCAGCACGAAGATGTCTGCCGCGGCGTACTCGGCGGCGAGCGCGGCGCCGGTGCGCACGCCGGCGATCTCAGCACCGCGCGGCAGGCCACCGCAGGCGGCGATCAGCGCGGGGTGCGGCGCGCCGACGAGGCGCAGCGTCGCCGCGGAGTCGATGCGGCGGAAGGCGTCGAGGAGGTACGGGATGCCCTTGCGGAGCGTGAGGCCGCCGACGAAGAGGATGCGCGGGACGCCATGCTCGCGCGGCGGCGGGTCCGCGCCGATCTCGCGCGCATCGACGGCGTAACGGACGGCGGTGACCTTCGACGCGGGGATGCCGTGCGAAACGAACGATGCGCGCGCGAACTCGCTGTTGGCGATGATGTGGTCGGCTTCTTCGTACTCGGCGAGCGTGCGCTCGATGACGCGCGGCGACAGCACGACGCGGTCGAGGGCGGCGCCGTAGCGTTGCTGTTCCTCACGCAGGAGGTCGACCTGGGCCAGGACGTGTGCGGACGCGGCTTCCAGGACGGCGGGGAGGCCGCGGCGATGCGCCGCGCGGATCGTGCGGAGCGCGGTGCTCTGCCACACGTTCACCGCATCGGCGCCGGCGATCATGCGCGACGCGATCTGGTCGAAGGCGGCGCTGAACGCGGACTGATGCGTCTCCTGCAGCGCCTCGGGGCCGAAGCGGATGGCGGCGTGGTTCCATGCGCCGAGCACAGTCAGGCCGACGTGCCGTTCTGGCGAGATGCCGTACTGCGCGGCGCGCGACGGCGGCACCGGCGAGACGATGCGCGCGAGTTCCCCGCGCGCGTCGTGGTAGCGGGCGGCATGGAATGCGGGCGGAAAGCGGCCGGGCGTCGTGATCGCGATCTTCATGCGGCCGCCTTCTCGGCGCCGTGCCGGTCGCGCCAGAGCTCGCGGAGGCCCTGCATCTCGCCGGCGCGGTGGGCGGCGAAGAGCATGTGATGGGCGGACCACATCGCCGGCAGATCGCGCATGCCGCGCGGCGACTTCGCCGCGAGGCGGGCGGCGGCGATCGCGTTGGGCAGGACGAGGCCGGCGACGGCCGCGGTCTTCGCCCAGGCGGCCGCGCGGCGTGCCGTAACGAGCGGCAGCGGCATCCGGCGCAGCGCCGTCTCGCAATAGGGGATCGAACGGCCGCGGCCGTGGCACTGCTGCCAGAAGCCGGCGACCGTCGCGGGCACGCGGTGCGCGACGCAGATCGAATAATCGACCTGCCAGAAGTAGCCGAGCGCGCGGAGGCGCTCAAGGAATTCGACGTCCTCGCCGCCGGCGCCGGGGATCTGCTCCGGGAAGGCGGCGGCGAGCGCGGCCTCGCGGCGGCAGGAGAAGCCCTCGGACCAGCCGACGTTCTCGGCGTTGTACTTGAGGCGATGGACGGCATCGATGTAGCGCCCGGGCACGCAGTCGAGGTTGGCGACGCGCGAGTCCACGGAGACGACGTCGGCGCCGGCTGCGTACAGCGGCGCGAGGTTCGCGAGGAAGTCTGGCGGCAGGAGGACATCGGCGTTCAGGAAGACAACGACGTCGCCCGTGGCGCGTCGGATGCCCTCGTTGCGCGCCGCGGAGACGCCGCGGCGGCGGCCTTCGGCGACGACCTCGACGCGAGCATGAGAATCGGCAGCGGCGCGGCGCGCGCGCTCGAGCGTGCGGTCGGTCGAGCCGCCGTCGACGACGATGACTTCGCGCGCGGGCAGCGTCTGCGCGAGCGCACAGCGCAGCGTGTCGGCGATGTCGGCCTCTTCGTTGTACGTGGGGACGACGATGGAGAACGAGGGCTGCTGGCTGCGCGTAGGCGCGGCATCGGGACAGGTCTGAAGGCCTGTCGGTACGGATACTCGCTCAGCCGTGCCCCGTCGGTCGTCGATCATGCGGCGGCTGCTTCCAGCACACGGTCTTCGCGGAGCGCGCGGAAATATTCGACGGTGCCGGCGAGGCCGGCGTGGAGGGAGACGAAGGGCTGCCAGCCGTATCGGTTCTGGATGCGCGCGATGTCGGGCTTGCGGCGCGCGGGGTCGTCGGACATCGCGGGCAGGTGCTCGACGCGCTCGGGCACGCCCGCGACGCGCGCGACGGTGCGGGCGAGGTCGAGCATGGTGACCTCGTGCGGGTTGCCAATGTTAAAGATGCGCCCGTTGGCGTTGCCGTCGAAGGCGACGAGCAGCAGCGCCTCAACGAGGTCATCGACGTAGCAGAACGAGCGCGTCTGCATACCATCGCCAAAGACGGGCAGCGGGCGTCCGTCGAGCGCGGCGCCGATGTAGGCGGGCACGACGCGGCCATCGTCCGCGTTCATGCGCGGGCCGTATGTATTGAAGATGCGGACGATCGAGGCGTTGACGCCGTGACGGCGCCGGTACTCGACCGTGAGCGCCTCGCCGAAGCGCTTCGACTCGTCGTAGCAGGCGCGCGGGCCCGTCGGGTTGACGTTGCCCCAGTAGGACTCGGCCTGCGGGTGCTCGAGCGGGTCGCCGTAGACCTCGGAGGTGGAGGCGAAGACGAAGCGCGCGCCGCGGTCGGCCGCGAGAGCGAGCAGGCGGTGGGCGCCGGCAGAGTTCGCCATCATCGTCTCGATCGGGAACTGCTTGTAGTGCACAGGGCTGGCCGGCGAGGCGAGATGCAGGACGAGATCGACGGCGAGGAAGGGCGCGCGGGTCACGTCTTCGCGGATGAAGGCGAAGTCGCGGTGGTCGGCGATCTCCTCGACGTTGGCGAAGGCGCCGGTCGAGAGGTTGTCGAGGCAGACGACCTCGTGGCCGCGGACGAGGAGTTCGCGGCAGACGTGACTACCGATGAAGCCGGCGCCGCCGGCGACGAGGATGCGCATGACGCCGCTCCTTCTCTAGCGCGCGCGGCCCAGGTAGTGCCCGGGCGTGAGCGCGCGCGTGACCATGCATCGGGTGTCGATGTTCTCGAAGAGGTAGGGGACGGGCAGCGCGGCGACGACGCCGGCGCCGGCTTCCGCCGAGTGGATCTCGATCAGAACCGCCGGCCTGTGCTCGGTCAGCGTCTGGCGCGCGCCGGCGATGACGCGCGCCTCGGCGCCCTCGACGTCGATCTTGATGACGGCGGGCGGCGGCGCGCCGTCGGCAACGATGGCGTCGATGGTCATGGTCGTGACGGTGCGCTCGGTGTGGTGTGACGGCGGCAGCGCGTCGTCGCCGAGCAGCATGCCCTCGAGCGACGAGTCGTGGAGCGCGAAGCGCGCGTCGCCACAGGCGTCGCTGATGGCAAGCACGCGGGCATCGACGTTCGCGAGGTGGTTGGCGGCGACGCTCGCGCGGAGGCGATGCAGGTTCGGCTCGTAGGCCTCGAACGCGAGGACGCGGCCGCGCGGTCCGGCGCACGTCGCGGCGAGCAACGTGGAGTAGCCGGCGTGGGCGCCGACGTCATAGACGACGTCGCCGGGGTTGATTGCGGAGGCGAAGGCGCGCTGGGCGCGGGGCTCGTGCGTGCCGAGCCAGTAGTACTTCTCGCGCGCGAGGTCGACCGACATGCGCATGCCGCGCAGCGGGCCGCCGCAGATGATCACGATGCGCGGGCCGTCGGCGGCAGCGCCCGAGAGGACCGGGCGCAGGCGGGCGGCGAGCGGCGAGCGAGCAATCGCGGCCGATACGCGTGCGCCGACGAGCGGACGTGCGGCGGCTGCGGCGCGCTGGGCGAGCGAGATCGAAGGCCGCACGGCGGCGCGAGCGCTCATGAGCGGGCGCTCTCGCGCTGTGCTTCCCGCGAGGCGCGGAGGCGGGGCAGGTGGATCCCGAATGGCTTCGCAGCGGACGGGTCGCCAGTGAGGACGCAGCCGAGGACGCGGGCATCCAGGCGGTGCAGGGCGACAGCGGTCTGGGCCAGGTCGGTGCGTGTCGTGCGCTCACAGCGAGCGGCGAGGATGATCGCGTCGCACTGTGCGGCGAGGAGCATGGCGTCGGCGGTGTCGAGTAGCGGTGGCGCATCGATGATGATGGCGTCGAAGCGCTCGCGCAGTTCGCGCAGGAGAAGCGCCAGACGAGGGGACTCGAGCAGCTCCGTGGAGTCGGGGGTGTGAGCGCCGGCGACGACCAGCGACAGGCCGTCGATATCGGTGGCGTCCACGAGGCCGTACACCGGCAGGTCGAGCGCGAGCGCATCGGCGAGGCCGTGCGGGACTTCGCTGTCGAAGCGCGCGCCGAGGCGGCCTGCGCGGAGGTCGGCGTCGACGAGCACGACGCGCTGGCCCGCGGCGGCGAGCGATGCGGCGTAGTTCGCCGCGGTTTCCGTCGCCCCGGAGCGCGGGCGAGTGCCGGCGACGAGCACGACCTGGCTGGTCGCGGTGGCCGCACTCATCGCAACGTTCGTGCGGAGGAAGCGGTAGCGGTCGACGACGTGGGGTTCGCTCGCGACGGGCGACACGGATCGTCCGAGCGGCGGGATGGTCGCGAGCAATGGGATGTCGGCGGCCGCGGCGGCTTCGCGCTCGTCGCGGACGGCGTCACTGAGGTACTCGAACGCGAGGATGATCGCGGCTGCGGCGACGAGGCCGGCGATCGCGACGAGCCCGATCGCGAGCGGCTCTGACGTGGCGGAGGTCTCGCGGACGGCGGGGACCGCCTCGTAGAGCGCGACGTCGCCGGGGAGTTGCTGCTCGACCCGCAGTTGCATGAACGCGGCAATGGTCGCGAACGATAGCGCGTCGGCGTCGGCGGCAGTGGCGCCGCGGGTCGTGACATCGATGAGCTGCGTGTTTTTCGGCTGCGCGACGCTGATGCGCGCCCTGAGGTCGTCGGGCGCGTTCATCACGCCGAGGTTCGACGCCGCGCGCGTCGCGACGGCGTGGCCCGCGAGCAGCGTCGTGTAGGTGTAGAGCAGGCGGTCCATGTCGAACGGACGATCGACGACGGCCGGATTATCGCCGCTCGACGCGTTGAGGCTGACAAAGAGGCGCGCGGTCGCGGCGTAGACCGGCGGCGCCGGGTGGCGGTCGCGGATGCGCGCGGCGATGCCGTACGCCGCAATCGCGAACACCGTGCCGACGATCAGGAGCCACCACCAGCGGCGGGTCAACGTCCAAGCGCGGGCCGCATCCATGCGCGCCTCCGATCTGTTCGAGCCGCGGTGTTGCGGCGCGTTGATTGTGGGGCGGCGATGATCCGGCTGCTATCGGGGATGTCCCCAGCAGCACGGCGCGATTGGCCCTAGGCGGCGGGGCGCACCTGGTGCCGCGGCGGGACATTCTCGATGACGGGCGAGGCCGCGGCCGGTCGCGACACGGACGCGGTCTTCGCGACGTACCACTCGATCGTGCGGCGGAGACCGGCCTCGAAGCCGGTGCGCGCCTCGAAGCCGAAGCGCTCGCGGGCTCGCGTGATGTCGAGCATGCGGCGCGGCTGGCCGTCGGGCTGCGAGGCGTCCCAGCGCACGTCGCCGTGATAACCGCAGATATCGGCGATCGTCTGCACCAACTCGCGGATCGAGATCTCGCGGCCGGCGCCGATGTTCACGGGGTCCGGCGCATCGTAGCGCTCAGCGGCGAGCGCGATCGCTTCAGCGGCGTCCTCGACGTAGAGGAACTCGCGCGAGGCGGCGCCGGTGCCCCAGGCCGTGATGTGGTCGAGGCCGGTGCGCTTCGCCTCGACGACTTTGCGGATGAGGGCGGGGATGACGTGGCTGCTGGCGGGATCGAAGTTATCGCCGGGGCCGTAAAGGTTCACGGGCAGCAGGGTGATGGCGTTGAAGCCGTACTGCTCACGGTAGGCCTGGGCCTGGACGAGCAGCATCTTCTTCGCGAGGCCGTAGGGCGCGTTCGTCTCCTCGGGGTAGCCGGCCCAGAGGTCGTCCTCGCGGAAGGGGAGTGGGGCGAACTTCGGGTAGGCGCAGACGGTGGCGACGCCGACGAACTTGCGGACGCCGGCGAGGCGCGCCTGTTCCATGAGCTGGATGCCCATCATGGCGTTGTCGTAGAAGAAGCGGCCGGGGTTCGCGCGATTGGCGCCGATGCCGCCGACGACGGCGGCGAGATGCACGACGATCTCCGGGCGTGCGTCGGCAAGCGCGCGGACGATCGCGTCTTTCTCGCGCAGGTCGTAGTCGCGGCTGCGGGGGACGAAGGCGTCCGCGCCCGCGGCCTCGAGACGCGCGACGACATGCGAGCCGAGGAAGCCGGCGCCGCCTGTGACCATGACGCGCGCGCCGGCGATCGCCGTCAGGCTGCGCATGGCGGGTCTCCTTCGCCGGTGGAGTCAACGATGCGGAGTGCGGGAGCGCCGCCCCGCATGGGGACCGCGCGGTGGGGGCCGTGGACGCGGCCGTGCGAGCCGGCGGCGAGGATCGCGGCAACGAACTGCTCGTAGGCGCGAAGCGCGTGCGGCTCCGACAGCGCCGTGCCGGCCCAGGCCTTGGCGCTGCGTGCGAGGTGCAGCGCGAGGCCGGGGTCATTGGCGACGCGCAGGATCGCCTCGAGGAGTGCGTGCGGGTCGTCAGGCGGCGCGATGATGCCGCCGCCGCTGGCGCTGATCTCGCGTGCGGTCTCGCTGTCGCTGGCGACGGCGGCGACGACGGGACGGGCGGCCGCGTAGTACGAGGTGAGCTTCGAGGGCAGCGACATATCGCGGACGCTACCGCGCTGGTTGACGAGCAGGATGTCGGCAGCGGCGAGCATGCTGGGGAACGCGTCCGCGGCTTGCAGCGGCATGAAGCGCATGTTCGCGAGCGCGGGTCGGCGGGCGATCGCCTCGAGATGCGCGCGTTGATTGCCGTCGCCGCAGAGCGCGAACAGCAGCGGCGCTCCCGACGACGCAGCGATGCGGGCGGATTCGATGACGTTCTCGAGGCCCTGCTTGTAGCCCATGTTTCCGGCGTGCAGGCAGACGATGGCACCGGCAGGCCAGCCGAGGCGCTCGCGCATCTCGGCGCGCGCGATCGCGGGCGGTGCGACGTGCGTCCAGTTGCGGACGCGGCGGATCCGCGCCGGCTCGACACCGAGCGCCTCGACGTAGGGGCGGAAGCCCTCGGCGATGACGCCGACGGCCGCGGCGCCGCGGAGCGCGAAGCCCTCGACGGCGGAGATCGCACGCGAAGCGCGGCCGGCGCCCGAAAGGCCGCTCTGTTGGGCGGCCTGCCCCATGAGGTCCTGGACGATGACGCCGTAGGGAACGCGGAAGCGGGCGGCCGCGGCGCGCGCGACGATACCGGCGCTGAGGCTCGGCATGACACCGATGACGGCATCGGGGCGCGGGCCGCGCAGCGCGTCGATGGCCATCATCAGCGACGTCGCTTCGTAGCGGGCGCGGCGCAGCGCCGACTGCGACGGCGGGACGTAGTGTGCGCGGCGGTGCACGGTGACGCCGCCGATCGCCTCGACGCGGCGGGACTCGCCGGCGTAGGCGGCGTCCACGCGCCAGGCCGGGTAGTGCGGCATGCCGGTGACGACGTCAACGGCGTAGCCCTGCGTGGCGAGATGCTCGGCGAGCTTCGTCGAGTAGGGGGCGATGCCGGTCTCTTCGGGCGCGTAGTTCAGCGAGGCGATGAGGATGCGCGTCATCAGTGGCCATCCCGCCGGATCAGCGGCTTGACCGTCTGCAGCATGTAGGCGAGGTCGCCGGCGAGCGTCATGCGCGGCGCGTATGCGGCCTCGAGTTGCATGCGCGAGGGCGGCGAGAGTTCTTTACGACCGCAGACCTGGAACGGGCCGGTGAGGCCTGGTCGCACCGCGACGATCGCGGGCAGGAGCGCGGGGTCGAGGGCCTCGCGCGAGAGGTACGGACGGGGGCCGACGATGCTCATCTCGCCGCGGATGACGTTCCAGAACTGCGGCAGCTCATCGAGGCTGGAGGTGCGCAGGAAGCGGCCGAGCGCGGTGACGCGCGGGTCGCTCTCGAGCTTCCAGTGGGTGAGGAGTTGGATGGCGCGGTCGGGGTGGGTCTCCTTCCAGCGCTCGAAGACGGCGTCGGCGTCGGGGACCATCGTGCGGAACTTCCACATCTGGAACTTACGGCCGTCGAGACCGATGCGCTCGGAGCCGTAGAGCACCGGCCAGCCAGATGTCAACAGCACCGCGATGGCGACGAGGGCGATCAGCGGCGCCAGGACGACGGCCAGCGCAGCGCCGAGCGCGAGGTCGAGCGCCCGCTTGCCGCCGCGCGCATACAGAGAGGAAGGGATGGGCGGCGCAGCCGCGGGAGCGACGAGCGTCTCGAACTGGGCGCTCGGGTCGCTGCGGAGGATGGGCGGATTCTGGCCGGTCGCGGCCACGGCGCCTCCGATCCAACTGAGGACGCCGCATCCGTGCGCGCGCCCTCGTTGGAGGATCATCTGCGAGGGAGGGGTAAGCGCCGAGTGGGGAACCCCTGAAGTCTGGGTGCAGACGCGCTGAGGTCTGGGTGGAGGCCCCCGACGGGCTGGAGGTCGGAAGCAGGACGTGAGAAGTGAGAAGCCATAAGCGGGCAGAAGCCGGGCGTCGGGGACTGGGTCGCGGAGATGGATGGCGGAGATGGGTGCGGGGGGCGTGAGAGGGAGAGGAGTGGCGGGAAATTCTTTTGAAATTGACGGGCGATCCCTCTTGACAGGGTGCAGTCGTGATGCCATCATTGTGCCATCACACAGACCTCATCGAGCTGGTACATCTATGGCAACTGAACTCCACACCGAACCCGTCTTCGACGCTCTCAAGCAGCCGCTGGCGCTGATCGAGTCTGACGAGCGGCGCCGCGGCATCGAGACGTATGTAGAGGCGGCGCGGACGCCGCTCGAGCGGGCGGTGTTCGACCTGATGTCGCAGATGGCGCAGGCGATCGACGCGAAGGTGTCGCCGCACTACCGGGTGCGGCTCGGCTATGTGCCGGGCGGGCTGACGGTGGACGTGGACGAGAACGCCGGCGGGGCGGGCGACGAGGCGCAGTGGTCGGCGCTCGAGGGGGACGTGGAGAAGATCACGATCCGCATCCCGGCGGAGCTGAAGGACCTGGCGCAGCAGGCGGCGTCGAAGGCGGGCACGTCGGCGAACACGTGGTTCATCAAGGCGCTGGCGCGGGCGGTGAAGAACATCGACGTGCAGACGGCGCCGCCGGCGGCGCGTCCGCCAGGGTGGCGCGAGGAACGGCGGGGGCCGCAGCGCGGCCAGCGGCTGAGCGGCTGGATCGGCGGCGACGACGAGTAGGAACACGGCCGCGCGGAGTGCGGCCGGAGGAGCAACGTCATGTTGGACGAACTGATTGCGGAACAACAGTACAGGCTGGTGCGAGAGGCGGACCGCACGCGGCTGGCGATGGAGGCCGAGGCGCGCTCCATCTACGGCGACGTGGGCATGCGCGAGCGAGTGGCGAGCGCGCTCGTCGCGGTGGGGGGCTGGCTCGACCGGAGCGCGATCGAGCGTGCGGCCGGCACGCGCGGCGTCGTCGCGCGGACGGGGCGCGGGCTGTGACGCGCGGCGCGGCGACGGGCTGGCGCGACGAGGTGGCGGGCGCGGGCGAGCGTCGTGATGGCGGCGTCGGCATGCCCGGCGCGCGGCGGCTCATCGAGGCGCTGGCGTTCGCGCGGCTGGCGGCGGAGTGCGCCGTGCGCCCGGCGCTCGCGCTGCTCGCTGAACTGCCGGAGACGTTGTATTTCGAGCGTCGCGAGCGTGGGGCGTGCTCGCAACGCGAGACGGATCGATAGACGGAGGACGGCATGAGAATCGCAGCATTCGTGATCGCGTTGTGCTTGCTGGGCGGGGCGATCGACCCGACGCGCGGCTGGCTCATTGCGCTCGTCGTGCTGACGGGGCTGGCGGCACTGCGGCCGCGGTTCTGGAACTGGCTCGACTGGCGGCCGGCGGCGGACCTGCGGCTGGCGGCGTTCGTGCTGGCGGTGCTGCTGCTTGCCGGCGCGCTCGATCCGACGAAGGGCTGGCTGATCGCGCTGTCGGTGGTGACGGGGCTGGCGGCGTTCCTGCCGGGCGGGCACCGCTTCGACATCCTGGGCTTCGGGCGCGGGCGGCGGGGCTGGCACGGCGATTGGCGCTGGGACCGCAACGAGCGCTGGGAAGAGCGCGCGGACCGCGACTGGGACCGCTGGGAGCGGCGGATGGACAGGAGGGCGCGGCGCGCGGCGCGGCGATGGGGAGACGACTGGTCATGACGATGAACCTGGCGGCTGAGGTAGCGATCACGTCGGAGTCGCAACTGTTGCGGCGCAGCGCTCCGCTGGTGATCGAGTTCACGTCATCGAAGGTGCGGACGCGGCCGCTCGCGGCGCGCGCGGGCGGCATCGAGATCGCGGACGGCCGGCTGCCGGTGCGCGCGGTGGACATCGACGCGCACCCGGACCTGCGGCGGCGGTTCAAGATCAACCTGCTGCCGACGTTCGTCGTCGTGCACGACGCGGTGGAACTGGCGCGTTTCGTCGGGCCGCATTCGCGCCGCGAGCTGGCAGGCGCGATCCGGCGCGCGCTCGACCCGGAGATGGTGCGGCTGGAGGACCCGCCGCAGGCGCGCGGGCTCTGGAACGACTTCACGACGCGACTGTGGGGGTTTTCCGTTTAGCGGCGGAATAGCATCGGCATGGAGCATACCCGCAGCATCCATCGCACATTCGAGACAGGACCGAAGGCGGTGCTGCACGTGGAGGCGCGCTCGGGCGCGGTGATCGTGCAGTCACACGGCGCGCCGACGGTGGTCGTCGAAGCGATCGTACACGTCTGGTCGGACATCGAGGCCGAGGCGGACGAGGCAGCGGCGCTGGTCGCGCGCGGCATCGAGCAGGACGCGCATCGGGTGATCGTGCGGACGCCGTCGCTGCCGCAGACGGAGGGCTGGAGCCTGTGGGGAGGCAAGCGCGGCTCCCGCGTGGACTTCACGATCCGCGTGCCGGTGCAGACGGCCGTGCGCGTGCTCTCGCGCAGCGGGCGCGTGCAGGTGACGGGCACGGAAGGGCGCGCGCACGTCGAGTGCATCAGCGGGCGCAGCGGCATCGCCGACGTGCGCGGCCAGGTGACGGTCGTGTCGCGCAGCGGCAGTGTGGCGATCGAGCGCGTGCATGGCGACGTCGAGGCGGAGGCGCGCAGCGGGCGGATCGAGGCGCGGGACATCGAGGGGAAGGTGAAGCTCACGACGCGCAGCGGCGTGACGGACGTGCGGGGGGTCTCGGGCGACCTGGAGGTGCAGGCGCGCACGGGCTCGATCGTGATCGAGAACGCGCGCGGCCGGGTGCAGGCGCGCGCGCACACGGGCTCGATCCGCTATCGCGGGGCGATCGAGCAGGACACGGATATCGAGGCACAGACGGGGTCGATCCATGTCGCGGTGGACCCAGACAAGCCGTTCTTCCTGGACGCGGAGAGCAAGATCGGCTCGGTGCGGTCGGACCTTCCGCCGCGGCGCGGGGGCGGCGCCGGCGGCGATGCGCCCGCGGGGGCGACGGTGCGGCTGCGGACGAACACGGGGTCGATCCGGATCTCGCGGCTGTAGGCCGGGGTCGGGCGGTGGGCTGCTATGCTCGATGCGGCGAGCCCCCGTAGCTCAGTGGACAGAGCACCGGACTTCTAATCCGATGGTCGCAGGTTCGAATCCTGCCGGGGGTGCCAGCACCTAAGTCTGAATCTGTTTTGGAGACGAGAGCGCCGACAGGCGCTCTTTGTCGTGTTTCGCGACGCCGGCGACCGGCAAGATCCGTTGCAGCTATCGGGTCGTCTGGAACGAGCCCGGAGTAGGGCAGATGCGCTTCGATTGCTTCGCTAGCTCCGCCAACGAAGGAGATGGCCTGTCGTTCCAAGATTGGATTCCGCTCGATGCCGAGACCTGGAACGCACTCCGTTTGCTCGGCGCCGTTCAGGAGCCCTAGCCGAGCATCACGGACACAGGATTTTGGCCGAGCTCGCTCGATCTATGACCGATGTGGTGGTGCCTTGGAACAAGACTGTCTTTAGCCCTCCCGCGTAGCCGCTCGATGTTACGGCGACTAGGCCGCCGTAGTTGGCTTGGTCGAACAGTTGCATCCGGCAACCGGCATTTACGATGACGTAATCCGCTTTGTTGTCGCCGACTGGATCCGGACTTAGATTCGCGTCCTGAGTCTCGACCCGCGTCCCGCCAATGTGATTGCCAACCGAATCTGTATTCCACAGTGAGTTATTGCGCAAGTGATGCTGGCATTGTGCATTGTAGTTGCCATCTTGGGCGGCGCTGCACTCGCTCCAGTGCGTACTACCCCAACAAACCGGGCTTGGGCAATTTGCGTATTTCCGGCCTGCCAAGATCAACTCCTTAGCAGTTTGGCCAGACGTCATGCCGTTACAGTTCGCGTACGTGGTCGTTGGCTTCCCGGCGCAATTGGGCAGATAAGTCATTTGAATGTGGAGATGAGGGCAATCGGCGCTCAGCGCACTTGTATCCTGGATCTTCCCAAGGACCGTGTCCTCCCGGTATATCGTGGCACCTGCCGCGACAGATACATCGATGTGGAATAGCCCGACACGGTAACCAGTGAATCGATATCCGTGGGTCTTATCACCGGAAATTTCGTCGACGTATATGCCGTGTGAGTTGGGCGCGTAGTAGTCCCTTGTTTTTCCGCCGCACTGAACTTCGGTCCACGAAGCGGCGGAGACGATTCCCATCCACGGAGCAATCACAGGCTGACCCGCGGTTACCGCGCCCCCGGACTTCTTGATATCGATCGCGAACAGGTCCGGTGTGCCAACGTTATCGTGTTCCGCGCACCCATATCCGCAGGAGATCTTCCACGTGGATAACGACTGTACCGGCACGGGCATAGAGGCATGGGTATGGTCTGTTTCGGTCGCGAAGACCGGCGATCCTGCACCGTCGCGACCGAGCCCGAAGAGACAACTAAGTACGACGCCGACCACGATTGCTGCAAATTTCGTCTTCATCCGACCCCCCGCCTGAACGCGTTTCGGTGAGTGCGAGAGTAGCCGCTCGTGCGCCGAGGCGGCAACACTACGAGTGGCACAGCGTTGTGCCACTCGCTAAGTTCTCTTCAGAATCCTAAATCCTAGATACTTGATGTTATGCCGAACTTCTCGTGGCACCAGCAGCTTCGCGCTCGACGAAAGAACCTTGGTTTGACCAGGCAGCAGCTCTCCGACGCCGTGAGAGTGCCAGTCAACACGCTGAGGCGGTGGGAGGATGGTACGCGCCGACCGGAAGAGGCAAGCCTGCGGAACGTGCTCGACGCGCTGGGCGCGGTGGGGGACGACGCTAACTCAATCCTCGAAGACGCAGGCTATCTTCCGAATCGCACCTTGTGGGCCGAAGACCGATTTCCCGAGTACTACTTTAAGTCAGACGAACTCGATGACGCGGTGGAGCAGGTACCCTGGCCGTGCTTCGTGGTCAACCAGAACACGGAAATCGTCGCGGCCAACTCTTTGATCCAGCGTTTGTGGGGGATCGACCTCAAGGTCGAGCGCGAGCGGCGGACCACAGCTCAACTGCATCTGCTGGCTGTAGCGAGTGATCGCAGATTTGTCGACCGCATCGCGAACTGGCGAGAGTGCTTGGCAACGATGGTCGCCGTTGCAAAGAGTCAACCGCGAGGGTCTGAATCGCTGGACCATCCCGCGCCCTACTTCTCGCAGGTCGTCGCAGAGTACCTGTCCGGAGATCCCGCGCTACTACGCCTATTGTTCGAGGTCTGGTCTATGACCGATCCTCAGCCCATCAAGGTGCGATGGAGCTATCGCGTCGACTGGAAAGCCAGCGACGGCGACGAACTGCACTTCAAGTGCATGGTTACCGTCGGGAGCGAGACCGACAACTTTGGCTTCAACGACTGGATTCCGCTCGACGGTGCAACCTGGGACGCAGTCACCGCCATGGACTCGAACGATCGCCGCCGTCGGACTTGATCAACAACTTCAACTGGACGTGCCTACGACGCGGAGATACAGTCCGATGGTCTAGCTTGCTAGGCATCGAGACCACAGGACTCGTTTTCCAATCCGATGGTCGCAGGTTCGAATCCAGCCGGGGGTACCACCGCTCATACGCAACCGACGGGTGATGCGCGATAATCCTCCGCATGGACCCGAAGATCCGCTACGCAAAGAGCGCCGACGGTACGAACATCGCGTACTGGGCAATCGGCGACGGCCCCGGGCGGCCGCTGGTGTACGTGCCGACGATGCCGTGGTCGCACATCGAGCGTGAGTGGGCGATCCCGGAGTGGCGGCGGCGCTTCGAGCGCCTGGCTGCAGGACGGCGGCTCATCCACTACGACCCCCGCGGGTTCGGCTTGTCGGAGCCGCGTCCCACCACCGTGACAACGGAGGCGCACGCAGATGACATCGAAGCGGTGCTGGGTGCGCTGGATGTCGAGGAGTGCGATCTCTTCGCGGCGGGCGATGCCGGCTTCGCCGCGATCGAGTTCGCCGCGCGCCCGACGAGCCGGGTCGGGAGGTTCGTCCTGTGGGGCTCCTACGCGAACCGCGACGCCTTTCTCAACGATCCCAAGATCAAATCGATGCATGCGCTCTGGGACCAGGATTGGGTCCAGTACACCGAGCTGGCCACCCGGACCGTCCTGGGCTGGAAGCATGAACATCGAGCGAGGCAACTCGCCGACTTCTACCGCGCGGCCGCGTCGAAAGAGTCACTAGGCATTGTGCGGGCGCTCTACGGCATTGACTTGTCGGACCGGCTGCCGCAGGTGCGCGCACAGACGCTCGTCGTCGCGTTCGACGACTCCTGGGTGGATGTGCGGGCCGAAGCACGGCACCTCGCCGCCGGTCTTCCGAACGCCGAGTTACGGACCGTCCACGGAGAGAGCATCTACTTTGACTTCTTCGATGACGAGGACCTGGTCGTCACGCTTGTGGATGAATTCCTCGGTGGCGAATCCTCGCACCAATCGACAACGGAGCCCGGCGCCGCATCGTTGGCCGGCGGGCTTCGCACGATCCTCTTCACTGACCTCGTCGGGCACACCGAGATGATGCGCCGCCTCGGCGACGAGCGCGGGCGTGACGTGCTGCGGGAGCACGAGCGTATCACGCGCGAGCTGCTGAAGGAGTTCGGCGGCGCTGAGGTGAAGACGATGGGCGACGGCTTCATGGCGTCGTTCGGGTCGGTGACGAAGGCGATGGATTGTGCGATCGCACTGCAGCGCGCGTTCGCGGCATGGAACGATGGACGGGGCGGAGCTGAAGCTCCGCGGCTACAGGTGCGGGTCGGGTTGAACGCAGGCGAGCCGATTGAGGAGGACGGCGATCTGTTCGGCTCGACCGTCATCATGGCATCGCGGATCGCCGCGAAGGCGGGCGCGGGCGAGATCCTCATACCGGAGCCGCTGCGGCACCTGCTGTCTGGGAAGAGCTACGTGTACGCGGACCGCGGGGAGACGATGCTCAAGGGGTTCGAGGACGCGGTGCGGCTGTATGAAGTGCGGTGGCGGGAGTGAATTTTGTGTCGCGCAGGCGTTCCTGTTCTCCGCCGAGCGACATCGTGTGCGCCGTGATCTCCGGACGCTGCTGAGGCGCCGGCGGCGACCGCCAAGCGCTACAACATGCCGGGGGCGACGCCCGCGGCCGTGATGAATTGCCGGATCTGTGCCGCGTGCTCGGTGGTGTGAAGCACGAGGCCCGTGATGATCCAGGCGTACGGCTGGCCACTGTATCGATGCGACGATGGCAGCGGCGTAGCGGCCTTCTCGTCGGTCATCATTGCCAGCGTGTCGCGCGCCTGCTTGCGGCAATGGTCGATGTAGCCGAGCAACTCCGGTCTCGACCATGCGCCAGGGAGGCTCGGCAGGTCGCGCCAGTGCGGGTGCCCGTTGAACGGCGGGGGCGGCGCCCACGGGCTTAGCTCGCCGTTGAGGTCGTAGTCGAAGACCTCGAGCGCGTGCCATGCGACGCTCCAGGGGGTCGAGCGCCGGTGCACCCATCGCTCAACGAGGGCGTCGCGCTGTGCGGGGTCGGTGATCGGCTGCCAGTCCGGGCCGAGGAACTGATGGGCCGGGCCGGGTGACTCGACCGGCCACATGCTCGCTTCCCAGAGCGCGTCGGTGCAATCGCGCACGGCGGCGGCGAGCAGGTCGAGCGACTGCTCGAGGGTGCGGCTTATGCTGTCGGCCCAGATCGACGGCATCCGTCAGGCTACGGCGCACGCGTGCGCATGTTCAAGCGGCGGTGCGGGGCGCCGCGGCATGGGGCGTCGATCGGCGACGTGTGACGAACCTCGTTCAACGACTGGATCCCGGTGAATGCGGAGACGTGGTCGGCGCTTGGCGTCATGGTCGCGCGGGCGGCCTATCGCCGCCGCTGAGCGCCGGGCGGTGTGCTGGTGGGTAGGTGGAGGGGCGACCCGATGCGTCGTCAGTGACGGGAGGTTTGCCGCGGGGTTGCGTTCTGGCATGATGCGGCTTCGTTGGCAACTACCAACCCGCGCCGGTGGCGCGGGCTTTTGTATGCAGTGGAGGTTCCTTGAATCCAACCAGGCGGGTCGCGCTCATTGCGGGCCTCTTCTTCGGGCTGACGTTCATCCATGCGCTGATCCTCCCGCTCTACAACGACATCCTCAATAACGACGACTTCATCCTGGGGAACGGCGACCTGACGCCCGTGCGTCTCGGCGCGATCGTCGAGATCATCACGATTATCGCGAACGGGGCGACGGGTGTGATCCTGTTCCAGGTGCTGCGGCGCGAGCACCTGGGCATCGCACTGGGTTACGTCGCGGTGCGCATCTTCGAGTCCACGGTGATCGCGATCGGCACGATGTGCCTGCTGGCGATCGTGACGCTGCGGCAGGACGGGGCGGCCGGCGCTGATGCCGCGGACCTCACGGCGATCGGCGCGTCGCTGGTCGCGGTGCGAGACTGGACGTTCATGTTCGGGCCGGGGTTGTGCTCCGGCTTCGGGAACGGGCTGCTGCTGGGGTACCTGATGTACCGCTCAGGGCTGGTGCCGCGCCGGATGGCGCTGCTCGGCGTCATCGGCGGGCCGCTGTCGCTGGTCGGCTGCGGTTTCGTTCTGTTCGGCCAATGGGAGCAGGACGCGCCGCCGCAGTTCCTGTTCACGCTGCTCGAGATCGTGTGGGAGCTGAGCCTGACCGTGTACCTGATCGCGCGTGGGTTCAAGCCCACGCCGATCACGGCCGAGGGCAACCTCACCGCCGGCTGATCCGATCGCGCGGAGCATGACTGCGCGGCGTTAGCGGGCGGCGGGCTGGAAGAGCTCGACCGGATTGCCGGAGGGGTCTTCCAGCACGATCTGCTGGCCGCCCGGACCGCTGATGATGTCGTTGCGGAAGTGGACGCCCGCCACGCGCAGGCGGTCCACCTCCGCGGCGATGTCGTCGACCACGAAGTGGATGCGGTTCCAGCCGCCGGGCGCCGGCTGCGCGCCGTCGGGCATCGGGCGGCCGGCGGAGCTTTGCGGGCCGCTGAGGAGCAGGCGCAGGTTGCCGCGCGTGACCTCGGCGAAGGCTGGGGAGTTCACGCCGACCTTGAAGCCGAAGTGGTCCGTGTAGAACGCCACGGCGCTGGCGACGTCGCTGATCATGTAGCGGACGCTGACGATGGGGTCTTCTCGCATGGTCGTTACCTCCGGGCGGATTGCGGTTGCTGGCGGATGACGGCGAGCAGGAACGCCACGCGGTCCTCGATCTCGGCTGCGGTGCGCTGGAACGCGGCGTAGCGCTCGGCGTCGGTGTCTCCTTCGAGTGAGGGGTCGGCGACACTCCAGTGGATGCGCGCTGGTGCGCCGGGGAAGTCGGGGCAGACTTCACGGACGCGGTCGCAGAGGGTGATGACGTAGTCGAAGCGGCGGCGCGCGAACTGCGTCAGCGGCTTCGATCGCTGCGCGCTGATGTCGATGCCACGCTCGTCCATGGTGCGGACGGCGTCCGAGTGGATGTCCTTCGGATGGCTGCCGGCGCTGTGGACCTCAACGGCGTCGCCTGCGAGATCGCGCAACAGCGCCTCGGCGATCTGCGAGCGCGTGCTGTTGCCGGTGCAGAGGAAGAGCACGCTGGGGCGGCGGACGCGTCGTACCGCGCCTGCGCCGGCACGATCGGGCGGCGGGACGAGCGCGAGCCCGGGGTGGAGCGCGCCGCCCGCCGCGGCGAGCGACTCGCGGCAGCGGGCAAGGTCGATGCGGTAGTAGGCGTCGCGGCCGTCGGCGGAACTGCGGCGCATGGCGACGAGGCGGCCGGCACGCAGGCGGCCGAGGTGGTACGAGACGAGGTTCTGGGGCGCGCCCACAAGGCCTGTAAGCTCGCGGACCTGGCGGTCGCTGCGCGCGAGCTCCGCGAGGAGCTGCCAGCGGAGGGGGTGCCCGGCGAGCTGGAGGAAGGGCGGGGGTGCGGAGGTGGGGTGGTCGGCTGCGGTCATGGCTTGGAGAATACATCAATCTTCCCTGATAGATCAATACCAATTGTTTGATCTTGGATCGGATCGGCCGGGGCCGGCTCTCGCCCGGGGCGGCGGGCGGGAGACTCACATAGTCGCAGGCGGGGGAGCGCGGCATAATCACCGGACAGGGTGGAGCAACCTCGGGCGCGTCAGAGCCAGCAAGTCATCCGGAGCACGTGCATGGGGCCTCAGATCCGGTATGCGCGGACGGTCGATGGGGTGAACATCGCGTACTTCACGATGGGTGAAGGCGTGCCGTACGTGTCCGTCCACCTGCCGTTCTCGAACGTGCAGCATGAACTGGCGACGCCGAGGTTCGCGCCGCAACAGGAGGCGATCGCCGCACAGGCGGGTCCGGTACGACCATCGCGACATGGGCCTGTCCGACAGGTGGCCGCACGAGGTGACGACGCAGGACTTCGTGCGCGATCTCGAGGCGGTGGTCGAGAAGCTGGAGCTGAGGCGGTTCATCCTGTTCGCCAACCACGGGGTCTCGTATCCGATCGCGTTTGCCTATGCCGCGGCGCATCCTGATCGCGTGCTGGCAATCGCGGCTCTGGTTGGTGGAGTCGCCGAGGACTTCATGGCCGTCCTCACGGATATGCCGGGAGCCGACTGGCGGTTCATCAGCGACGCGATTGGGCGACGGGCGGCCGGGCCGGATGACCCCAAGGGAGCGGCGGAGATGGCGGAGGACTTGCGTGCAGCCACGGACCAGGATGGTCTCCGGAGGCTGAACGCCTGGTGGACGAGAGCCAAGACGGAGCTCGACGTGGAAGCTGTGACGGCGCGGAGCCTGCTACTGCCGACTATGAATTCGAGCGACGACCCGCTGGGCAAAGCGCGTGCGCTTGCGGCCCGGATGCCGAACGCGGTCGTGCAGCCCATCCGTGGCGAGTCGCAGATCGAGCGCACTCGTGAAACGACGAGCGCGGTCCGGCTGTTCCTGACGGGACAGCAGGAAGCGTCCGTTGCCACGGAGACGCGGCCACCAGATACCGCGACGGCGGCGGGAGCCGCGGCGGTGATCTTGTTCACGGACATCGTCTCCTCCACCGAGCTCACCGAGCGCATGGGTGACGCCGCATTCCGCGACGCCTCCCGTGGGCTCGACAGTGGACTACGCGCCGCCATCCGCGAGAGTGGCGGCATCACGGTCGAGGCGAAGACGCTCGGCGACGGCGTCCTCGCGACCTTCGGGTCGGCGGCGCAGGCGATCGATGGGGCGCGGCGGTGCCTGGCGCTGAGCGCGGCATCGGAGTTGGGGCTGCACATCGGCGTGCACGCCGGGGATGTGATCCGCGAGGAGGGCAACGTCTTCGGCGGGGCGGTGAACATCGCCGCGCGGATCTGCGCGCTGTCGGCGCCGGGCGAGATCCTGGTGTCGGACGTCGTGCGGGGGATGGCGCGGACGTCGGCGGTGGTGGCGTTCGAGGATCGTGGCGAGCGGGAGATGAAGGGGGTGGGCGAGCCAGTGCGGGTCTATGTCGTCCGTACGGACGGCATGCGAGGGAGCAACGGATGACCGAGCCGCAGATCCGGTACTGCACGACGAGCGACGGCGTCAACATCGCGTGGGGCGAGGCCGGGGCCGGCCCCGCCCTGCTGTCCTTCGGCCCGATCCCGCTCACACATGTGCAGGAGAACTTCAAGGTCTGGGAGCCATACTTTGGCACGCTCGCACGCTCCTTCCGGCTGATCACCTTCGACGCGCGGGGCACCGGCATGTCGGAACGCGCCGTCAATGACGCATCGCTGGACACCCTGTTACTTGACGCACGGGCCGTGATCGACGCGGCGCGGATCGACCGCTTCGCCGTGGAGGCAGAGGTCTCTCTGGTCTCGTTCGCCTGCGCGCTGCGTCTCGCGATCACGATGCCCGAACAGGTGACGCACGTCGTGCTCGAGGCGCCGTACCTGAACGCTGCTGAGTTGGCTGAAACGCCGTATGGACGCGTCAGCGCCGCCCTCGCCGAGGCGGACTGGCCGGTGTACGTCCAGACGCTTCATCGCGTACTGCTCGGCTGGGACTCCGCGGACAACGCCTACGTCGACCGGCTGGCCCGCCTCTCGGTCCGATGGGCAGAGCCGGCCGCCGGTCAGAAGTACGTGCGTGCGTCGCAAGAGGTCGATCTCGGCGAACTGCTCGGCAAGGTGCGTCAGCCGACGCTCGTGGTGCGCAACGACCCGTTCTTCGTGCCGGCCGCCTGCAGCCAGCGCGTCGCGGCACGCATGCCCGACGCGCGATTCCGCCAGGTCGCCGACCCGTCGTTCCAGGAGCAGGCGGACGCGATCGGCACGTTCGCCGGGATCGCGACGTCATCACCATTGAGCACGACCGTCGCGACCGGCACGGCGGTGATCATGTTCACAGATATTGTCGACTCGACCGCTCTCACCGAACGCCTCGGCGATGCGGGCTTCCGCGAAGCCTCCCGAAACCTGGACACGGCGCTGCGGAGCGGGATCCGCGAAGCGGGCGGGGCGGCGGTCGATGGCAAGCTGCTGGGGGATGGCTTGCTGGCGACGTTCCCGTCGGCGGCGCAGGCGATCGATGGGGCGCGGCGGTGCCTGGCGCTGAGCGCGGCATCGGAGTTGGGGCTGCACATCGGCGTGCACGCCGGGGATGTGATCCGCGAGGAGGGCAACGTCTTCGGCGGGGCGGTGAACATCGCCGCGCGGATCTGCGCGCTGTCGGCGCCGGGCGAGATCCTGGTGTCGGACGTCGTGCGGGGGATGGCGCGGACGTCGGCGGTGGTGGCGTTCGAGGATCGTGGCGAGCGGGAGATGAAGGGGGTGGGCGAGCCAGTGCGGGTCTATGTCGTCCGTACGGACGGCATGCGAGGGAGCAACGGATGACCGAGCCGCAGATCCGGTACACGAAGACCGCTGACGGCGTGAGCATCGCGTACTACGCGATCGGGCGCGGGATGCCGCTCGTCTACACGCCGCCGATGCCGTTCACGCATCTGGAATTAGAGTGGAAGGTTGATGACCTCAGGGAGGCGCACGAGACCGCCGCGCAGGCATCGACGTTCATCCGCTACGACGGGCGGGGCTGCGGCCTCTCGGATCGGTCGATAAAGGACTTCTCTCTCGACGCGATGGTCCGTGATCTCGAAGCGGTTATGGATGCTGCGGCTCCGGACCGTGCGGCCGGGGTGATGGCGGCCGAGTACATGGCGATTCCAGCGCTCGTCTATGCGGCCCGTCACCCGGAGCGCGTCGGAGCGCTGGTTCTCTGGCTGGGCGTGTCGCGAGGCGAGGAGATGTTCGGCGGGCGGATGAACACGATGCTCGACCTGGCGCGGAGCGACTGGGAATTCCTCAAGGAATCGGTTTCACACACCATCGGATTCGACCGCACATCCGCGCAACGAGCGTTCGAGGGCGTGGCGCACGAGGCCGTGACGCGCGAGGCCTACATCGCCTTCACGGAAGCGATGCGCTTTTGGGACGCGACGGAGTTGCTTCCCGAGATCAAGATCCCCGTGCTCGTCCTGGGCCGTCGCGACTTCCGCCTCATTCCAATCGAGACGATGCGTCGCCTGGCAGCCGCGCTGCCGCGCGGTGAGATGGTGACGCTAGACGGCGCCGCCACAGCGATGACGACACCGGATGTGGGCGAGGCGATCCGGGGCTTTTTCGCGCGGCTGTTCACGACGCCGCTGGCACGGCGCCCGGAGGCGATTGCGTCGGGATCGGCAGTCATTCTGTTTACGGACATCGTCGATTCCACCGCGCTCACCGAGCGCATGGGTGATGCGCGGTTTCGGGAGGCGTCGCGAGCGTTGGATGTCGGGCTGCGGGGAGCGATCCGTGACGCGGGCGGCGCGGCGGTGGACGCGAAGACGCTGGGCGATGGCGTGCTGGCGACGTTCGGGTCGGCGGCGCAGGCGATTGACGGCGCGCGGCGATGCCTGGCGCTGAGCGCGGCATCGGAGCTGGGGCTGCACATCGGCCTGCATGCGGGGGATGTGATCCGCGAGGAGGGCAACGTCTTCGGCGGGGCGGTGAACATCGCGGCGCGGATCTGCGCGCTGTCGGCGCCCGGCGAGATCCTGGTGTCGGATGTGGTGCGCGGGATGGCGCGCACGTCGGCGGGCGTGGCGTTCGAGGACCGTGGGGAGCAGGCGATGAAGGGGGTGGGCGAGCCGGTGCGGGTGTATGCGGTGCGGGAGGTTAGCGGATGACCGAGCCGCAGATTCGGTACTGCACGACGAGCGACGGCGTCAACATCGCTTACTCGACGACTGGCTCCGGCCCGTTGTTGTTGTGGGCTCCGGATTTACCAACGTGTCACGCTTCGCTTGAATGGCAGGCTCCGGCATATGGACCCTACCTGGAGCCGCTTGCCGGCGAATTCACGCTGGTGCGGTTCGATGCGCGTGGCCTAGGGCTCTCCGACCGGGACGTGTCGGACTTTTCCTTCGACGCCCGCATGCGCGACCTGGAGGCTGTGATTGGGCATGGAGTGCGAGGCCCATTCGCACTCATGGGCAACGAGTTCAGCGGTCCGTTGGCGATCGCTTATACGGCCACTCACCCGGAGGCAATCTCGCACTTGATATTGCTGGACGCGTTCGCCAGGACCGCGGACTTTATGGAGCAGCCGCGGAACAAGCTGTCGATGGAATTGTTGGACCGCGACTGGGAGATGTTCGTTGACAGCAGGCTGAGCCTTGCCGCGGGAGACAGCGCTGAAGGCGTTGAGATGAAGGCGTTCCGCGACTTCTACCTGGCGTGCGTTACGGGGGAGACGGACCGGTCGCTGCGCAGGGAGTTGGGCCGGGACGACGCCACGGGAGCGCTGGCGGCGATTGAGACACCGACGCTCATCTTGCATCACACGGGAACAAGGACGCGACCCATTGACCTCGCGCGGAGCCTTGCCGCCGGCATTCGTGGTTCAAGGCTCGTGACGCTGAACGGGGGCATCGCCGGTGACTGGTCGCGCGTTGTGTCGGCGATCGCGGACTTCGTCAAAGGAGAACCGTCGCCCTCGCAGAGGGCCAGTGGTACTGCCGTCATCCTCTTCACCGACATCGTCGACTCGACCGCCCTGACCGAACGTCTCGGCGACGCGCGCTTCCGCGAGGCCTCACGCGCGCTCGATGCCGGACTGCGCGCCGCGATCCGCGACGCGGGCGGCGCGGCGGTGGACGCGAAGACGCTGGGCGATGGCGTGCTGGCGACGTTCGGGTCGGCCGCGCAGGCGATTGAGGGGGCGCGCCGGTGCCTGGCGCTGTCGGCGGCTTCGGAGCTGGGGCTGCATATCGGGCTTCATGCCGGCGATGTCATACGAGAGGAAGGCAACGTCTTCGGCGGGACGGTGAACATCGCGGCGCGGATCTGCGCGCTGTCGGCGCCGGGCGAGATCCTCGTGTCGGACGTCGTGCGCGGGATGGCGCGCACGTCGGCGGGCGTGGCGTTCGAGGACCGCGGCGAGCAGGCGATGAAGGGGGTGGGGGAGCCGGTGCGGGTGTATGCGGTGCGGGAGGGCGGCTGATGACCGAGCCGCAGATCCGCTACGCCAGGACGTCGGATGGCGTGAACATCGCATATCTTCGCGCGGGCGAGGGCCCCGTCCTCGTCGACCTTCCTGCGGCGCCATGGGCAGACATACAACGCCTGACGCAGTCTCCTGCCCTCTGGGCGGCGACGATCGGGCTCACGCCGGGCGTGACCTACGTCTCGTATGACAACCGCGGCTCGGGCGGGTCCGACCGGAATGTCACGCAGTTCTCGATCGAAACCGACCTGCTCGATCTTCACGCGGTGATTGGCAAGCTCGATGTGGAAGCGGTCACCCTCCTGGCGGCTGGTCCGGCCGGGCCAACCGCAATCGCATACGCCGCGCGTTTCCCCGAGCGCGTCGATCGGCTGGTGTTGCTGGGAGCGTGGGCCAAGACGGAATTTACCCCCGAGCTCGAGGCTATCCTGTCGATGATGGGGAGCAATTATCGTCTCTTCACGGATACCCTCGCCCGCATCACCATGGGGTTCGCCACCGGAGCAGCCGCGAGCGAGCAGGCCGAACTCATGCGCGGGTGCACCAGTCCGGAGACCGCCGAAGCGATCATCAACGCACACCGCCCAAACGATGTCCGAGATCTACTCCCGCAGATCGCGGCACCTGCCTTGGTCATCGACCTGGAGGCCGCCGGACTCGTAGGGCTCAGTGCGGGGCCGCGCTATCTGGCGGCAACCCTTCCGAACGCGCAGTTGTTGGGCGGGGGAGCGGATTGGGGCGCGACGGCAGGCACTGGTGCCGAGGGCATCCGTAACGCGATCGCTGCCTTCGTTCACGGCGCCGACGTTGGCGGCGTTGCGCCGGCGTCGGCTGGCACGCGCACCATTCTCTTCACTGACCTCGTCGGGCATACGGAGATGATGCAGCGGCTTGGCGACGCAAAGGGACGCGACGTGCTGCGTGAGCATGAGCGCATCACGCGCGATCTGCTGAAGGAGCACGGCGGCGAGGAAGTGAAGACGATGGGCGACGGCTTCATGGCGTCGTTCGGGAGCGTGACGCGGGCAATGGAGTGCGCGATCGCGCTGCAGCGCGCGTTCGCCGCGTGGAACGAGAGCGATCGGGCGCAGCAGGCTGCGCCCCTACAGGTGCGGGTCGGGCTGAACGCCGGCGAGCCGATCGAAGAGGACGGCGACCTCTTTGGGGCGACTGTGATCCTCGCGTCGCGCATCGCGTCGAAAGCAGGTGCGGGCGAGATCCTCGTGCCGGATACGGTACGCGGGTTGCTGTCGGGCAAAGGCTTCGTGTTCGGGGACCGCGGGGAGTTTGTGCCCAAGGGGTTCGACGAGGGCGTGCGGCTGTGGGATGTGCGGTGGGAAGCATGAGCGCGGAGCAACAAGTCCGCTACGCGACGAGCGCGGATGGCACGCGCATCGCGTACGCCGTTCGAGCAGGCGCGTCTCCCGCGATCCTCCTCATCTGGGGCTGGCCTCAGACGGTTGGTGCTCCATACGGCATGCCGGTCCTGCCGGGGCGGACCATCGTGCAGTTCGACCGGCGCGGCATGGGCGCCTCTTCGCGTGACGTGCAGGACATTTCCATCGACCGGCAGGTCGAGGACGTTGCGGCGATCGTAGCGGCCCTCGGTGGCCACCCGATCGACATCCGGGCGAACTGGGACGGCACACCGATCGCGATGGCGTTTGCGGCGGCGCACCCGGAATGGGTCGAGCGCCTGGCGCTCCTGGATCCGTACGTGCAGGGCGCGTCCGTGACGACGACGGATGCGCTGCGCGCGATGATGGACCTCGCACGCAACAACTGGCCGATGCTGCGCCGGTCGCTCAGCACCATGATTCCGCGCGAGAATGCGACTGGATGGTCGGAGGTGCTGCGCCGCGCGGTCTCGCCTGATATGGCGGCGCGCTACCTGGAGCAGTTCGGCACGATGGACGTTTCGAGCCAGATCGAGCGCGTCCAGAAGCCTACGCTCGTCGTGTATCAGTCCGGGAACGGGGCGGTGCCGCGGCGAGCTGTCCAGGAGGCGGCGTCTCGCCTTCCGCACTGCGAATTCGTCGAGGTCGCGTCGATGGACGCAATCCCCGGACCGGTCAATCGGTTCCTCGACCGTCGGGCGTCGCCAATCTTGAAGGACGCGAAGCCGGCGGACGATGCGGCGTCGAGTCGTTTCGCCTTCCGCACGATCCTCTTCACCGACATCGTGGGGCACACGGAGATGATGCAGCGGCTGGGCGATGCGAAGGGGCGCGACGTGCTGCGCGAGCACGAGCGCATCACGCGCGACCTGCTGAAGCAGCACGGCGGCGCCGAAGTCAAGACGATGGGCGATGGGTTCATGGCGTCGTTCGGCAGCGTCACGTCGGCGATGGAGTGCGCGATCGCGCTGCAGCGCGCGTTCGCGGCGTGGGACGAGAGCGATCGGGCGAGGCATGCCTCGCCCCTACGGGTACGCGTCGGCCTCAACGCCGGGGAACCGATCGAGGAAGACGGCGATCTGTTCGGGGCGACGGTCATACTGGCGTCGCGCATCGCGGCCAAGGCAGGCGCGGGCGAGATCCTGGTGCCGGATACCGTACGCGGGCTGCTGTCCGGCAAGGGCTTCGTCTTCGGCGATCGCGGCGAGTTCGTGCCGAGGGGGTTTGATGAGGGCGTGCGGCTGTACGAAGTGCGCTGGCGACCATGAGCGTCGAGCCAAGAATCCAGTACGCGCGAACGTCGGACGGTGTGAACGTCGCGTTCTCGATCGCCGGCGAGGGTGAGCGGCTGCCGGTTCTGTGGCTGCCGACGATTCCGTTCGCGCACGCGCAACTATCGTGGCACGTAACCACGTTCGGCCCCTACTTCCGTGCCCTCTCGGCGCAGCGACCGTTCGCGATGCTCGACGTGCGGGGGCAGGGCCTGTCGGATCGGAACGCGCCCGACACGTCGCTTGCGGCATTGCATCGAGATGTCGAAGCCGTTGTGGACAAGGCCGGATGGAAGCGATTCGCCGTCATTGGCTCGTTCTCGGGCGGACTCCTCGGAGTGTCGTTCGCGCAACAGCATCCGGAGCTCGTAGCGAGGCTGATCCTCATCGGACCGCGTCCGCCAGGCTCGCATGCCGATGCTGATGCCGATACTCAGGGGTTATCTGGGCTGCTCGACGCGAACTGGGACATGTACATCGACGCGTTGGTCCAGCGCTTGTACGGTTGGACCGATGCCGAATTCAATCGCGAGATGGTGGCGTTTTGCCACCAGTCCGCCACGCAGGCGTCCGCCCAGGCGCTCTTTCGTGCCATGGCCGAGATCGATCTTGCCAGTGCGATCGCTGCGGTCGATGCACCGACGCTGGTACTCCATGCGGAAGGAGCAGGGTTCTCGTCAATCGAGACGTCTCGCGGGCTCGCGGCCGGGCTCCGTAATGGCCGTCTTGCGACATTCGACGCGTCGGCCGGATTCGACATGGTGGGCGGGCTACCCTTCGTCGAGCGTTTCCTGGATGAAGAGGACGGCCGATCCAGCGCCGTTCCCGCGCCGCTCGAAAGCGCAGCCGAACACCCGTCCGGCGGTACCCGAACGATCCTCTTCACCGACATCGTCGGGCATACGGAGATGATGCAGCGGCTGGGCGATGCGAAAGGGCGCGACGTGCTGCGAGAGCACGAGCGCATCACGCGCGACCTCCTCAAGGAGCACGGCGGCGCGGAGGTGAAGACGATGGGCGATGGGTTCATGGCGTCGTTCGGCAGCGTCACGTCGGCGATGGAGTGCGCGATCGCGCTGCAGCGCGCGTTCGCGGCGTGGGACGAGAGCGATCGGGCGAGGCATGCCTCGCCCCTACGGGTACGCGTCGGCCTCAACGCCGGGGAACCGATCGAGGAAGACGGCGATCTGTTCGGGGCGACGGTCATACTGGCGTCGCGCATCGCGGCCAAGGCAGGCGCGGGCGAGATCCTTGTGCCGGATACGGTACGCGGGCTGCTGTCGGGCAAGGGCTTCGTGTTTGGCGACCGAGGGGAGTTCGTGCCGAAGGGGTTCGATGAGGGCGTGCGGCTGTGGGATGTACGGTGGCAGGAGGAGGGCTGATGACGGAGCCGCAGATCCGGTTCGTGAAGACAAGCGACGGGATGAACATCGCGTACTTCACGATGGGCACGGGCGTGCCATACGTGCGCATGCCTATGGCGCCGATGGAGCACGTACAGCTGCAGTTTTCGACGTTCGGCAAGGGCTACGCCGAGGCGATGGCTGCTCGCCTGATGCTGATCTGCTACGACGCACGCGGAAGCGGCATGTCGACGCGAGGCGTCGCGGACTTCTCGATGGAGTCGTTCCTCGAGGACCTGCGCTCCGTTGTAGACGGCCTTGGTCTCGACCGATTTGTGCTCGAAGCCACGCAACAGATGACGCCGGTTGCGCTGACGTTCGCGGCGATGCACCCGGAGCGGGTGAGCCACCTGATCGTGCGGTCGGGCGTCGCGCGGAATCGCGATCTGTGGACGCGGCGCGTGGCGAGCACGCACGACATGCTGACCAATGCGCCGGACGTGTACAGGACGGCGATCGCAGCGATGTCGTTCGCAGGTTCGGGAGTAGACGAGTACGCGGCCTTCATGTCGCAGTGCGCCGACGAGCACACGGCGAGGCGCATGTACGATGCGCAAGGGAGATTCGATGCGACGGCATGCCTGGGCGAGGTGCAGGCTCCGTCGTTGGTGATCCTCGAACAGGCATTCCACGAAGCATTTCGAGGGGACAGCATCACACAGCTTGCGGCGAGCATCGGAGCGAGCCTGGTGGTAAACACCTGGTCGAAGGGATCGCCTGCCGACTGGCCGCGCGGCATCGTGCCGGCCGTGTTGGGGTTCCTGGAGGAACAGGAAGTGATCGAGGCGGGTCAAGAGGGTCCTTTGACGGGGCCCCGTTTTTCACGTGAGGCGAGCACGGTCGGCGGCCTTCGCACCATTCTGTTCACCGACATCGTGGGGCACACGGAGATGATGCAGCGGCTGGGCGATGCGAAGGGGCGCGACGTGCTGCGCGAGCACGAGCGCATCACGCGCGACCTGCTGAAGCAGCACGGCGGCGCCGAAGTCAAGACGATGGGCGATGGGTTCATGGCGTCGTTCGGCAGCGTCACGTCGGCGATGGAGTGCGCGATCGCGCTGCAGCGCGCGTTCGCGGCGTGGGACGAGAGCGATCGGGCGAGGCATGCCTCGCCCCTACGGGTACGCGTCGGCCTCAACGCCGGGGAACCGATCGAGGAAGACGGCGATCTGTTCGGGGCGACGGTCATACTGGCGTCGCGCATCGCGGCCAAGGCAGGCGCGGGCGAGATCCTTGTGCCGGATACGGTACGCGGGCTGCTGTCGGGCAAGGGCTTCGTGTTTGGCGACCGGGGGGAGTTCGTGCCGAAGGGGTTCGATGAGGGCGTGCGGCTGTGGGATGTGCGTTGGCAGGAGGCGTGACGGTGGCCCAGGACGCGTGGCACGGGGGACGGCGCGCAGGTCGGAGAATGGCGTCCGGAGTGCGGCGCGTGGCGTATGAAGGCGCGCCGGCGGTCGGGTGAGATGTCAGCGATGCCGGCATTCGCTCCCTCATTCCGCTCACGTATATAAGGAAGGAGAAGACATATGGGGACGCTGGATGGGAAGGTGGCGCTGATCACGGGCGGGGGGTCGGGGATCGGGCGGGGGACGGCGGTGCGACTGGCGCGCGACGGCGCGAACGTGTGCGTGGTCGATGTCGATGAGTCCGGGGCGGAGGAGACGGCGTCTGCGGTGCGCGAGTTCGGGCGCGACGCGGTCGTGGTGCGCGCGAACGTCGCGTCGAAGGCGCAGGTGCAGGAGGCGGCTGACCGCTGCGTGAAGGAACTCGGCGGCATCGATGTCGCCGTCGCGAACGCGGGCATCGCGCGCGGGGGATCGGTGCTCGAACTCGATGTGAAGGACTGGCAGGACCAGATCGACATCAACCTGACGGGCGTCTTCCTGACGGTGCAGGCGGCCGCGCAGCGCATGGTGAACCGGGGACGCGGCGGCCGCATCATCTGCATGTCGTCGCTGGCGGCGCGGCTCGTGGGGCCGGCGACGTGGGGGTACTCGGCGACGAAGGCGGGCGTCGAGATGATGGTGCGGGGCTGGGCGCAGGAGCTGGGGCAGCACGGCATCACCGTCAACGCGATCGGGCCGGGCGTCATCGACACGCCGCTCGCGCGCGGCCTCGCCGGCGACGAGGGCGGTGCGATCCGGACGGCGCTCGAGCGGCGGACCCCGGCGGGGCGCGCAGGGCGGCCGGCCGACATCGCGGGGCTGATCGCGTTCCTGGCGGGGCCGGACGCCGAGTTCATGACGGGCTCGTACATCATCATGGACGGCGGGCTGCGCGACGCGCGCGCGGGCGTGCCCGACGACCCGGCGAACCCGCTCGTGCAGGAGAGCATCCGGCACATGCAGTCGGCAATGGAGCGTAGGAAGCGGATGCAGCCGCTGATCGACGAGCGGTAGCACGTCGCGGGACGCATCGCGCGGGACGGTCTCGCGCGCGGGCGGACGCCGGGAGGCACGACATGACGGACGCGAACAGCGGGCGGACGACGGTCACGGGCGTGGCGCCCATGTTCCTGGTCGATGACGTCGAGCGCACCGCGGAGTGGTATCGCGATGCGCTCGGGTTCGAAATCGGGCAGTACTTCCGAGAGTACGCGGGGGCGCACGAGCACGACGAGCACGGGAACGACATCATCCCGCCGGACGGCCCCGATGCGAACGGCCCCGCGGGGCCGGCGTTCTTCGTGATCCTGAACCGCGACGGGCACCGGCTGATGCTCGGCAAGACCGAGCGGCCCAGGCACGGCGTGCGGTCGAACACGGAGTTCAAGGAGCATTCGGGCGACGTGTATTTCTGGGCGGACGACGTCGAACCGCTGTTCGCGCATGCGAAGGCCGCGGGCGCGCGCATCCTGCTCGAGCCTGAAACGCAGTTCTATGGCATGCGCGAGTTCCAGGTGCTGGACTGCGATGGGCGGCAACTGACGTTCGGCGCGCCCGTCGCCTGAGGTGGGTGGCGCATCAGACGCGCCGGCGCTCACCGACGCACAGGCTGAAGGACAAGGAGGTCGTCATGGCAAACCCGTTCGCGCAGGCGCGTTGGTTCCACAAGCTGGGGCATCGCACGAACACGATGATGTGGCGGGTGCTGCCGCTGCCCAACGGGCTGGCGGTGATCACGACGACGGGGCGCAAGACGGGGCAGGCGCGGCACCGCGCGGTGCGGGCGATGCGCGATGGCGATCGCGTGTATGCGGTGGCGATGCTCGGAAAGCGATGCGATTGGTTGCACAACATCCGGGCGCACCCGGACGTGCGGATCAAGCTGGGGCGGCGAACGCAGGACGCACGGGCGCATGAGGTCACGGACGGCGCTGAACGCGATGCGGCGGCAGCGGCGTATCTTGCCGGCGCGGGTTGGTTTGACTATGCGGACTACGCGAACCTGATGTGGAGCTTCCCGACGCGCGAGAAGGTGCAGCGCTCGCACCGCGCGCTGTTCGATGATGGCGTGCCGGTGGTGTTCGAACTGCGATCCTGATTGGCGGATCTACGACGCGGCAGTGGCGATGCCTTCGCCGCAGGCGGCGATTTCGGCGCCGATGGCCGCGCTCTCGAACACGATCGCCTCGACGTCGGCGGCCTTCGTGCGGAAGTTGGTGATGCAGGCGCGGAGGGCGCTGCGGCCGTCGCGCAGCTTCGCGTTCGAGATCATGGCGATGCCGCGGCGCTCGAGCTCCTCGATGACGCGCGTCTGCAGCGCTTCGAGCGCGTCGCCGGTGACGCCCGGCGGCTCGACGCGCCAGCAGACGATCGAGAGCGTGCGCGGCGCCGCAAGCGCGAGCCCGGGCGTGTCGTCGACGAGCGCCTCGAGGTACTCGGCGAGGCGGATGTTGTGCTCGATCATGGCGGCGTAGCCATCGCGGCCGAACGCCTGGATCGCGAGCCATACCTTGAGGGCGCGCTGCGGGCGCGAGTTCTCGGGCGAGCGCTCGAGCAGCTCGACGTGGGCATTCGGGTCCTTCGTCTCGAGGTAGGACGCGTGGAACGCGAACGAGCGCTCGAGCAGGCCGGGCTGGCGGACGAGGACGACGCCGGCGTCAATGGCGGAGTAGAGCCACTTGTGCGGATCGCAGGCGACGGAGTCGGCGTCGGCGAGCGCGCGGAGCTCCGGCGGCGCGGATGCGGCGAGCGCAGCGAACGCGCCGTACGCGCCGTCCACATGCAGCCAGAGGTCCTCGTCGCGGGCGACGCGCACGAGCTCGGGGAGGGGATCGATGGCGCCGGTGCCGACAGTGCCGGCGGTGCCGACGATCGCGATCGGCAGGTCGCCGCGCACGCGGTCCTCGGCGATCATCTGTGAGAGCGCGTCGAGGCGCATGCGGTAATCGTCGTCCACGGGCACGTTGCGGACGGCGGCGCGGCCCATGCCGAGCAGCTCGGCGGCCTGCTGGTGGCAGTAGTGCAGCTCGCTGCTGGCGTAGATGCGCAGTTGGGGCGCGCGACCGTCGGGCCCGCGCATGCCGAACTCGCGCGTGTCCCACGGCGTCTTCGCGTCGCGGATGACGGCGTGGGCAACGATGTTGGCCATCTGGCCGCCGCTGACAAAGATGCCCTCGGCATCCGGCGAGAGGCCGAGCATCTCGCCGATCCAGGCGAGCGTCTGCACCTCGATCGCGGTGGCGGACGGCGCGACGCGCCAGAGGCCGGTGTTCTGGTTGAGGGCGGCGGCGGCGAAGCTGCCGAGCACGGAAATCGGCGAAGGCGCGCCCATGATGTATGCGAGCCAGCGCGGATGGCCGTTGAACGCGGATGCGGGCAGCACGTCGCGCTCGAGGCGCTCGGCGATCTCATCGAATGAGGCGCCGCTCGCGGGGATCGCGCCCTTGAAGGCGGCGTCGCTCACATCGGCGGGGGCGGCGGGCGCGCGCCCGTCCCAGCCGGTGGAGGCGGCGGTGACGAGATCGAGCAGGCGCGCACTATGCGCGCGCCATTCGTCCGCGTCCCAGTCGAAGCCCTGCGGTGCGTGCGCGACATTGCTGCGCAATGCGGCCAGCCGGTCACTCATCATCGCCTCCCGTCCGGAGGCCGGCGAAGAGATCGTCCTCCTTCGCGCCCGCGGGCACGGTGGTGAACACGCGGTGGAACGTCGGCCGGCCCCAGAGCGCGAGATGGAACTCGTCGGGCAGATCGAGCAGCTTCTGGTACTCGGGCAGCTGCGTGCGGTGGCAGCGGATCGCGTCCCACACGCGCTCCCAATGCTCGGAGGTGTCGATCCAGGTCGAGATGGTCCAGTGCGGCCATGGCACGACGTGGCGCTCGACTCCGTCGATCTCCCAACGGAGCTCGCCGAACGCGCGCTCGTAGGCGACCTGGCACTCCTGCGTCCAGGCGAAGTAGTAGAGCTTGGCGACGGCGTGCGGCGCGTCGGCGGTGTCGCACTCGAAGTTGGGATCGCCGGCGGCGACGATGGCGGCGGTGGCGGCGCGCGTGACGGCGATGTGGTCGGGGTGGCCGTAGATGCCGTTGTGGTCGAAGGTCACGACGATGTCGGGACGGATGCGGCGGATCTCGGCGGCGATCTGCCGGAGCAGGACCGCCTCGTCGGCATGGGCGACGTCGCCGTCGACGTAGTCGAGCAGGACCAGGTCGCTGATGCCGAGGACCTTCGCCGCCTCGCGCAGCTCGCCTTCGCGGATGCGGCCGAGCGCATCGAGCCCGGGGTTCTCGTCCGGAGGGCCAAACCAGCCGCGCTGACCGCGGGTCGCGACGATCAGGGAGGTCTCGACGCCTTCGGAGGCGTAGCGGGCGAGGATGCCCCCGAGCGCCAGCGATTCGTCGTCCGGGTGGGCGACGACCGCCAGGAGCTTCAGGGGCGAGGTTTGACGGCGTCGCGGCACGCGTGTTGCGTCCAGGGTGTCCGATGCGTATGTCATGTCGGTCTCTTTCATCTATATAGGCCGCTTGGCTTTGCGACGCCCTTTCTGCCGTAAGTGTCGCAGGCAACCGGGCGCTCCGTATCGTGGGGAGTACGGAATATTCCGGCAGGATCGGTCCACGGGCTACGGATTCAGATGCCGCGAGCGGGGCGGAGGGTGGATCGGGATGGGGCCGGGGGCTGGCTCAGGCGAGCTGGAATCGGGCGACGGACTCGCCGTAGGCGATGGTATCGCCATCGTCGAGCACGAGGACCGGCAGCGTCATCTCCTGGCCGCCGACGATGGCGTTCGGGCCGTCGATATGGATGAGGACGAAGATGCCGTCGCGGTCCACCACGCGCAGCAGCGCGCCCGCGGCTTCACCGTCGCGCAGAGAAAGATCGACGGACTCGTTGTCGCCGCCGGAGCCGCCGACGGGAAGCGTGAGGCCGGCGACCGGGCCCGATTCGAAGACGATCCGCGCGGCCGGCCGCGAGTGCGCGCGGGAGGGGACCGCCGGCTCGTCGAGGGCCGGGGCGTCCGCGGACGGATCAGCCGTCTCGAGACGCGCCAGGGGGGGCAACTCGTCGATGACGGCGACGGGTGGCTCGATCGCGGACGGGGACTCGGTTCGCGTGAGCGCGAGATCATCGGCGCGCAGGGCGAGCAAGCGGTCGTTCTCCGCCTCCGCCATCGCCGCCTCGAGCTCGGGCCGGCGGTGCGGGACGATAGAGGCGATGCGCGCGAGCGTGTCGTGGACCGCGACGGACACGCGCGCCGGGGCCTGTTCGTGGTGGTCCGCGTCGTCCGCGCCGCCGCGGGTATCGTTCGCGGCCTCAACATGCGCGGGTTCGTCCACTACCGCGCTGCGCGCCTTCGTGGCGTACGGCGCGGACGCGATCGCATCGTCGAACGGGGGCGGGGACGGAGTCTTCGTGCCCTTGCGCCGCGCCGGCATGGTCGCGCCGTTCGTCGTCACCCGCACCTTCGTTCCCGGGGCAGGAGGTGTATCGACAGCCATGGCGGCGACAGAGGGCGTCGATGCGGCCTGCGGCGCGCGCTTCGGCGCACGAACGGGCGTCTCTGCGACGACGGGAGCGTGTCCGTTCGTCCGGCCATTCGTATGCGGCGTGATCGCGAGGTGCTCGCCGGCGTGGCCGTTAGCGCGGCGCTCGTCGTAGGCCGTGCGCTCATCTGCGTCCGTGAGCACCGCACAGGCGAGGAGGACAGCATCGCGAGCGGGATCGCGGGGTGCGACGCGCTCGGTTGCGGAGCGAGCGGCCGCACGCACGACCACGGGGTCGGCGTCGGGGGCGATGTGGAGGAGCTGGTAGAAGTCGTTCGGGCGAGCGGCGACGGGCGGCCTTCGGCGCAGGCTCAGCCCGCGCCGCTGCGGAGAAGGCGCGGCCTGGCGGGCGGCGACCGGCGCGGACGCCAGCATTTCATACGCGTGGTTGAGCTCATCGACGCGCTGCGAGAACGCCGGCTCGGTGAGCGCGGCGGCCTTGACCTCGCCGACGAGCGCCCAGTAGGCCTCCTCGATCAGCTCACGCGACGCGCCCGGGCGCAGTTGAAGGACGGCGTAACCGTCGGTTGGATGACCGTTGACCGCGGTGGACTCGTCCACTGGCTGCCTCCGTGCTGCCTAGTGCTCGTTGAACGCCTTGATGACGTTCAGGATGACGGGGCCGAGCGTGACGATGAACAGCGACGGCATGAGGAAGAAGACGAGCGGGAAGACCATCTTCACGGGCGCCTTGCCGGCCTGCTCCTCGGCGCGCTGGCGGCGCTTGAGGCGCATCTGCGAGGCCTGCACGCGCAGCACGGCGCCAACGCTGGTGCCGAGCGCCTCGGCCTGGAGGAGCGAGTTTACGAACGTCATCACGTCGGGCAGGTCGATGCGGCGCGCCATGTCGAGCATGGCGTCGCGGCGCAGCTTGCCGAGCGCCATCTCGCGCAGGGCGCGGCTGATCTCGTCGGAGAAGGGGCCCTCGTAGCGCTCGGCGACGCGCTGGAGCGCGAAGTCGAGGCTGAGTCCGGCCTCGACGCAGGTGGTGAGCAGGTCGAGGGAGCTGGGGAGCGACTTCCAGATCTTGCGCTGACGGCTCTTGGCGGCGACGCGCAGCAGGAAGAATGGGAAGATGAAGCCGACAATGCCGATGCAGGCGACGAGGAAGAGACCGAGGCCGCTCACGGCTTCACCGGTGACGATGGCGGCCAGCACGAACATGCCGGCGGCGCCGCCGGCGCTGAACATGACCACGATGCTGAGGAACTGCGGCAGCGACGTCTTGTCGCCGGCGGTGACGAGCCAGACGCCCGCGCGCTGCACGAGGCGCGTCGGCAGGATGGCGATGAGCGCGTTCACCATGCCGTCAACGACGGGGAAGGCGACGCGCTGCGTGAACGGGTCGGCCTGCTCGACGACCATGCGCTGCGGCTCGAGAAGCGAGCGGAGGCGCTCGTCCTGGCGGCCCTTGCTGAAGGCGTACCACATCGTCAGCAGGAGAGCGGACGAGGCGGCGCAGAGTGCGGTGACGAAGGCGATCATGATCGGCTCCTAGATGTCGATGGCGAGGACGCGCCGCATGGTGAAGAAGCCGAGCAGGTTCAGCGTGAGCCAGATCACGAGCAGCACGAGGCCGGGCGTCGTGGTCCACATCAGCGACATCATGCTCGGGTTAATGGCGAAGAACAGCAGGCCAAGCGCGGCGGGCCAGAGGGACAGGATCAGGCCGCTCATCCGTTGCGACGCGGTCTTGCTTTTGATCTCGCCCTGGATGCGCTCGCGGTCGCGCATGATCTCGGTGACGTTGTCGAGCACCTCGGTCAGGTTGCCGCCGGTCTGGCGCTGGATCAGGATCGCGGTGACGACGAGATCCAGGTCCTCGCTGCCGATGCGCTCGTTCATGGCGACGAGCGCGTCCTCGGTGGAGGCGCCCATGTTCATGTCGAGCATCATGCGGCTGAGCTCGACGGAGATCGGCGGGCCCATGCGCTGTGCGGCGACGTCGACGCCCTGGGCGAAGGCGAAGCCGGCGCGCTGGGCGTTGGCGATGAGGGTGATGGTCTCGCCGAGCTGGCGGTCGATCTTATTGATGCGGGAACGGCTGCGCATGCCGACCCAGACCGCGGGCACCATGTAGCCGACGAATCCGAGCACGAGCCCGAGGATGAACCCCGGCAGGCTGCGGAGGAAGAGCACCGGCAACATGAAGAGCACGACGCCGATGAGCGCGCGGAACAGGAAGTACTCGCCGGGCCGCAGGGTGAGGCCGGCGCGCTCGATGTCCTTGCGCCACTTGTTAGCGTAGCCACGGCGGTCGAGGTACTTGCCGACGAACGCGAGCGACGAGGCGCCCGGCCGGAGGATCGCGTCGCCATCGCCGCGCTGCTCGACCTGCATGCTGCCGGCCGAGAGCACCTTCAGGCGCTGGTCGGCGGGGCGCAGGGCGAACGTCCGCGCGGCGTACGCGGCGAGCATCATGACGGCGAGCGATGCGGTGATGGCGGCGAGGATGTCCATCAGTTCCACCTCGGCATCGCGATACCCATCTCGAGGTTGATGCCGGCCTTGCGGAAGCGCTCGGCGAAGGTCGGGACGATGCCGGTCGGGACCGTCTGGCCGATGATGGTGCCGTCGGGCGCGACGCCGGTCTGGTCGAAGCGGTAGAGGTCCTGCATGGTCACCGTGCCGCCCTCGAGGCCGGTGATCTCGGCGACATTGCTCAGGCGGCGCTTGCCGTCGGAGAAGCGGACGATCTGCACGACGAGGTGCAGCGCCGATGCCACCTGCTCGCGGATGGCGCGCACCGGCAGGTCGAAGCCCGCCATCAGCACCATGTTCTCGATGCGGGCGACCGCGTCGCGCGGCGTGTTGGCGTGGACGGTGGTCAGCGAGCCCTCGTGGCCGGTGTTCATCGCCTGCAGCATGTCGAACGCCTCGGAGCCGCGGACCTCGCCGATGATGATGCGGTCCGGGCGCATGCGGAGGGCATTGCGGACGAGTGCGCGCTGCGTGACCTCGTTCTTGCCCTCGATGTTCGGCGGGCGCGCCTCCATCGGGATGACGTGCTTCTGCTGGAGCTTCATCTCGACGGGGTCCTCGATCGTGACGATGCGCTCGCGGCTGGGGATGAACTCCGAGATGGCGTTGAGCAGGGTCGTCTTGCCGGTGCCGGTGCCGCCGCTGATCACGATGTTCATGCGCTGCTGGACGCAGGCGCGGAAGAAGTCCGCCATCGCCTGGGTCATCGTGCCGTTCGCGACGAGTTCCGCGACGTGGTACTTGTCCGGGCGGAACTTGCGGACGGTGATCACCGGGTTCGGGACGACGGGCGGAATGACGACGTTGACGCGCGAGCCATCGGGCAGGCGCGCGTCGACGTACGGCGACGACTCGTCGACGCGGCGGCCGATCGGCGCGATGATGCGCTCGATCACCCGCATGATGTGCAGGTTGTCGCGGAAGCGGACGGCGGCTGCGTGGATCATGCCGTCGCGCTCGTAGTAGACCTCGTCGGCGGCGTTGACCATGACTTCCGAGACGGAGGGGTCGCGCAGCAGCGGGTCGATCGGGCCGAAGCCGACGGCCTCGTCGATGACGCGCGACACGATCTGCTCGCGGTCGTCGCCGATCATCGACGGGTGGAGCTGGCCGATGAGCTGGCGCGCGGCCGTCTCGACGGCGGCCTTCGCGCGCGCGGGCTCGAGGCGCTCGAGGGCGGCGGCGTCCATCTCCTGCAGGAGGCGGAGGTGGATCTGGTGGACGACGTCGGTCCAGTCGGGGCCCTCGTTCAGTGGCCGCTGGTCCGGCGATGTGTAGAGCTTCGTTTCAACAACCATTCCCCACTCCCTCGATTAGTTCGTCTCGACCTTGGCGGCGCGGACCTTCGGCAGCCAGGTGAACCCTGCCGACTTGGCGTGCCCGTTGCTGGCGCGGCCGCCGGAGATGAGCGTCGCCAAGTCGGTGAGGCTCTTTGCCGCCGCGGACTGGGGCGCGGAGACGACGACCGGCTGGCCGTAGTGCGTGCCCTGGCGCACGCGCTTGTCGTACGGGATCTGCCAGAAGACCTCGCGCTGGAGCACCTGCTCGACGGTGTCGGCGCGGACGCTGTCGTCGGGCGACGAGGCGTTGAGCACGATGCGCATGCGCTCGCGCGGGACGGACAGCGTGTCGAGCGCGCGGAGGGCGTCGATGCTGTCGCGCACGCTGGTGAACTCCGACGTCGTCACCCAGAGCACCATCGTCGCCATGTCGAGCGCGATCTCCGAGACTTCGTTCAGGGTGCCGGACGTGTCGAGCACGACCTTGTCGTAGTAGCGCTGCAGGATTTCGATCGACGCGCGGAGGTCGGCGACGCCGATCTGGCGCCACTCGAGGGCGCCCGGGCTGGCTAGCACGTCGAGGCCCGACTCCTCGTGGTGGCTGACGTACTGCTTGATCTCCGCCTGGCCGATCTGCTCGTGGTCGCGGACGAAGTCGCGCAGCGTGCGCTCGGGCTTGATGTTGAGCATCGGGGTGACGTCACCGAAGCCGGTGTCGAGGTCGACGATGCAGACCGAGCCACCCTGCTTCGCGAGCGCGACGGCGAGGTTCACGGAGACGGTGGACTTGCCGATGCCGCCCTTCGCGCCGAAGACGGTGACGATCGTGCCGACGGCCGGCGCATTCACGGGCTGGCCGTGCTGGCGAAGCCGGCGGCTCTCCTCCGTCGCCATGGCCTTGACGATGGCGTCGCGCATGACCTCGGCGCGGACGGGCATGGGGATCAGGTCCCAGACGCCGGCGCGCATGGCGTTGCGCCAGGCGTCGGTGTCGGGCGAGCTGCTGTAGGCGATGACGGGCGTCGTCGGGAAGAGCCCGATCAGCGACTCGATCGTCTGCAGCGGCCGCTCGAGCGGCGCGTTGAGCGCGACGAACATGATGTCCGGCCGCGTGTCCGACGCGAGGGCGACGGCTTCCTGCCCGAAGCCGCTCTCACCCGAGAAGGTGAGGCCGGACGAGCGGACGGCCTGCTTCACGTCGAAGCGCGACTGCGCATCCTGGTCGATGACGATGGCTGATGGTGTCCGTGCCACTGATCCTCCGCGTCCTCCGCGCCCCGGGACAGCCGAGACGACCGTCCTACGTTTCTCCTGCCGGACAGCCGCGACGACTGTCCTACGTTTCTCCTGCCGGACAGCCGAGACGACCGTCCTACGTTTCTCCTGCCGGACAGCCGAGACGGCCGTCCTACGTTTCTCCTGCCGGACAGCCGAGACGGCCGTCCTACGTTTCTCCTGCCTGACAGCCGAGACGACCGTCCTACGTTTCTCCTGCCGGACAGCCGAGACGACCGTCCTACGTCCTTACTGCGTCACCGGCACCCGGAGGTCGCCCAGGTTAATCGGGTCGTTCTCGCCGTAGGGGCGCATCGAAAGCGTCAGCTCGCCCATCGCCTGCGCCAGCACGAGCTGCTGCACGTCCTGCGGCGACAGCGCGAGCGAGACGACGGAGACGCTGCCGTCGGGCTTGATGTCGTCCGGGCGCTGCTGGAACGCCTGGTCGTTCGGCGTGTTGGCGTCGGTGGCCGACGTGCCGGCAGCCGGCGTGCCGAGCGCGACGACGCGGTCAACGTCCGTCTGCTCGCGCGCGACGACGAGGATGTCCTGGAGGACGGTCTGGACGCGGATATAGTCCTGGTCGGCGCCCTTGTCCTTCTCGTGCACGGTGACGAGCACGTCCACGCGGTCGCCGGGGACGAGCAGGCCGCCGATGGCCGTGTCCTTGCTGACCTTCATCGCGACGGCGCGGTGGCCCTCGGGGATCTTGAAGGCGAGCTGCTCGGCGCGCTTGTCATCGGTGGCGGCGGCGACGTGGACCTGGGAGAGCTGCTGGCCCTTCTGGATGTCCACGGTCGTCGTCTGGCCGACGATGGCCTGCGGGTCGGAGAGCGCGCCCGGAACGAGGTCGCCGGCGCTGAACGTCGCGACGCGGAACATGTCGGCGGAGAGCCGCGTGCCGGCGCTGATGTTGTCCTTGGCGACGAGCACGTCGCCGGTCGTGCCGGTGGCATTGCTGCTGTTCGACTTGCTGTCGCTGCCGCCGGTGTTGGCGATGGCGACGAAGACGAGGATGCCGGTGATGACGGCGAGCGCGATGCCGCCGAGCAACAGCCACTTCGTCGTGCGTTCCGGTCCTGCATTTGCGGTGATGGTGGTCATGCCTGTGTCTCCCGTGTTCCCGTGCTGCTAAAGCAAACTCCGATTGCGTGTGCCTGTTGCATCTGCCTATTGCGTGAGCGAGATGCTGAAGATGGTCGTTGCGTTGGTGGGCGGCCCGGCCTCGAAGCCGGCGAAGATGAGGTTCACGAAGCGCCCCCAGACGACGATGTGGCCGTTGCCGTTACCGCCGCCGCCCCCTGGCGTCGGGGTCGCGGTCGGACCGCCGGGCGTCGGCGTCGGGACGCAGGTGGGCTGATTCCCGTGGCCGCACGGGCCGCTATTGCCGGGCGTCGGCGTGTTCGTCGGTGGGCCCGGCGTGAACGTCGCCGTGGGCGTGCGCGTCGATGTGGATGTGTAGGTCGGCGTGCGTGTCGGCGACGGCGTTCGCGTCGGCGACGGAGTGTTCGTGAACGTTGGCGTGCAGGTCGGCTGGTCCTTCTTGCCGCACGTCGCAGGATCAAGGTTCAAACTCGCGAAATGCGTGCCGCCGCCCATCGGCGCGATCTCGGTGTTGCCGCCGCCGGGGAGGTCGCACTTCTTGTCGAGGTTCGAGTCCGTGTCCGGGTCTGTGTTGCAGCCCTCGACGTACATGCCCGCGAACGCGTAGATCGGGTAGCCGGTGTTACCGGAGACCGGGCGCTCAGGCAGCACGATGATCGTGATGAGCCGCGGGCTGATCTGGATGCCGTCGGTGTTCGGATCGCAGTCGTTCGGCTCGTAGATGTCCTTCGAGTCGTCGGACGAGTCGAATGTCAGTGTCACGGTCTCGTCGAAGTCGTCGATACCGTCACCGTTGCCAAAGGTGGCATCGCACTGGCCCTCCATCGCGATGCGCTGCCCGAACGCGCGGCCGACCTTGGTCGGGTTACCGTTCTGCACTGCGACGCAGTCGTACCAGGGTCCGTTCTTCGTCGGGTCGCATGAATTCTGCGTGTTGATGAAACAGCTTCCATCAGCACCGGTGACGATGAGGTCCTCGAGCTGGCCGCTGCCAGATGCGTCGCTGCAGTAGTCGCCGGGCGCCTGCAGGTCGAGGATGCCGCGCGGGTTCGCCGCCTGCGCGCCGTAGTCGAGACCGCACGGCTGCCCGATCTTGGGCGACTTGTCGACGTTGAAGCACGGGCCAGAGAGGTCCGTCTCGATCGGGACGATGCCCTGCGGCGCCTGCGCGGCGCCCGCGCACGCCTTCGCGTGCGCCCCGATGTCAGGCGCGACCTTGAGGCCGAAGATTGACGCAAAGAACGTTTGCGACTCGTGGTTCAGGTCGACGGTGACCGCATCGTCCTTCCCATCCGGGAAGCACGAATCGTCGACGGTGAGCGTCTTGATGTTGCCCGCGTCGGAGCCGCCATTGCCGGCCTCGTCGTTGCCGGCGAGATTGGCGCGCGCGGCAGCGTCGGCCTGGGCAGCTGTGCCGCCGGGCGCGGCAAGCTCAAGCGCCCCGGCGAGGGCGGCGAGATCGGCGTCCTTCTGAGCGCCGCGGCGCTCGCTCTGCCACATGCTCGCATCGACCGCGATCGCGGACACGAACAGGCTGATGGGCAGAATGACGAGCGCGAAGAAGATGAGCATTTGCCCGCCCTCACGCCCGGCCGCGCGCCACTGGGGAAATGGAATGAACCGCCGCATCTTGCTCATGCCGGACACGCTCCTGCTGCGGACACGACTGATGCGGGGACTGAGTGCTCCAAGCGCGTCGTCGCCGTCGGTTCCATGCGCACCGTGAGCGCGCCTGCTCCGAACACGGCGTTGAACGTGCCGCCAACGGGGACAAGTTCATACGGGTATCCCGAGGAGCCACCCTTGAAGATGTAGACCTTCACGGGGTCGCCGACCTTACCGGTGCCATTCGGGAAGCACCAGCGCACGTCGGCGGGATTGATACTGTCGTTCGAGTTGCCGGCCGCGAGATCCTGCACCTGCGCGAGGGACTTGCCGACGGCGGCCTGGCGCGCGCCTTCGCGCACGGCCTGCTGGAGGTTCGAGCGCGTGTGCAGCATCAGGCCGAAGACGATGATGATGCCGAGGAACAGCAGGATTGCGGGGAACAGCAATGCGAACTCGATGAGGTTCTGTCCGCGTTCAGCAGGCTGCAAGCGGCCCAGCACAGGCACGCTGCGTGGTGCCGTCACGCGGACTGTCGAGAACCCTCGCGCGATCGCATCCGCGGTCGCAACGATACCGGCCACGCAGCAGGCACCGATCACGTCAATCACATAGTGCTCCCCGAGATAGACAACCGAGCTCGCGATGATCACGGTGTAGAGTCCGAGGACAAGACCGAGGCGCATGTGCCGCCGACTCGCTGCCCACAGAGCGAGCGTCAGGGGAAGCGCGACATGCAGGCTCGGGAACGCGGCCATCGGGTTGTTGTCGACGCGGATCTCGCCCCAGTGCTCGGCGGCAATGCGGGTCACTCCGGGATCAGAGAGCCACGGCGGCGACATCGGCATCGCGATGAAGACGATAACGGCGAGGTACATGACCGCGAGGTACCACCACGCGTAGGACTTGAACTCCGAGCGCCACTTGAAAGCGACGAGCAAGGTCACGGCAGCCGGCACGAAGAACCACGACATGTGGGCGTAGACAGCGGCCTGGTCAACGAGGCCGAATGCAGTTCCGTGCAGGCGATCCTGGAGAGCGACAGTCGGCAGGCCGCCGAACAGCGAGCGTTCGGTCAGCGACCCATCGACTGGCGCGCGCCAATTGTTGGCGAGCGAGCGGAGGGCGACGTAGGGAAGCGTCGCAACAAACAGGAGTGCGAGCAGCGCGAACTCGCCCGCGATGCGCGTGCGGAGGATTGCTGCGAAGTGGCGTCGAATTCGGGGGAACGTCGCCGCCCGGCGGAGTTGTTGCGTAAGCATTGGGCTCACTTGTGGCTCAGTGGGTGGCGACGCTGTGGTCGCCACCCACCGTGGCCAAATCGTCTTAGAACGGGTTGCAGCTGGTCGCGGCCTTGAAGTCGACGCAGTTCTTCATGCCGTCGAGCATGCCGGTGAGGGCGCCCTGGTAGGCGAGGACCGCGAACGTCGTGATCGCCAGCGCGATGAAGCCGCCGAACAGCGCGTACTCGATGAGGTCCTGGCCGCGCTCTTCGCGGAGGCCGGACAGGAACGACTGGATCTTGACGTACAGACTAAGCATTGGGTGTGAGACTCCTTGGTGTTGTTGTTGAATGCCTGGCCGCGCCGGGTGGGCGGACAGGTGGCCTGCCGGTGTGCGCCTGAAATGTGCCTTGCCCCCACCTCCTTCGTCGGTGGCAACAGGCCCGTATCCCGGCGCTCCCGGTCAGGGGAGCTGCGGCCGGCTTGTGATGCCGGCGGCGATGCACGATACTTTCGTCGTGCAACCGAGGGGCGGCCCGCTCCTGTTGCCTCTGGTCCGGGTGGCTGTAACCGCCCGGGCCTCGTCATGTCCGGCCGGTCTGCCCCCTCACCACGGCCACCCCTGTCCGCAATGAAGACGCATCCCGGTCTCGCGATAGACGCATGACGTGTCGTCATGCAAAACGCCATTTCTGGCGTGCTGTTACCGTAGGGTCGCCGCGATTAAGGAGTCAACGGCTATCTTTACTTTGCGGCGAACCCGTGTCCGCCCAAAGTAAAGATGGATTTTGGTCGCTCCGATCGCGGCGAATCTGTCCTTGACGCGCGTGCGCGATCGCGTCGTTGCGGCGTCAACGATGGTACGTGGGAGGTAGGCGGTGAGACGCGCGATCTGGCGCCGAGACGGGGAGAGGTCTGAAGACCTGTCCGTACCACCGAGCCGGAGCCCGGCGCGGGCTGAACAGCCCGCGCTACATATCCACCGCCACCTGTGACCATCTGTGTCCACCCGTGGACCCTCCCCCCGCCCTCTGTGCCCTTCCGTGCCCTCTGTGGACAGCCGCGCTACCGGCCGGCGGCGGCGCGGGCCGCCCGGCGCGGGCGGACGACGCCGGTGCGCGTCTCCTCCTCGGCCAGCACCTGGTTCACGCGCTGGCGCGTCACCTCGAAGTGCTGGGCGAGCTGCGCCTGGTGGCCGTGTTCGAGCTTGCTGCTGGTCAGCAGGTAGCGCACCGCCACGCGGAGCTTCTCGAGCCGCTCGGGATCACGCTTGAACTTCATCCACCCCCCCACCGGACTTCGCGTCCCTCACCCTGACGTGATCGAGAATGCGCGCGGTCGAATTGAGGACCTTGTAGGCGGTGAGGCCGGCCAGGTCGAGGATGATGAGCGCGGCGGGGACGGCGGGCGGCATCTCGCCGCGCATCCAGACGAGCATGCCGACGGCGAGCACGAGCACGCTCAGCGCGATGGCGGCGAGCGAGACGCGGAACATGAACCGGTAGCGGTTGAGGGTGCCGAGGTAGCGGCCTGCGTCGGGTAGCACGAAGCGGTCCATTCTCTGGCTGCACCCGTTGTGAGTGCAGCAAAGCTGGACGGCCACCCCTCCGTCGGCGATCAAAACGCTGGTGAGATCCGGATATTGCGGGACGCCGGTTCTCTCGGCGATCAGGACATTACGGGCGGTATGTTGTTATCGTCAAGGGTTTAGCTTGACATTCCGACGAGTTGCAATGTGTGTCGCGCCGTTTTGTCAAGCGATGTCAAGTCCGTTCTGTCAAGCTTACGCCCGGGGCTCCGCCATACAGCCGAGACGAAAATGGGCATAACGGATGGCCCCCGAAGCGCGTGGATGGCTGATAATGGTGCCAGACGGGGGCATACAGATATGAACGCCATCGGCATCGCCATCACGGTCGCACTGGGCATCATCATCGGCTTCTGGCTGGGGGCGCCCGCGGGGTTCCCGGCGCAGGAGATGATCATCACGACGGTGTTCTGGAGCGCGTTCGCGGCGTTCCTGTTCGAGTGCTATCGCATCGCCTTCACGGCGAAGCATCCGTTCAAGCGATAGCGCGGCGCGGTCGTCAGTAGTCAGTCATCAGTGGTCAGTGGTCAGTCGCTGTCATTCTGGGCGCAGCGAAGAATCTCTCGCATCACGCGGCAATGCCACCGACCTCGCGTGTTAAGGACCACTCGTCGCAATAACGAGCACCGCGCGGGCTGAAAAGCCCGCGCTACGGGGTTGGTCGCGTTGACCGCTGACCACTGACAACTGACAACTGACAACTGACAACTGACAACCGACCCTACTCGGGCGCGACCTCGCCGCCGACGCGGAAGCGGTAGTCGCCGACGGTGAACTCGTCGCCGGGCTCGAGGATGATCACGTCGATCGGCCGGCCATCGACGAGCGTTGGGCGGGTGCCGCCGGTGTGGCGGAGGCGTAGGTGGCCGCCGCCGCGCCAGACCGTCGCCTGGCGGCGCGCGACGCGGCCGTCGTCGTCGAGGCGGATGTCGGCGCGCTCGTCGGTGCCGATGGCCATCGGCGTGCCGCCGATCCGGAACTCGCGCGCGCTGCCGTCGCCATTCATCAGCAGCAGTTGGGTCAGGGGCTCGGGCGCGGCCTCGCCGGACTCGGCGACCTCCTGCGCGGGCAGCGTCTCATCCGAGACCTGGCCGGCGTGGCGGTCGCGCTCGCGCTGGGCGCGGACGCGCAGCACGCGGCGCAGCAGCCGGCTCAGCACGAGCAGCAGCACGAGCCCGACGACAATCGCGATGGCGATGATGACGATGGCCGTGTTCGACGAGCCGCCGCCGTCAGCGGCCGCGGCGGGCGTGGCTGCGACGGCGGGCGCTGTTGGCGCGACCGTCGGCTGTACGGGCGCGGCGCCTCGTACGAAGCGCGCGGGATCGGAGGTCACCACCTGGCCGTCGATGGTGGCCGCGATGCGGAGGGCGGCGTCCTGGCCGTCGGCCGGCGCGGTCGCCCGCAGTGTGAGCACGTACTGGCTGCGGAGGAGGTCGCCGATGCCGGCGTAGGTGGCGGCGACGTCGAACTGGTTCGCCAGGTACGACGCGCCGCGGGACTCCGTCGCGATCTGCTGGAGGTAGGCGACGTCGGCGTCGGACCCGTAGCCAACGGTGAACATCGGCACGCGCGCGCCGCGGACGGCGTCGACCGAATCTGCGGCGGTGGCGGGCGAGGTCGAGTCCTCGTTCTTGCCGTCGGAGAGCAGGACGACAGCCTGACGGGGGAGGCCGGAGGAGCGGGCGGCGAAGGCTGCGGCCTGGACGGCCTCGTAGAGCGCGGTGGGCCCGGCGGCCGTGAGGCCGCTGACGCCGGCATCGAGGGCGGCGCGGTCGCTGGTGAACGGCACGACGGTGCGCACGTTGTCGCTGAAGGCCATGATCGAGGCCTCGTCATTGGGGCCGAGCTGGGCGATGAGCTGCGACGCGGCCGCGCGGGCGGCATCGATCGGCGCGCCCTCCATGCTGCCGGAGGTATCGACGAGCAGCACGACGCCGAGGCGCAGCGACGCATCCTGCGCGCTCGAGACAGCGGCGACGGTCGCGTCGCTGTCGGCGACCGAGAAGGAGGCCGGCGTGAGGCCGGACGCGGGGACGCCGGCCGACGTCAAGGCCGTGACGACCGCGCGCATCTCGGGGTACTGCGACGCGTCGACCTGGTTGACAACGATGCTAGCGGATGGCGTCTGCGCCGAGGCGCGGGGCACGGACGCAAACGGCGCGGCGAGCGCGAGCATCGCGCAGGCGAGTGCGATCGTTTGCGCGCGCTGGACGAGCCGGCGTGGGCGTCGGTGTTGCATAGTCACGTAGCATAACGCCGCGGGCACGCCGTTCATGCGGGCTATCTTGACATTTGCGATACGAGCGTCCGGCGAAACCGTTATGATCGTCGCCTACTACAGCGTGCGACGTGCGGAGGGGTGACGCGCGTGTCGCCCATCGTCGTCCGAGGTGACATCATGGTCCTCACCGCCGAACCGCTCGCGCCGCACACGGAGCCGCTGTCGCTCGACGACCTGGGCGTGAACCAGGCCATCGTCCGCGACATCGCGCTCAAGACGATGTTCTATGGCGGGCGCTTCACGCGCTCGCAGCTGTCGTCGGCGCTGAAGCTGTCGATGCCCGTGATCGACGAGCTGCTGCACCTGATGAGCCGGGACGGCCTCGTGACCGTGCTGGCGCCGGAGGAGGCGCGGGTGCAGAGCTACGCGCTGACGGCGCTGGGCTACGAGCGCTCGGAAGAGGCGCTGCGGCGCAACAGCTACGTCGGCGCGGCGCCGGTCTCGCTGACGGCGTACGTCGAGCGCGTGCGCGAGCAGAGCGTGGCGGCGATGCAGATCGACCAGGCCGAGATCGAGCGCGCGCTGGACCCGCTGGTGCTGAACGCGGCGACGGTGCGTCGCGTGGCGTGGGCGGGCGCGTCGCGGAAGCCGCTGCTGGTGCACGGCGCGTCGGGCAACGGCAAGACGACGATGGCGCAGTTGCTCGGCTCGGTTGTCGGCGGGACGATCCAGATCCCGTACGCGATCGAGATGATGGGCCAGATCGTGCGCATCTACGACGAGTCGAAGCACCACCGCGCGGGCGGCGGCGACGACTGGATGCCGGACGACATGCGGACGAAGGGCGACAAGCGCTGGGTCGAGATCGACCGGCCGCTGATCTGGGCGGGCGGCGAACTGACGCCGTCGAGCCTGGAGCTGACGTACGACGCCGACACGCGCATCTACGAAGCGCCGCTGCAGTTGAAGGCGAACGGCGGCATCTTCATCATCGACGACCTGGGGCGGCAGCAGATGCCGGCGGTGCAGTTGCTGAACCGCTGGATCCTCGCGCTCGAGTCGCAGACCGACCACCTGACGCTGCACACGGGACAGATGGTCGAGGCGCCGTTCGACGTGCTGCTGCTGTTCTCGACGAACATGCCGCCGGACGACCTGGCGGACGAGGCGTTCCTGCGCCGCATTCGCTACAAGGTCCGGATCGATAACCCGAAGGAGGACGAGTTCCGCCAGATCTTCGCTCGCGAGTGCATGCAGCGGGGCGTCGACTGCGACGGCGCGACGATCGACCATGTGGTGCGACGCTGGTACGGCGGCGGACGCGAGATGCGCGGCTGCCACCCGCGCGACATCCTCGAGGCGGCCGGCGACATTGCGCGCGGGGCGGGTGGCCTGCGCACGCTGACCCCCGACCTCGTCGATGAGGCGTGCGAGGCATACTTCCTCTAACAATTGCCTGCGGATTGGCCGGTATGACGAAGCGGGGCGTGTCTCACGCCCCGCTTCTCGCTGTCCGCTCATGCGTCGGATTAGTTGCGCTTGCGAAGTCCGAACGCCATCACACCGCCGCCGACGATGGCCAACGCGATTCCACCGATCATGACGAGTTCGAGCAGGTCGGAGTTAGCACCCGTGGCCGAACCTGTGCCCGTGTTCGGCGCCGTCACGCCAGAAGCCGTCGTAGCGCGCGCGGTAGGGGCCGCAGATCCTCCCGCGCTGGGTGATGCCGAGGCAGCGGCTGTCGGCGAACCGGCGGCCGCGGAAGCAGCAGCCTTGCCGCAGTCGGCCGGCAGCGTCGCCTCGAGCGGGAGCGTCGGATCGAGGTTGCTCTTGGCCGTGCCGTCATATTTGCCGCTCTTGTCGACGTCCACACCATGCTGGACGACAACCGACTGCATGATGTCCTGGGCCGTCACACCCGCAGGCATTGTGAACGTGCGGGTGTAGTCGACCTTGCCACTGGCGTCAGCGGTCGGGAAGCGGTCCACCGCGAGCCCGCTCTGGTCGCTCACGTCACCAGTTGTTGTGAGGGAAACCTTTATCGGACCGTAAGAGGGCTGCCCCTCGACGGTGTCGACGAGCTTGTCACCGTTCGTGTCAGCCGATGCTGGCGGGCATGTGTGCGTGCCGCCGATGTGCAGATGTTGCGCGTGCGGCGCATTCGGGGTCAGTCCGGTCGAATGGATCTCGATGGTCACCTGATCCCCGTTGATGGTGGCGGTCGCGTTACCGCTCGCGCCTGATTCGTTCATCATGGCGAGTTGTGCCGTGAAGCCCGACGTCCCTTGCTGCGCGTGCGCCCATCCTGCGAGGCCGATGCCAAGCCCGATCGCGAGGATCGGCAAGGTCACAGTCGCCCAGATGCGACGCACGACTCTTCCTCTGTCCATGGTTCGGTTCTCCTGTTCAATACGGTCTTGTTGAGAATCTGATTGTGGTACATGGCGACACCGTTGCGACCTTGCGAGAACATCGCGCAAACGGCTGATCGGGCCATCACTCCTTTCATGACGCGACTGTTGGGGGCACCGCCTGCCTTCCACTGCATGTGTTCGCCCAGTAGACCTGAATGGCTCACGTCACCCGATAACCCTCAGAAGCTGAGACTGCGGTTGCAACGCAGATGTCAGCCGTGCGTCGCGTCTGGTGACGAGACGAAGACATCGTCGCGCGGTGACAGGTGCAATCGATCGATGCGGCTAGGGGCGGTGGATTAGACGAACGGCTGGCCGAAGCGTTCCGCGCTGGCGATCTCAGTGAGCGGCTTGCGCTGCTTCTTGCCTTTGCCGGCGGCCGTCGCTGGATAGCCGAACGGCAACACACCGAGGATGTCGTACTCCGCCGGCACGGCGAGGAGGGCGCGCACGTCATCGAGCGATCCCCAGCCGGCCCAGTTCGAGCCGACGCCCTCAGCCCACGCGGCGAGCACCATCGACTGGATCGCGCGGCTCGCGTCGGCGACGGCGGGGCCGACATCGCGCTGCACCGTCACGACGACGGCGCACGCAGCGCTCGCGACGTACGGGCCAGTGGGCAGCGCCGCGCCGAGGCGTCGCAGTTGCTCGCGATCACGGACGACGACGAAGTGCCACGGCTGGCGGTTCATCGCGCTTGCAGTCAGGCGGCCCGCATCGAGGATGCGGCGCAACGTGGCATCGGGCACAGGCCGGGCCTCGTAGCTGCGGATCGCGAGCACCGTGCGGATGGCGTCGAAGACTTCCATCGGCGTTGCCTCCTCCGACAGGGTACGTCACCGCCCCGACAACCGGACTACTCCGCGCGGCCGATCACTCGCGCGGGCGGCCGAAGCCGAACATGAGCTGCGCGATCCGTCGCATCTGCACCTCCTCCGAGCCCTCGGTGATGCGGTAGCGGCGGTGGTGGCGGTAAATGTGCTCGAACGGCATGTGCCGCGTGTAGCCGATGCCGCCGTGCACCTGGATCGCGCGGTCGGCGGCCTCGCAGACGAGGCGGTTCGCGCGGTAGTTGCACATGGCGACCTTGTCGCTGATCTCCATATGGTGCTTGTGATCGAGCTCCCACGCGGTCTTGCGGACGAGCTGCCGCACCATCTCACATTCGGTCTGCAGCTCGACGAGCGGCCACTGGATGGCCTGACGGCTGGCGAGCGGCTGGCCGAACGTGACGCGCTCCTTGGCGTACTTCACCGACTGGTCGATGCAGTACTGCGCGGCGCCGACGCCGGACGCCGCCTGCCGGATGCGGTTCTCGTGCGTGAACGTGTTCGCCAGCGCGAGCCCGTCGCCCTCGCGGCCGAGCATCGCCGTCGCAGGCACGCGGACGTCGCGCAGCGTGACCTCGGCGTGGTCGGTGGGCATGTTGAACGTCCACCACATGAAGTCCACGGAGAAGCCCTCGCTGTTCACCGGGACGATGAAGCAGCTGATGCCCTGCGCGCGTCCCTCGTCGCCCGACGTGCGCGCGAAGATCATGTCGTGCGTGGCTGCGTGCAGGCCGCTGTTGAAGCGCTTCTGACCATTGATCACCCACTCGTCGCCGTCCTTGACGGCCTTGGTCTCGAGCCACGACGCGTCGGAGCCGTGGTTCGGCTCCGTGAGGCCGAAGGCGACGCGCGTCTTGCCGGTGAACATGCCGTCGAGAAACTGGGCCTTCTGGTCGGGCGAGCCGTAATTCTCCCACATCTTGATCGTCGGGAAGTTGCCGACGATCGCCGACTCGTTCTGCAGGTCATTGTGCAACCCGAGTCCCTTCGACGCGAGATGCTCGCGGACGACGGCCATCGCCAGGTTCGAGCCGCCCTTGCCGCCGTACTTCTCCGGAATGCCGTAGCGGAGGAAGCCCGCACGGTCGGCGCGGCGGCGCATCTCGGCGAGGAGGTCCTCCCAGTCCTTGCGCGGGACGCCGCCATTCTCGAAGTCCGTGCGGGCGTACTCGCGGCGGTGGTCGAAGAAGCGGATGTTGTCGTCCTGCTGCTCGAGCGGCTTGATCTCGGCCTCGATGAAGTCGTCGAGGTCCTTCAGGAGTTGCTGTACGTCGTCGGGGATGTCGAAGTCCATGGCTGGTGTCCTTGTCGCTGGTCGCTGGTCGCCGTTCCTTTGCTGCCTGTACTTCAGAGGTCTGAAGGCCCGTCCTCACGGGTCGATCGCTGGTCCGATTCTCAAGCTCACGTCATCCTCTGCGCGGGCAACTCGTTGGGGCTGGCGACGCGCACCTTATCGATGACGCTTTGCCAGAGGTGCCGGAGCAGCGCGTCTTCCCCAGCGCCGTCGTAGGCGCCAGCGCGGATGCGCTCCGACAGGTCGCCGTTGCGGCGCTCGAGCGCGGCGCGGAACGCATGTTCACCGGCCGGCACGGCCTCGGCGCCGAGCAGCTCGTCGAGGCGGGCCCACTCGTCGCGCATCAACAGGTCGTCCATCTCCCACTCGCGCTGGATGATGGCGAGCGAGTTCGCGGCGACCTGGAACTGGAAGCGCTCCCAGCGGTCGCGCGCGTGCTCGGCGCGGTCTCGCATGAACGCGCGCAACGCGTCGAGGAGCTCGGGCGCGGTCGGCCTATCCTGCATGGATGCGCTCCTCCACGCCGGTGAGGCGCAGCACTTCGAGCTCCGTCTCCGCCGTGCGGCGGCCGATGGCGGCGAGCTCGTGGCTAACGGTGTGGCCATCGAGATGCGCGCGCGCCTGCATCATCGTGATCTGGCACCAGCGGATGTTCTGCAGCACTTCCCACGCGGCGACGCGCGCGCGGTCGATGGCCGTTCCCGCCGCGCGCTCGTAGGCGGCCACCCACTCGTCGCGCGGCGCGATGCCGCCCGCCTCGAGGTCGTTGCGTCCGAACCGCCAGACCCGCGTGCACAGCCACGCGATGTCCTCCTCAGGCTCGCCCGCGTGCACGCCCTCCCAGTCGAGCACCGACGTCAGGCCCTGCTCGTCGTACAGCATGTTGCCGATGCGATAGTCGCCGTGGACGAGGCACGGTTCGCGCCGCGACGGCGCCAGCGCGTCGATGCGCCGGTCGAGCCAGCGGAACGCCCACTCGATCGCCGGATGCGGGTTCAGCAGATCCTGCCGATACATCTCCTCGACGGCGCGGCGCGAGGCGCGCAGCGCGTCCTCGCCGTCGGCGGGGACGCGCATGCCGGGCGCGTCATCGAGATCGCCGGGCGCGATCTGGTGGACGCGCGCGAGGTCCTCGGCGAGTTGATCGATCATCCGCGCGCGCGTCGTCGTGAAGCGCTCGCTGGTGATGAGCTGGCGCGGGTTCGTGTCGCCGGCGACGCGGGCCATAACGAGATAGTCCTCGCCCGACTCGCACAGCCCGACCGCGATCGGCTCGGGGCAGCGGACGCCGCACGCAAAGGCGACCTTGAGCGCCGAGAACTCGCGGCGTGTCTTGTCGTGGTCGGCGCGGCCAGCGGGACTGACGCGGACCACGAGTTCGCGCACGCGCTCAGGGGTCGTCGCATCGACCGCCCACGAGTCGTGCATGGCGCCGCCCGCAAGTTTCCACGGCGCGCCAACGTCCGCGGCATCGCCGAGGACGATGCGGGCGGCAGCGGATGCGATGGAGGCGGTGTCCTGCGCCATGACGGCTCCTCGCGTCGGCGTCCGGCGCGTGCTCGATCATGGACGCGATCGCGGCGACGGACAAGGGTGGCGTGGGGGTTGGTCGTTAGGCGCGGGCCGTTAGGGGTGCACCCGCTCGGGCGTATGGCGTAGGCTAGCGCGAAAGGGGGAGGCAGGCGGAATGATTGAGGCGCGTGAGATCGGCGGATTGGTGTGCATCGTTGCGGATGCGGACGGCGATCCCATCGGCAGCGCACGCGACCTGACGCCGCTGATCGAGGCGGCCTTCGAGCACCGGGGGCGGATCCTCGTGCTGCCGGTCGAGCGGCTCGACCCGGCGTTCTTCCAGCTACGGTCGGGCGTGGCGGGCGATGTGCTGCAGAAGGCGACGCAGTACCGGACGAAAGTGGCGGTCGTGGGCGACATCACCGCACACGTCGCGGCAAGCGATGCGCTGCGCGACTTCGTCGTGGAGTGCGACCGCGGCGATACGGTCTTCTTCGCGCCTGACATGGATGCCCTCGAGCGACAGCTCGCGTCGCTGACTGTCGCGCCCGACTGAGTTACGCGGCGGGGCGGTCTTCGGCGGCGCTGAGCTTCTGGAGGAGGTCGGCGACGGCGTCCTGAGCGAGCGGCTTCGCGAAGAAGAAGCCCTGGCCGAGCTCGCACTCCAGCGTCTGCAGGCGCGAGAGCTGGTCGGGGTTCTCGATGCCTTCGGCGACGAGCTCGAGGTCGAGCGTCTTGCCGAGCTCGATGATCGCCCGCGTCAGTTCCTTTTGCTGCGGCACGGCAGCGACGTCGTCGATGAAGGACTTGTCGATCTTCAGGAGGTCGAACGGGAACTGCCGCAGGTAGCTGAGCGACGAGTATCCGGTGCCGAAATCGTCGATCGCGAGCCGCACGCCGAGCGCCTTGAGATCGCCGAGGCGGTCCATCATCAGGGCGACGTCCTGCATCATGACGCTCTCGGTGATCTCGAGGATGAGGCGCCGCGGCTCGAGCCCGCTGGCGGCGAGCGCGTCCTCGACCTCGCCGACGAAGCCTGGGTGCTGCAACTGCTTGACCGAGACGTTGACGCTCAGCGTCCAGCCGCCAACGTCCGGGTACTCGTGCTGCCAGGCGGCAGCCTGCCGGCACGCCTCGTCGAGGATCCAGCGGCCGAGCGCGAGGATCACGCCGGACTCCTCCGCGAGCGAGATGAACTCGGTCGGCTGGATGAGGCCGCGGCGCGGGTGCTGCCAGCGGACGAGCGCCTCGACGCCGAAGAGCTCGCCCGAGGCGAGCGAGATCACGGGCTGGTAGTGCAGCACGAACTCGTGGCACTCGACCGCGCGCTGGAGGTCGGCGAGCAGCTCGAGCCGCTCGAGCATCGCGACCTGCATGCTGGACTCGAACACTTCGCAGCGTCCCTTGCCGTGCGCCTTCGCGACGTACATCGCGGTGTCGGCGTCGCGGAGCAGCGCGTCGCCGTTGAGGGCGTGGCGCTCGGGGTCGCTGACGGCGATGCCGATGCTGGCACGCACGACGAGGTGCTTGCCGTCGATCAGGAACGCGGGGCGCAGGGAGTCGAAGATGCGGTCCGTGACGGCGATGACCTCGGCGATCCCGGCGACATCCTCGAGGAGGATGGCGAACTCGTCCCCGCCGAGGCGCGCAACCGTATCGACGGCGCGCAGGCACGACTGCACGCGCTCGGCGACCTCCGTGAGCAGGCGGTCGCCGGCGGAGTGGCCGAGGCTGTCGTTCACGCCCTTGAAGTTGTCGAGGTCCATGAACAGCACGCCGACCTGCGTGTGGCCGCGCTCGGAGCGGCGCAATGCGTGCTCGAGATGGTCGGTGAAGCGCGAGCGGTTGGCGAGTTGCGTGAGCGGGTCGTGCGACGCCTGGTGACGCAATTGCTGCTCGAGCAGCACGCGCTCGCTGACGTCGCGGCCGTTGAGGACGAGGCCGTTGATGGCCGGGTTGGCGTACAGGTTCGTGCCTGTGAACTCGATGTTCCGCCACTGGCCGTCGAAGCGCCTCATGCGGCCCTCGCCGGTCACGACGCCGTCGCTGCGCGTCATCAGTTCGCGCAGCGTCGTGATGAAGCCGGCCTGGTCGTCGGGGTGGACTATCTCGAGCAGCTTCTTGCCACTGATCGCGTCCGCCTCGAAGCCGAGGATGCGCTGGATCGAGGGGCTCTGGTAGCGGATCGTCGTGTCGGCCTCGATGACGGTGATCAGGTCGGAAGCGTTCTGCACGAGGGAGCGGAACCACTCCTCGCGCTTGCGCACCTCGTCCTGGGAGCGCTTGAGCTGGCGGTTGAGGCGCATCGCCTGCATGACGGTGGCGGCCTGCGATGCGAGCGCCTTCAGGAACTCGACCTGTGCGGCATCGAAGGACTGCGGGCTCGTGCCGTTGAAGGTGACGTAGCCGAGCGCCTTCTCCTGGAAGACGATGGGGAAGATGGCGAGCGAGAGCACGTGCGCGCGCTGCCAGTAGCGCTGCAGTCCGGGGATGTCTTGGCGGATCAGCTCGACCTCGTCGCGCTCGGCGAGGTCGGGCGCGAGCACGTCAGGCACGATGATCTGCGAACCGCGCCGCGCCAGCTCGACGCCAAGGTGCAGTTCCGATGCCGTCGCCTCGCGCGTGCCCTGGAAGCGGGAGGCGGTCTCGGTGCCGGAGTAGCGGGCGCGGTTCATCGTGCGCTCGGTGATGGCGTCGCAGGCGCTGTTGTAGGCGACGATCGTCACCCACTGCATGCCGGAGCTCTCGGCCAGCGAGGTGGCGAGCGACGTGAGCGCGCTGTCCATCTCGTGCGTCTCGTTGAACGCCCGCGAGACATCGGCAAGCGACGCCAGTTGCTCGCGCTGGCGCGCGCGCCGCTGAGCGTCGAGGACGTTGCTGACGAGCACGCCGATGATGGGGCGCGCCGCCTCGATGAACTCGCATTGTGCGGCCGTCAGGCCGTCGGGCCAGGGGCCGCGCAAGATCAGCAGCTCGGAGTTGCTGTCGTCGCCCGGCAGGATGGCGCCGATGTGGCTGCCCGCTCGGCCGGGGCGGATCGGCACGCCGCCCGACACGATGCGGTCGGCAACGTCGAACATGCCGGCGGCGAACTGCGGGTTCGTCGCGGCCACCTGCCAGACGACCCAGTAGCCGCGCTGCTTGATCTCGTAGGCGGCCGGGTCGCAGGGGCATCCGACGCGGATGAAGTCGGGGTCGCCGGCGCGGATGACGTATGCGTCCTCGGCATTGGCGGCACGGCGAATCAGCTCGCACGCCTCGCGGACATCGTCCACGGTGGCGCCGGGCTTCGTGCAGATGCGGGCGAGGGCCTGGAGCTCTGCCGACACGATTCGTTGCTCCGCCAGTCCAACGACCAGCCTGTATAGGGATCGGCAGATGCTCATGCGATGATGAGCCACCCCGGCACGAAAGTTGACAGACTCGCCCAGGTGAGCGACGGAGGCGATGCTTCGAATTCGTCAGTTCCCAGGCGAATTCGGGCCGGATTCGGCATTTCCCCTCGACACAGGCGGCACTTCCCGCCACGATGATGCGCTACATCCGCATCGAAAGGACCTCACCCATGGCTCGCATCAAGTTCGGCACCTTCCTCGCACCCCATCACCCGCTCGGCGAGCACCCGACGCTGCAGTTCCAGCGCGACCTCGACCTCGCGGCGCACCTCGACCGGCTCGGGCTGGACGAGTTCTGGTGCGGCGAGCACCACTCCTCCGGGTGGGAGATGATCGGGTCGCCGGAGATGTTCCTGGCGGCGGCTGGCCAGCGCACCGAACGGATCATGCTCGGCACGGGCGTCGTCTCGCTGCCGTATCACCACCCCTTCAACGTGGCGCAGCGCATCGTGCAACTCGACCACATGACGAAGGGGCGCGCGATCTTCGGGTCGGGCCCGGGTGCGCTGCCGTCAGACGCGCACACGCTGGGCATCAACCCGATGGTGCAGCGCGACCGCCAGGACGAGGCGCTCGGCGTGATCATCCGGCTGCTGCGCGGCGAGGAGCGCTTCAGCTACGAGTGCGACTGGTTCCAGCTGCACGACGCGGCGCTACAGATCTTGCCGCTGCAAGAGGAGATCCCGATGGCGGCTGCGTCGTCGATCAGCCCGTCGGGCATGAAGATTGCCGGCAAGCACGGCATCGGCGCGCTCTCGATCGCCTCGACGTCGTCCGAGGGACTGCAGGCGCTGCCGACGCAGTGGTCGTTCGCGGAGGAAGAGGCCGCGAAGCACGGCAAGACCGTGGACCGCAAGAACTGGCGCGTGCTGATGAGCTGGCACCTCGCGGAGTCGCGCAAGGATGCCGAGAAGGAAGCGAAGCTCGGGCTGCAGCGCTGGCACAACGAGTACAACGTGGACGTGCTGGGGCGCCCGGGCGCGACGCGCGTCGAGGACGCGGATCAACTGCTGGCGGCGACGACCGGGCGCGGGGCCGAGGGCGCGGGGGCAGCGGTGATCGGCACGCCGGACGAACTGGTGAAGGCGATCCGCAACCTGCAGGACGTCACCGGCGGCTTCGGCGTCGTGCTGGGGTTCGCGCACGACTGGGCGAGCCGCGAGGCGACGTTCCGGTCGTGGGAGCTGTTCGCGCGGTTCGTCGTGCCGGAGATCAACGGCTACGTGCGCGGCCAGCAGGCGTCGGCGTCGTACCTGACGAACAACAAGGCGCAACTCATGGGCGGCGCGACGGCGGCCGTGATGGCGAAGATCCAGGAGGACCCGCGCGCGGCCGCGGCGATGGCGGTGACGATCAAGCAGGCGCAGAAGCAGGCGCAGCAGGTGGACTTCCGCCCGGGCGCCGTCCCCGACGCGCCGGCGGAGGACGTGAAGGCGTAGCGCGCGACCGATCTGTCCACAGAGGGCACAGAGTGCACAGAATTGGGGTCGCCGAATGGCGGCCCCTTCCCTGTTCCCACCAGCCATATGAAGATGGCCCGGCCGCCGGATCGGTATGCTAAGATGGTTGCAGATGCAATCAGATAGGAGCCTCTCATGCCAGCCGTCACTGCCGATACACTCGCACTTCCCCGCCTGAGCGCGCTGCCGCGCGAGGGCACCCGCTGGCGTCCGGTCGCGAGCGTCGTCACTGCGACGCGCGCCGTCGAGGGCGAGGGCTTCGTCGTCCGGCGCCCGTTCCCCGGCTACGAGCTTTCGATGGCCGACCCGTTCCTGCTGCTCGACCACATCGGCGCGGTCGAGTACGCGCCGGGCGAGGCGAAAGGTTACCCCAGTTGGGGCACTACTCCCGAAAACCGCTTCTGACCTGGGAAAACGTGAAGCCCCGGGGCATCCGCTGAGGGTTGCCGCCGGGGCTTCGGTGTGTCCGTCAGTACGGGCCATAGAGGGGCGTCGTGTAACCCACCCAGGGCGATTGCTCCGGCACGGGGAAGCCGCGCCACGCCTTCGGGACGTCGCGGTGAGTTCAGGCTTTTTCATATCTCATTGCCCCCGGACGAGCGTCTGCTCCGCCATTCGCCGTCCGCCGTGCCAATCGGATCAGCCGTCCAAATGCGGGATTTTCGTTAGTCGGAGGCCAAACGGCATTGAGCGTCAGCATATCATCAGCGAGCTGAAGAAAGACAATCCCCGATCCGCTCCACGTGTTGCCCCAGCAATCAGCGCGACCTTGCCCCTCCAACGTCATCTCGTTCTCCGCTCATGAGCTCAGCCACTGGCGAGCGGCATCGCATTCTTCGCATCCCGCCTCTGGCGGATGCAGGAAGATCTGACGAGAATTCCAATTGGTGGCGGGG